>Ga0307424_1001367_pt1 | contig 12877 bp, 9 predicted proteins | sample SalMarWE160320MG_FD_202157 | JGI IMG/M metagenome (GOLD analysis project Ga0307424, IMG submission 202157) | Salt marsh sediment microbial communities from the Plum Island Ecosystem LTER, Massachusetts, United States - WE1603-20 | ecosystem: Environmental > Aquatic > Marine > Intertidal zone >... | reverse complement strand
CACGGGTTTTTCGCTGGTCTCGTCGATTCGCTCACCGAAGAGCAGCAGGACCGCGCGCAGCTGCTCTAACAGCATTGATAGACCAGCCTTCTGACGCATGATCTCTGCATTGTCCTGAATATCGGCTGAAGTCAGCCCCCAGTGCAGGACCGAGCCCCCTGCTGGGCATTGTTCAGCAAAGGTGCGCAGTTCAGCCCTCAGGTCGTGCCCGATTTCCGCTTCGATTTCTGCTGCCCGGTCGAGGTCAATATCCTGTGCGTGCAACCGAAGTTCGTCAACCTGTTCAGGCGTGACGAGGCCAGCCGCAGACTGTGCTTCCGCTACTGCGACCCAAACCCGCCGCCAGGCTCTGCGTTTGGCAAGCTCCGACCAGAGAGCCCGCATCTCTTTTGAACCGTACCTTGTGCTGAAGGGAGAGGGATAACTCATGATCACCTGAACCGCTCTACTTAGATTCCTTCCGTAAACGCTCCTGTGCCAGTTCATAATACTCAGGATGAATCTCGTAGCCTACATATCTCCGGCCAAGATCCCGGGCTGCCAGGCAGGTTGTACCGGATCCTGTAAAGGGATCGAGCACGACGTCGCCTTTGAAGGTGTAAAGCTGAATCAAGCGCCGTGGGAGTTCCTCCGGGAACGGCGCCGGATGACCGATCTGGCGTGCTGAGACAGCGGGAAAGGTCCAGACGCTCTTTGTCCACTCGAGGAACTCATCACGGGCGATGGTGCTCTCGCGGCCCTCGCCCGGTCGCCTGAATGAACCCTTGCTGAAGACGAGGATATATTCATGGACGTCGCGCAGCACGGGGTTGGCGGCAGAAAGCCAGGAACCCCAGGCGGTCGAGGCACTGGCGCTGGCAGCCTTGTCCCAGATAATCTCCCCCCGCATCAGGAAGCCCAGGTCCAGCATTTCCGAGATGACCATCGCGTGCAGCGGTAGGTAGGGTTTACGGCCAAGGTTGGCGATGTTGATGCAGGCCCTGCCGCCGGTCACGAGCACTCGCCTGGTCTCCGCGAAGACGTCACGCAGCAGCATGCGGTATTCCTCCAGCGTCAGGTTCTGGTCGTATTCTTTCTGCACGTTGTAGGGGGGTGAAGTCACCATCAGGTGGATACAGCCATCCGGCAGATCGCGCATATCGCGCGAAGACTTTAGCAGGATCGTGTTGACCAATTCGGCCGGGAGCTCGGCTTCCACAAAGCGTGCTGTCACCTCCGGCCGCCGGTCCTCGTACATTCGACTCGAATAGAAGACGGAGGCGTCATGGCTGGCACGCCCGGGTGAGCCGAAGCGGCTGGTCTCGGTCGCTTGCCGCCTTTTGCGGGCCGGCTTGTCCCCACCGTGCTGCTCAGCCATCCTGATCCCCGGAGGTCCTGAAACCAAACTGCTTGAGGGCATTTTCGTCATTGCGCCAGCCCGGCAGCACCTTAACCCGCAGCTGGAGGAAGATCTTGCGACCAGTAACGGCCTCGATCTCCTTCCGGGCGCGCGTTCCGATCTGCTTCAACATCCTTCCACCTTTCCCGATGACAATCCCCTTCTGGGAATCGCGCTCGACAAAGATGGTTGCTTCGATGTAAGCCCCTCGCTCGTTGCGTTCTTCGTAGCGGTCGATGCGAACGGCCAGGCTGTGTGGCACTTCCTGCTGGAGGAAGTGCATGCCGGCTGCACGAATCAAGTCGGCGCTGATGTCGCGCTCATAGGCATCGGTCACCTGGTCGGGCGGGTAATACTGCGGACCTTGCGGTAGCGTGGCAACCACGCGCTCGAGAAGCGCAGGGATGTTTTCGCCCGACAAGGCTGAGATCTCGAACCAATCTTCGTCGGGAAGCAGAGTCCGGTAGGCTGCTCTCCGTTCAGCGCGCCGGTCCTCGGGGACCAGGTCGAGCTTGTTCAAGACCGCGAGAAGTCCTGGCCGTGGGTTCAGGGCACGAAGATGTTCGACAAGGCGCAGATCGTCCTTCGAAGGCGGTGTTTCAAAATCGAAGAGCGCCATGACCAGATCGGCATCGGATAAGACCTCAAGCGCCTCAAGGTTCATGTGCTCACCCAGCTTGTGCTGCGGTTCGTGGATCCCGGGGGTGTCGACGAAGATGATCTGGGCTTCGGGAAGCGTCAGTATCCCCAGCTGCCGGCGGCGGGTAGTCTGCGGACGGGGAGATACGGCAGCAACCTGCTGCTTCAGCAGGCGGTTGATGAGCGTAGATTTGCCAACATTTGGCTGGCCGGCAATCGCCACAAAACCCGAGCGGTGCCCGGGTGGAAGTTCCTGTTCGAGCATGGGCCTATTGTGGGTGGAAGCACGCGCGCTGTCAAGCAGGATGCAGGCCGAGCCGCAGTTTGACGGTCCCGGACCGAGCGCATCTGACGAAATCGACCTAGCCGTTGACGGCATACTTCCACGTCAACAGGGAGAACCAGGTGAACATGACACTCGGGCTGATCCTGCTTAGTAATACAGATCTCGGCCTTGCGGGGGAGGAATCGGTTGTCTGGGAATGGGTGAGATGAATAGAATAACAGCCTGGAGCCCCCGGGCAGGGAGATCCACTGGCAGCGCTCGCCCGTGCGCTGGTGAGAGGTCCTGATAGCTGCTGCTCGATGAGTTTGTGATGTTCTTGATCTTCCAATACCACCTTCATCGAGCATATAATAGGGGACTTAGATGACCCGATTGTTTTAACAGCAATTGCCAACATGCAATTAGGCTCAGGCGCATTTGGCGTTTTGACCTGTTCGAAATCCTGGTCGATGGTACCATTCTGAAGGATGAGATATCCAGCATAGCGTTCACCCTGCGTAGGGACGTACGTCGGTCGGTCTTCCTGCGAGGCGAGCGGATGTTGGGAGAGGTGAATGACTATCCATGAGTATTTTCTCGCGGAAGAAAACGAACCGCTTCATTGAGCTGCTGATAAAACAGGCCGAATACACGGTTGATGGAATGCAGCAGCTGATGAATTACGTACGCGAGCCCAAGGAATCGATTGCGCAGGGGGTTACGCAGGTCGAGAACCAGGCCGATGAGGTGCGCCGCATCCTGATCGACGAATTAAATCAGACCTTCGTCACCCCGATTGATCGGGAAGACATCTTCTCACTCTCGCTGGCGATCGACGACGTGCTTGACTACGCCGATACGACGGTGGAAGAGATGCACATGCTCGAGATCCAGCCGAATGAATACATCGTGCGCATGGTTTCGCTCCTGACGGATGCTGCGCGTGAAATTCACATGGGCGTTATGCGGCTCGAAGACCATCCCAGTGTCGCCAACGATCATGCAGTGCGGGCGAAGGCGCTCGAGAACCGGATGGAGACGGTCTACCGTGAAGCGATCGCGAACCTGTTCTCACTGCCGCGCGATATCGATCATGTAGTTCAGATGCTCAAGCTACGTGAGATCTACCGCCACCTGTCGAATGCCGCCGACCGCGGCGACCAGGCTGCGAATGTCCTGGGAGACATCGTCGTCAAGAAGATGTAGCTGGCTTAAGAACAAGGGAAGATCCCGGGCTGCAATTAAGGGGCCCGTTTTCGTTATGCTGCCAGGTCAGCAGGACAATAGGAAACCGATAGGGGGTGGCGCCGTGCCCCTATCGATTGGTCAATCCATAACCAGGCAGGGGGATATATCGTGCCCCTAGACAACCTGGATCTAAATTTACGTGTGGGGGGTGGGGTTTCCCCTCCCGGGACAGGCCAGGTGGGATTGTGGATGGAATCCCGAGGCCTGAAGGAGCGTATGGCCTGCGCCGGGTTGATCAGTAAATCAAAGGGGGGGCAGCGCCGTACGCTGCAAACACGCAATTTGGTCGTTCCCCAATTGGGATTTACTCTGCTACCTGATCTGCCAGCCGGCCGAGCTTGTTGCCCACCTCACGCCACTGGATCTTGGAAATGCCCAGTTTCTGTCGGATTGTATCTTTATCTTCACCCTCGAGCGTGTCCTGCAGTGCGCTTGTCCAGCGGCACATATCAAACGAGAGATGCTTCTCGATGCCGGCAGTTTCACCGACCTCTTCCAGCAGGTATTCAAGCCGGCGCGGTGACCAAGGGAAGAGCCGGTCTTCGGGTTTGTACTGCTGGACGTACTCCCGATAGGCTGCGACCCACTCACCACTCAAGGGGATCTTCCGTTCCTTGTAGCGTTTGCTGACCCGGCCGTAGCGTATATAGAGTATCGGCCCCTCGGACGATTCAAGATCGATATTGTTCAGGTGGATGTTGAGACATTCGCCTTTTTTAATTCCGGTCTCAAGCAGGAGCGTGAGCAGGGTGTAGGGTCGAGCATCCGGTGGGTCTGCCTCGCGCATCGCCTGAGCAGCTTCGACCGCCAGGGACATCTCCTCCTGGGTCAAGACCTCGGGCAGTGGGCTGATGACCGACTGCTGGGGAATGGCATCGGCGGGATCTTTACTCAGGACACCCGCTTCAACCAGCCAGCGGTAAAAGGATTTGAGCGAGGTGATGCGGCGAGCGTAGGTTTTCGGACTGCAGGGTACGCCGCGGTGGTTGAGCATCCAGTCCAGAAAATTCTTCAGATCGCTGGTGCTGATTTGCTGAAGTGGTTGGCCTCCGCCGAGGAATTTCGCAACCAGGCGCAAATCGCCGGTAAAGGCTTTGACGGTATGGATGGAGCGGCCCTGTTCTTCGAGTGCCTCGCCCCAGCTGTTGATCGCTGCGCTCAGGCTGGACGTAGCATTGAGCGTGCTCTGGGAACTGCGTTCAAACTCGGCCCGCGGCCCACCACGTGAGAAGAGGGGCAGGTCTTCATATGTGTCATCCATTGTGACCACCTCGCGGCACTTCTTCGCATAGCCAAATATGCCGCGACAATCCTAGCCCTCGAAGGCCTGCTTGTCAACTCGTGCTGGAGTTCAGGGGTTACTTAGGAAATGCCTCGTTGAGCATGGCGTCAATTAAATCCCAGCGCGGAAGAACAACCGAGGCACCACTGTAGGGCACCCGCCATAATTCCCCCATATCGGCTGTGATGGCGAGGCGTTGAATTCGCCCGGAGTCGGCGGCGAGCTTCGTCCCGAGCGGGACCAGTGGTAGGATGTCGTTCAGGGACATGTCAGTTTCGATCATGCCCTTGAACTGATCGTAGAGTTCAGGCACTTTCGCAAGGCCATCGAGCGTCAGCATGCGCTGGAACACAGCAAGGACGACCTCCTGCTGGCGGCGCAGGCGATCGAAATCACCGGAGTTCTTGCGCATTCGTACGTAGCAAAGCGCAGTAAAGCCGTCCATGTGGTATGTGCCCGGCCCGTAATTCCAGTGGATACCGCCACACTCGTCATACAGCGGACCACCAACGGCGACGTCGACACCGCCGAGCGAATCGATGATGTTGGTGAAATCCCAGAAATAGAGCAGCATCCAGTGATCGACGTCTAATCCAAAGTTATACCGGATCGTCTGCGCCACAGCTTCCGGACCGCCGACGGCGTCAGCGACGTTAATGCGGTCAACACGCCAACCAGGGATGAAAACATACAGATCACGCGGAAACGAGAGCAGTTTCGCGGTTCCCGCCTTCGGATCGAGAGAGACCAGCATCATTACATCGGTATTGTTGCCATAGCTGTAGGGTCTTTGGTCTGAGCCCATGATGATGATGTTGACGGTTTCCTTTGAAACTGGCAGCTCAGCTACCGGACGGCGGATTTCGATCGCCGAGGGCTCGACCGGCGCTGGGTAATCACCCCACGGGTTGATCGGCGTTGGCGAGGCGATTGGCGTGGCCGTTCCGGGCGGTGGTGGAGGAGGGGTTTCAGTCGGCGGAAGGGGTGCGAAGGCTGTTGGCGTAGCTGTCGCATCCGGATTGGCGGTCACCAACGGAACCGAGGCTGCCGGGGCCCTAGCAAGCACGCTCCCAAGCGTGGTGCATGAGCCGGCGATAAACACCATCAGGACCAGCATGCCGATTGCAATTGCTGGCCAGGGGTTATTGGTCCATTCTGTGCTGGATTTCTTCATCCCTCTCAAGACGCCTCAAATGACCGAAAAGTTCCTCAAATTACGCCGCCTGGCAGAGTGAATCGCGATTCTAACAGACAGACTGCAAGACGCGTGCCACCTGACGTTGCCTTCATGAATATGGGGGTTCAGTTTCCGGCTGTGGCAGAATCTCCGACTGGCTGTTCAGCAAGCGGGAGCAGAAGCGTAAATTTAGCGCCTCCCTCGGGAGCGTTCTCGACCCAGATCCGGCCTCCCATCGCCTCGGTGAGCGAGCGGACGATCGAGAGACCGACCCCGTCATCACCGATTCCGGGAATGTTACCCAGGGTCGGGTAGTGGGCGTCGAAAACTTTCGGGATCGCATCGGGGGGAATGCCCGGTCCATTATCATTGACCCACAGGCTGAGAAATCCAGACTGTTCTTCACTTGCGATTCGGGCTCCAATCTGGATTTCGCCGCCCTCATTCGCGGCACCGATGGCATTGTTCAGCAGATGAATCAGGATCTGGTAGGTGGCATCCGGATCCCCCAGGATGCGGGGCAAGGCCTTGCCCAGGTTCACGCGCAGGTTGATACCCTTCCGTCCCAGGGCTGGATTAACCTGATTGACGGCGTCTTCAATCGGGAACAACACATCAATGGAGGTAGGCACGAGGTTCAGGGTGCCGGTCTTGATCGCGGCAAGATTAACCAGGTTCGAAAGCAATATCGCCATCCGTTCGGTGCTGCTGCGGACGTGCTCCAGGAATTCACGCTGCTTGCGGTTGAGCAGCCCGACGGACTCGTCCAGCAGCAGTTCTGCATAGCCCAGGACGGATGACATTGGCTGCCGCAGGTCGCGTGCCAGGTCGGCGATGAGTTCGATATCGTCCGGCTGTATGGTTGATTTGGCGGAGGTGTCTCCGTTGTACTCCATCATCGCCATTCGGGCGCGTGCCGCGGCTAACTCCTGGAGCGCTTGCTGCAGTTCGAAGGAGAGTTGTTCAACCTGCTCGGTCTGAGTGGGCGGGACCGGTTCGTCGCGCACCGCCCGCCGCATGCGTTCCACTTCTGACTCGAGCAGCACGATCGTCTCTTCCGCCAGTTGGTGATTGGTTAAGAATTCGGCCAGTTCATGCCCGGCCTGATCGGTGGCGTTGATCAACTGCTCGGTCAGCTTGGCGTTTTCATCGATCAGGCGCTCGACCAATTTGCGTGTGTGCATCAGGTCTGAGCTGAGTTGAGGGCTGGGAAAGTGAGGCTCACTCACAGGCTCTTGAACGGCGGCCAGCTGCTCGGCGACGAGCGAAGCCAGGCGGATGAGCACCCGCCGGCTTGATTGTGACCAGCGCTGCCGGGCATAGGGTGAGAAAAGCAGTATACCGCCCAGTACATCCTCACCATTCGTCAGCGATGCTACCAGAACCGGACCGGTTCGGTCGAGTCCGATTGCTTTACGTAGCGTGACCAGGTCCTGTGCTTTGCTGGAATCGGGCAGGATCAACGCATGGCCATTTTTCAAAGCATGCGTGATGACAGGCAGCTCAGAGCTTTCCAGCGCCTGTCCCTCGATATGTCGCTCACTGATGAGGTCGAATCCAGTGGCAAGAGAGAGGTACCCGCTGGCTTCCGGGGGGGTGAGAAGAAGGGTTAATTCAGCCTTCATCGACCTCCCGATACCTTCTACTGCCGCCCGGGCCAGGTCATGCGGGTTCTCCGCCTGCATCACGGCAGCTAAATTGAGGAAGACCTGAGGCAGGAAGGTTAACTCCTCTTCGGATGGATCAGGACCTCCATTCGGCTTGTTCTCCACTGGTACCGTTATCACCGCCTCACTTCGGAACGTTTGGACGGCGCCGACCACCAGGAGCGGTAGTGACAGCAGCTCTCCCCAGCGCACGAAGGGGGCTTGCGAGCTCTCCGCAGGGCCAAGCCCCAGGTGCAGTGCAAAGCCAAAGGTGAGAAACCCAAAACCCGCGGCCAGGATTTTCCAGCCTTTTGGTCGTCGAACCCCGAGCATGATGGCGCTCGCACCGGCCAGCGCTAAACCTGCCAATCCCCAACCCGCATCGTACAGGCTGCGGTTGAGGCGGTCAGCCCAATTTGGCGGTGAGAGCAAGAAGATTGCTGCCAGGCTGCCGAGCAGTGCGAGCGTAAGCAGAGTTCCGATCCAGCGTCCTCGCGTGGCATCAGGCCAGAGGGTCTTAAAGCCATGGATCCAGAGAGTTAAAGCTGCCAGCGAGAGGAAGCGGTTGAAGACAGGAAGCAACACCCGCCCATCGAGGAGCGTGATCCCCACCAGGCCGGCGGTCAAGAAATAGAGCAGTTGGAGCAAGATCAGGATTTCACTGATGCTCCACCACATCTCAGTAGAACTGAAGGTGCTTTTTGAGTTCGCTGATCGTGCCAGGCCGTACAGTATGCCCAGCGCGAGAATTGAGGCAAGGTGAGCACCCACATCGCTAGGAATACTGGCGATCAAGTCGATGGCTTCGCGAACAATCATTGTCTCTCTTTTCCAGCCCGAGGATATCTCCCCGACCTTCTGGAGGTCTAGCAGGCTGCTGGCGGTTTGAAAAGCGCCGAGAGATTTTCGGCGGCTGACCGGTCCACGACCGCCAGCACTTCATCGTCGGCGTGGAGGGCGGTAATCCCGCGCGGCACGATGACTTCCCCGTCCCGGATGATCCCGGCAATGACGCAGTTTTCGGGCAGCTTCAAATCCTTGATCATGATCCCAATTGCCTGAGCATTTGCCGGAACCTTCTCTTCGACAAGCATGAACTCGCCCCGCCGCAACTTCAAGAGCGGCATCATATCTCCGAGCGACATCTCCTCCTCGATCAGGCGGGCGAGGATGTCGGCTTGATCCAGCGCAACGTCGATGCCCATCGAGGGATTAAAAAGCCAGGCATACTTCGGGTTGTTAACACGGCCGATCACGCGTGGCACGTTGTACTTTTTCTTTGCCAGGAAGCCCACTGCCAGGTTGGTCGCATCATCGGGCGTCGCCATGACTAGTACCTGCGCTTCTCCCGCTCCGGCATCCCCCAGGATATCCGGATTGAGTGGGTCACCGGCATGGATCGATTCGGTCGGAATCTCGCGGTGCAGCTTTTCAAGCACCGCTGCTCGCGAATCCACCAGGCGGACTTTATGCCCCAGTTCAAGCAACAGTGTTGCAAGGTGTGAGCCAACCCGCCCGCCACCGACGATGATGACGAACATCTCAGGCCTCCCCTTCCAGCAGCTGCGTGAGTTCGGGCAGCGCGTCATTGACGACCGTCAGCACGACCAGGTCGCCTTCCTCCATAATCAAGTCAGTTGCCGCCATCTGGGCATGCCCGGCGCGAATGACGACCGTCGGGCTGGAAATGCCTTCTAACTCGAACAGTCCGAGTGACTTTCCAACCAGGTGGTCCGGGACCAGCACCTCGATCAAGCCCAGTTCGCGGTGCCCGAGGCTGGCCAGTTCGATCAGGCCTGGGTGGGTCAGGAGCTGCTGGATGCGGTGCGCGCTCCACGAGGAGGAGACGACGGTTTGCAGGCCGGCCAGCTTGAAGACTTCCATATGGATCGGGTCATAGACCCGGGCGACGACGTTTGGCACGTTGTAGATTTCACGTGCTATGCGGGCTGTGACCAGGTTCATTTCATCGCTGGAAGTGAGCGCCGCCAGGCCGTCTGCTTCTTCGACACCGGCCCGCAGCAGTACGCTTTGCTCGCGGGCATCGCCCTGCAGGGTTCGGCCGTGAAAATCAGACCCCAGGCGGTGAAAAGCCTCCGGCTCGCGGTCGACGACCACGACCTCATGGTCATCGGCACATACGTCCAGGGCTAGTTCGCTTCCAACCCGCCCACAGCCGACGATAATCAGCTTCATGAATCGAGTTCCTCCATCGACGTCTCTCCCAGGTGGTAGGGGACGTCGATAACAATGTACCCTGCTCGAAACAGGAGCGCCAGGCGCAGCGGCCAGGCGGTCTGGTTGTGGAGCAGGTTCTCCCACCAGTGTTCGGGCACGAATTGCGGCAGGACGATGGTAATCACATCGCCTGGCTGGCGTTCCTCACCCAATTTGTCGAGGTACTGAATCAAGGGTCCGACGATCGAGCGGTAGGGCGATTTCAGGACTTGCAGCCGCACTCCGTCGCCCCAACGATCCCAGCGCTGGCGGAGTTTCTCTCCCTCTTCAGGTGAGGTCTCGACATAGACCGCTGTCACGTCCGGTGAGAGCGAGCGGGCAAATTCGAGCGCCTTGATCACTCCCCGGTGAACGCCCCCGATAGGCATCACGACACGCGGGTGGCGCAGGCGGGTTGGAGCGCCGTAGTTATCAAGCGACAGGTTTTCGGCCACACCCTCATAATGCCGGTGGATGCGGAGCAGGGTCAGCGTGAAGAAACCGATCAACACGAGCACGATCCAGGCTCCGGCTAGGAAGCGTGTGGTGAGAATGATCATAAGCACGACGAAGGTCGCAGTTCCACCCAACGAATTGATCGCCGCGTTGCGCTGCCAGCCGTGGCTCCGCAGGCGGAACCAGCGCCGCACCATCCCGAACTGGGAAAGGGTGAACGAGATAAAAACGCCAACAGCATAGAGCGGGAGCAGGCTGTGTGTATCCCCGTTGAAGATCAGGATCAAAACCGAAGCCAGGACCCCAAGCAGGGTGATGCCGTTTGAGAATACCAACCGATCGCCGATGTTTCCCATCTGGCGCGGCATGTAGCCGTCGCGTGCCATGAAGTAGGACAGGCGCGGGAAATCTGAAAATGCGGTGTTCGCCGCCAGGAGCAGGATCAGAGCGGTCGCGATCTGCACACCGATGTAGAGGGGACCATTGCCGAAGAGCGAGCGGCCGATCTGCGATAGTACGGTCTCCGCGTGACTGGGTGCGGCGCCCACCTCATGGGCGAGAAAGGTGAGGCCGAGGAACATCGACGTCAGCAATGTGATCATGACCAGCAGGGTTTTGCCGGCGTTATCGGCTTCCGGCGCTTTGAAGGCTGGCACGCCATCGCTGATGGCTTCGATTCCTGTCAGCGCGGTGCAGCCGGCAGAGAAGGCGCGCAAGATGAGGAACGCACCCACGCCCGAAACGGCCAGGTCGGCGTGAATTGGCTCAATCACCTCGACGTCTGGCAGTCCGCCCAGCGTCAACCAGCGGAAGAAACCGAAGGCCAGCAGCGACAGCATGCCGGCGATGAACAGGTAGGTTGGCACTGCGAAGAAGCTGGCCGATTCGCGCAGGCCGCGCAAGTTCATCCAGGTGACGAAGGCGACGGCCAACACCGCCAGGATTGCACGGTAGGAAATCAATCCGGGCAGCCAGGAAGTGATCGCGGCTACTCCGGCGGAGACGCTTACAGCAACCGTTAATGTGTAATCGATCAACAGCGCAGAACCGGCTACGAGTGAGAAACCGGTGCCAAGGTTATCCTTGGCGACGATGTAGACCCCGCCGCCCTTCGGATACGCATGGATGGTCTGGTAATAGGAAAAGCCCACCGTGATCAACAGACCCGCGATGGCCAGAGCGATTGGAATGGAAAAGCTGAGCGCGGCCGTGCTGGCTGCAGCCAGCACAAACAAGATCTCTTCCGTGGCGTATGCGACCGATGAGAGGGCATCCGAGGAGAAGACTGCCAGGGCCTTGACCTTGCTGATTTTCTCGTGAATCAGCTGTGAGCTGGCGAGCGGATCCCCCAGCAGCAGGCGGCGCAGCGAGAAGGATTGAGAACTCATCGAGTTTCACACATTGGTTTCGGATATTCCCTTGACGATTTTACACCAGCCGGGGAGCAAGCTAGGTTTCGTGTTTGGAGGGGCCTTTCTTCCCGGGATTGGCCAGTTCTGGGGGGGCTGTGTTGAGACTGGTATTTTCTACTGGATCGGAGGCCGACAGGCTACCGGATTCGGCCTGGAGCACGGAGAGTTCGGCTTCTTCCTCAAGCTGCTTTGCATTACTGGGTTTGTAGCCCACGAACCGGATGGCAAAGAAGCCGTACAGCAGCACGAGCCAGAAAGTAAGGCCGCGGTAGGTCAAGGCGATCCCGGCTGAGGTAGCCGGGTCAATGCCCATCGCGGTTTGTGCGAGCCCCATGGCGCCTTCCACGAAGCCAACGCCAGAAGGCGTAACCGAGGCGATCGTGAATAGGTAGCCGACGCAGAAACTTGCGATCAGCGTGCCTGCATCAAATGGCGTGTGAAAGGCGATGGAGACCATGAAGAGGATCAGGGCCATCACCGCCTTGCGCAGCAGGGCGTAGATTCCGGGGATGATCAGGCTCTTGGGCGAACGGCGGATCTCTCGTAATCCCTCGGCGATCTCGTGGCCGAAACGCTCGCTCTTCGCCCGGTCGAGCAAGTTCCGCTTCAAGATTGGGCGCAGGATGCGGTTGGCGAGATCGGTCAGCCAGACCAGCACACGCGCCATCCGGTCGACCGAGAGGATGCCGATAATGGTAAGCGTAATTACGCTCACGGCAATCGTCACGGCAAACACTGCCGCACCGATCAGCACAGGTGTCATCAGACCACGGCGGATGAGGACCGTGAACCCGAGCGCCAGCACGATCATAAAGCCAGCGTAATCGTAGACCAGGTAGAGAAAGGAAGCCGTCGAAACTTTGCCGGCCGGTTTACCTCGCCGTTGGCCGTCGGCGATGAAGACCGCCATCGCGCCCGCACCGTAGCTCGGGGCGATCACGTTGATGAAGTTGCCGGCGGCGGTCAGCGGCACCATGCGGGTCAGTGCCTCATCGATTCCCATCAAGCGGTAGCAAGCTTGCAGGTTGGCGGCAACCGCAACCAGCCACAAGAACTGCACCACGATTGCCAGCAGCAGCCAGCGGCCATCGGCGCGGCTCATCGTCTCGATGATCAGTTTCAATTCATTGAAATGGCGGATAACGAAATAAAGCGTG
>Ga0307424_1001366_pt1 | contig 12886 bp, 10 predicted proteins | sample SalMarWE160320MG_FD_202157 | JGI IMG/M metagenome (GOLD analysis project Ga0307424, IMG submission 202157) | Salt marsh sediment microbial communities from the Plum Island Ecosystem LTER, Massachusetts, United States - WE1603-20 | ecosystem: Environmental > Aquatic > Marine > Intertidal zone >... | reverse complement strand
TGGTTCGAGCACCCGCTGCGCGGGCTCCTGATCGCGGGCTCGACGGGGGAGTCGGTCTTCCTGGACGAAGGGGAGGTCGCGGCGCTGATCGAGGCAGCCCGTGACGTGGTGCCGGAGGACCGGTTGATGCTCGTGGGCACGGGCGCCGAGTCCACGCGCCAGACCATTGCGAAGACGAAGAAGGCCGCCGCCGCCGGGGCCGACGCCGTCCTCGTGAAGCCACCGGCCTACTTCAAGGGGGCGATGACGCCCGAGGCGCTCGCCCGTCACTACCATGCGGTGGCGGATGCGTCCCCCGTGCCGGTGATCGTGTACCAGGTGCCGCTGCGCCTGTCGACGCTGGAGTTCCCGACCGGGCTGGTGGCGGAGCTGTCGCACCACGAGAACATCGTCGGAATCAAGGACTCGCGTGGTAACCTCGACCTGGTGGGTGAGCTGGTCGAGCAGTGCGCCGACGGCTTCCAGGTGCTGGTCGGCGCGGGCTCGATCCTCTACGGAGGGCTGGGCGTCGGCGCGGTGGGCGGGATCGTCGCGGTCGGCCTGATGGCGCCGGCCGAGTCCGCCGAGGTGAGCGTCGCCTTCTTCGAGGGCCGCGAGGCCGACGCCGGACGCGTGCAGGAGCGCATCGCGCCCGTGCACACGCGGATCGTGGGCGGCATGGGCGTGCCGGGCGTCAAGGCCGCCCTCGACATGCTCGGCTATCGCGGCGGTTCGCCGCGGCCGCCGCTGTCGCCGCCGAACGACACGCGCCGGGAGGAGATCCGCTCGATCCTCGACAGCGCGGGTCTGCTCGCGACCGCGAACGCCTGAGGAGCTTCACTCCGCCCGCAGGCTCTCGATGGGGTCTACCCGGCTGGCCGACCAGGCCGGCACGAGGCACGCCACCGCGGCGACGGAGGCGAGCACGGCCGCGACGGCGAGGTAGGTCGGCACGTCGAGGGGTGTCACGCCGAACAGCAGGGACTCCACGAAGCGCGAGAGCGCGGCGGCCCCGACGAGCCCGGCACCCAGCCCGATGAACACGGGCGCCATCCCCTGGAGGAGGACGCGGCGCGCCACGAGCCCGCCGGAGGCCCCCAGGGCGATGCGGAGCCCCATCTCCCGTGCGCGCCCCCGCACGACGTAGGCGAGAACGCCGTACACCCCCAGCGCCGCGAGGATGAGGGCGAGCGCCGCGAAGCCACCGAGCAGCGCCGTGAAGAAGCGGGGGCGCGCGAGCGTCTCCGACGTGAGCTCCGCCAGCGGGACGATCTCCGTGATGGGCTGGTCGGGATCGACCTCGCGCACGATCCTCCTCATGTCTCCCACGAGCGCCAGCGGGTCGCCCGACGAGCGTACCACGTACGACATCTGGATACGCGGGTTCTGGTCGTTGCGCACGTAGAGGGCGGGCTCGGTCGGCTCTGCGAGGCCGGCGAAGTGCACGTCGGCGACCACCCCGACGATCTCGATCTCGTTCCTGGCGTCGTGGCCGGGCTCGAATCGGCGGCCGACGGGGTCCTGGCCGTGGAAGAACTCGCGCTGGAAGGCCTCGTTGACCACGACGACGGGCGGATCCTGCGGGCCGTCCGTCGGGCCGGGGACGCGGCCCCGCAGCAGCCGCATTCCCAGCGCCTGGAAGAGATCGTCCGAGATCTGGAAGAGGTGTCCGTAGCGCTGCGCTTCCGGCGCCGGCTCGTAGAGGCCGGGCACCTGCACCGGGATCGACTCGCCCTCTCCGCGGAACGGGAGGTAGCGGATCGCGCCCGCGTCGACGACGTCCGGGTGCGCCGCCAGGCGGTCGAGGATCTGGTGGTAGAGCCCCATCCACTCGGTGCGCTCGGGATGCTTCTGGTCCGAGAGCGTGAGCGTCATGGCGATGCGACCCTCGGTCTCGAAGCCCGGGTCGACGCGCGTGAGCGCGCCCAGGCTGCGCACGAGCAGCCCGGCGCCGGTGAGGAGGAGCACGGCGAGCGCGACCTCCGCAGCCACGAGCGCGCGCCGGAGGCGCAAGCCTTTCAGGCCGGTGGAGCTGGCGCGGCTTCCCTCGCGCAGGTCGTCGGCGGGCGCGACGTCGGCGGCGCGCAGGGCGGGGAGGACCCCCGCGAGCGCCGCGGCCAGGAGGGTGACGAGCAGGGCGGCGCCCACCACGGTGCCGTCGAGGCCGATCTCCCCGGCGCGCGGCAGCAGCCCCGCGCTGCCCCGGGCCAGAGCAGCCGTGGCGGCCCACGCGAGGCCGAGCCCGAGCACGCCGCCCATCCCTGCGAGCAGGACGCTCTCCGTCAGGAGCTGGCGCACGACCCGGCCGGCCGGCGCGCCGAGGCTCATGCGCAGCGCGACCTCGCGGGCCCGCGAGGAGCCGCGGGCCAGCAGGAGATTGGCCACGTTCGCGCACGCGAGGAGCAGGATGAAGCCCACCGCGCCCAGCGCCACGAAGAGGGCGGAGCGCACGTCGCCGACGGTGTTCTCGGAGAGTGGCTGGACGAGGGCGTCCGAGACGCCCGCGTTGGTGTCGGGATACGTCCCTTCAAGGGAGCGGGCGATGCCGCCGAGCTCCTGCCGGGCGGTCTCGACGCTCGCATCCGGCGCGAGACGTCCGATGGCGCCGAGGAAGCGCACACCCCGGTTCTCGGTGGGGATGTCGTCCTGCGGCACCACCGTGATGGGCAGCCAGAGGTCGACCTCCGCGTCCACCGGGAACGTGAAGCCCCGCGGCATCACGCCGACGACCTCGAAGTTCCGGTAGTCGATCTCGAGGGTGCGGCCGACCACCGAGGGATCGCCTCCGAAGAGGCGCTGCCACAGGCCCCACGAGATCACGGCGACCAAGCGGTGATTCGCCTCGTCCTCGGGCAGCAGGGTTCGCCCCGCGACGGGGGCCATGCCCAGCACGCGGAAGAAGTCCTGCCCGACCCACTCGGTGGCGAGCTCCGTGGGTGCGTCGGCGCCGAGGTACACGTAGTCGGCGGGCAGCGTGGAGTAGAGCCCCAGCCCGACCAGCGACGAGGATCGGTCCCGCCAGTCCTTCAGCTCGGGGTAGGAGAACGCGGTGCGCTCCGCCCCCCGCGCCGGCCACACCCGCACGAGCCGGTTCGCGGCGGGGTAGGGAAGGGGCTCGAGGAGCACGGCGTCCACCACGCCGAAGAGCGCGACGGCGGAGCCGATCCCCAGGGCGAGCACCAGGAGCGCGCTGGCGGTGAAGCCGGGGCTCTTGCGCAGGGAGCGCACCCCGTAGCGCAGGTCCTGGACGAAGTCGTCGAGCATGCGCCCGCCCCGTTCGTCGCGGACCCGCTCCTTGGTGCGCTCCACGCCGCCGAAACGACGCAGCGCCTCGCGGCGCGCGCGGGCGGAGTCCATACCGCGGCGCTGCAGCTCTTCGGTCTCCATCTCCACGTGTGCGCGCAGCTCGTCGTCGAGGTCCCGCTCCAACCGGCTCTTGCGGAAGAGGATGCGGAGTCTGCGCCCCAATCGCTCGATCCATCTCATGTCGTGCCGCCTCCCGTCGTCGTCATCCCGTCTGGAGCACCTGCTGAACCGCCGCGGAGAAGAGGCTCCAGTTGTCCCGCTCCTCCACGAACTGCGCACGCCCGGCGGGCGTGAGCGTGTAGAACTTCGCCCGCCGGCCCTCGTTGGAGACGCCCCACTCGGCGGCGATCAAGCCACGGTCTTCCAGGCGGTGCAGCGCCGGGTACAGCGAGCCCTGGTTCACCTCCAGGATCTCGCCCGACATCTGGCGGATGCGCTTGGAGATCCCCCACCCGTGCAGCGCCCCGAGGGTCAGCGCCTTGAGGATCAGGAGGTCCAGCGTACCCTGCAGGAGATCGGCCTTCGAGCGGGGCATCGTCTTCGGCTCCTTCGTGGGGGCTTCCCTGTCCGTGGGACGCCGCAGGTGGATTGTTTGTTGTAGAATACTAATGCCTTGTCATTCGACAACAAGGGTGCGCGCCAAGAGGCTGGCGCCGAGATCGGTCGCGATCGTCCCGGCTCTACCTGTGCAACTTTTCGCGCACTCGCACCGTCCATTACTACCGAGGACGAGGTTCCGTCTTGATTTATCACACACTGTATAAGAAACTTTGACCAGGGACGCAGAGAATCGGCGGGCGCCGCGCCCGTGGGCGTGGCTCCTCGGCCGGCTGATGCCGGCCGGGCAGCGGGACGCGGCGCTCGGGGACGCCGCGGAGGAGTTCGTCCTGCGTGTGGGTCGCGAGGGTTGGGCGTCCGCGCGCCGATGGTATCGGAGGCAGGTGTGGCGTTCGATCGGGCCGGCGGCCCGGCACCGCGCCGGCCTGCTCGTGGAGACGTGGCGAGGGACGGAAGGGGAGAGGGAACGGATGGCCGCTTGGATCAACGACTTCAGACTGGCGTTCCGGGCGCTGCGCAGGCGGCCCGGCTTCTCGCTCACGGTGCTGGTGACGCTGGCGCTGGGCGTCGGCGCCAACACCGCGCTCTTCGGCGTCTTCCGCACCGTCTTCCTGGAGCCGGTGCCGCTCCCCCACTCCGATCAGCTCATGATCGTCATGGAGCAGGGCGGCTTCGGGTGCTGCGGGCCGGCCTCCGGCCCCGACTACCTGGACTGGGTCGAGCGCAACCGGACGTTCTCCGGGCTCACGGTGCTGAGCCCCACGACCTTCACCCTTACCGGCCTGCCCGAGCCCGAGCGCATCTCCGGCACGTACGTGACCGGCAGCGCCTTCGACATGCTGGGCGTGGCGCCGCTGATGGGCCGCGCGCTCCTGCCCGAGGACCAGGACGCGCCGGGCGTGGTCGTGCTGAGCTACGCGCTCTGGAAGAACCAGCTCGGCGGTGGACAGGACGTGCTCGGGACGACGGTGGAGCTCGACGGGACGCCCTACACGGTGGTCGGCGTCATGCCCGAGGGCTTCGACGTGCCCTCTCCCTGGTCCCAGATGGGGAGCTTCCGGCTCTACCTCCCCTTCCAGAACGAGAAGCTCACCGAGAACCGGGGCAGCCACAGCTTCCCGGTGGTCGGCCGCCTGGGACCCGCCCAGACGAAGGAGACCGCCCAGGCGGACATGGACCGCATCATGCGCGACCTCGCCGCGGAATACCCGCAGTCCAACGGCGACCGCTCCGCGCGGGTGTTCACGGTGCACGAGTACCTCTTCGGAAACGTGGGCAAGCAGCTCGGCCTCATCCTGGGTGCCGCCGGCGTCGTGCTCCTGATCGCCTGCGGCAACGTCGCGGGCCTGCTGCTGGCGCGGGCGGCCGGGCGGGAGACCGAGCTGGCCGTGCGGGCGGCCCTCGGAGCCTCCCGGCGGGCCATGGTCCGCCTCCTCTTCTCCGAGGCGCTCCTGCTCGCGTTGGTGGGCGGCGTGCTCGGGCTACTCTTCTCGTTCGCGGCCATCGACGGCCTCAAGGCGGTGCTTCCGCCCTCGATCCCGCGCATCGACCGGATCCGCGTGGACGGATGGGCCCTCGTCTTCGCCCTCGGCGCTTCGGCCTTCACGGCACTCCTTTTCGGCATGGTGCCCGCGCTCCTCGCGTCGCGCACCAACCTTGCGGCCAGCGTGAAGGAAGGCGGGTATGCCACGCTCGCTCCGGCCAAGGAGCGCCTGCGCAACGCGTTCATCGTGGGCCAGATCGCCCTCGGGCTGGTGCTGGCCAACGGGGCGGCGCTTCTGGTGCAGTCCTATGCCGCGCTGCGCGGGCAGGACTTCGGCTTCGACACGGACGGCATCGTGACGATGGCGCTCAACCCGGCCGGCCCGCGCTATCAGGACGACGAGGCCTATGTCACGTTCTACGACCAGGTGCTCCAGCGCGTCGGCGCGATCCCCGGCGTGACCAGCGTCGGGACGATCTCCCGGCTGCCGCTCTTCGGCGGGATGAACGGCAGCGTCTGGGTCGAGGGCACGCCGCCCCGCCAGAACGCGGGCGAAGGCCCGCTGGTCGAGGTGACGAGCGTCAACGGCGACTACTTCCGGACGATGGGCATTCCGCTCCTGAAGGGACGCCTCCTGGAGCCGGACGACTCGGTATCGGCGGCCCCCGGCGTGGTGATCAACCAGCGCTTCGCCGACGTCGGCTGGCCGGACCAGGACCCATTGGGCAAGCGCTTCAGCTTCGACGACAACCCACCACAGTGGCTCACCGTGGTCGGCGTGGTCGGCGACGTGCGCCAGTGGGGGCCCGAGCAGGCGCCCCAGGCTCAGATGTACGCACCGTTCATGCTGTGGTCCTCCTCGGCCTACCTCACCGTGCGTGCCTCGGGCGACCTCGGCGCCCTCGTGCCGCGTATCCGAGAGGCCATCCAGGAGGTGGACCCGGCGCAACCGCCCTCCGACGTCCAGACCATGGAGGCGCGCGTCGACCGCACGTTCGCGCAGCGCCGCTTCTACACGACGCTCATCGCGCTCTTCGCGGTGGCGGCGCTCTTCCTGGCCGCGGCGGGCGTATACGGCACGGTGTCGTATTTCGTGGCCCGCCGGGTGCGGGAGCTCGGGATCCGCATGGCGCTCGGCGCCGGTGGAACGGGGATCGTGGGCCTGGTCGTACGCCGGGGGATCCGTCTCGCGGTGTGGGGCGTGCTGATCGGACTCGCGGGCGTGTGGGCGTCGACGCGCGTGGTGGAGGGGTTGGTGTACGGCATCGACGCGGTCGAGCCGCTCACGCTGGCCGGCGGTTGCGTGGCGCTCGCGCTCGTGGCCGTGGCGGCTTCGGCCCTTCCGGCCCTGCGGGCCGTGCGCGTGCCCCCGGTTCTCGCCCTCAGGTCGGAGTAGAGCATGGGCGAGTTCGAGCAGCTCGTGATGCTGGCGCTGCTGCGCCTGGGCGAAGACGCCTACGGGATGTCGGTGCGCGAGGAGATCGAGCGACGTACGGGCCGCGAGGTGTCGTACGGCGCGGTGTACACGACCCTCGATCGGCTGGAGCGGAAGGGGTTCGTGGCCCACGCCCTCGGGGAGGCGACGGCGGAGCGCGGAGGACGCGCGAAGAAGTTTTTCCGCGTGCTGCCCGCCGGCCGCGACGCGCTCCGCGACACGCAGCGCGCGCTCACCGTGATGTGGGAGGGCGTGCGGCTGTAGCACCGTGGGCGCCAATTCCGTTGACGCCCCTTCCGGGCCCGCCTAGCTTTGACCCTAGGACACAGGAATCAACGTGATCAACGGTCCGTCCCCGCCCGAGGGATGGGCCTTTTTTGTCGAGCGGGAGCCATGTCCGGAACCGGAAGGTGCACCGTCGTCGTCGGCTGCCAGTGGGGCGACGAGGGCAAGGGGAAGATCGTGGACGTCCTGGCCGAGGACGCGGACATCGTCGCCCGTTATCAGGGCGGCGCCAACGCCGGCCATACCGTGCACGTGGGCTCCGAGGAGTTCATTCTGCACCAGATCCCCTCGGGGATCCTCCACTCCGGCAAGCGCTGCCTGCTCGGCAACGGCGTCGTGCTGGACGTGGAGCAGTTCTTCCGCGAGTACGACGCCTTGGCCGCGCGCGGCATCGAGCTCGAGGGACGCGTCGGCGTGAGCCGGCGCGCGCACGTGCTGATGCCCTACCACCGCTTCCTCGACAAGGCCTCGGAGAGCACGGCCGAGGAGAAGATCGGCACCACGGGCCGCGGCATCGGTCCGGCGTACGAGGACAAGGCCGGGCGCCGCGGCGTGCGCGTGGCGGACTTCGGCAACACCGAGCGGCTGGGCAAGCGCACGGCCGCCGGAATGGAGCGGGTGTGCGCCCGTCTGGAGGAGCTGGGCCACGGCGCCGGCGAAGACCTGAAGCAGCAGATGGACGTCGCGCTCGGCCTTGGAGAGCGCCTGCTCGCCCTCGCCACGGACACGGGGCCGGAGATCGCCCGGGCGTTGGCCTCGGGACGGCGCGTGCTGCTCGAGGGAGCTCAGGGCACCGCCCTCGACCTGGACCACGGCACCTATCCCTTCGTGACCTCGTCGAACACGACCGCGTCGGGCGCGGCGACCGGTACCGGGATCGGGCCGACGCTGATCGACGACGTGGTCGGGGTGGTGAAGGCCTACACGACCCGCGTGGGCGAGGGGCCACTGCCCACCGCGTTCCCGCCCGAGATGGACGAGAGAGTCCGCCAGCTGGGCGGAGAGTTCGGGGCGACCACGGGCCGCCCCCGCCGCTGTGGCTGGTTCGACTCCGTGCTGTCGCGTTTCGCGTCGCAGGTCAACGGCCTCACGGGCGTGGCGGTCACCAAGCTCGACGTCCTCGACACGCTGCCGGAGCTGAAGGTCGCGCGCGCCTATCGCATGGCGGACGGAAGCGTGGTCGAGGACTTCCCGGCCGACACGTGGTCGCTGGCCGAGGTCGAGCCCGTGTACGAGACGCTCCCCGGTTGGGAGCGGAGCACGGGAGAGGCGCGCACGCTCGCCGATCTGCCCACCAACGCGCGCCGCTACCTGGACCGGCTGGAGGAGCTCACCCAGGCGCCCGTGCGCTGGGTGAGCGTCGGTACCCAGCGGACCCAGATCATCGCCACGGGGTGACCCGGGTCCCGCTCCCGACCGACCTCCTCGACGCCCGCCGAGTGCCCGCGTCCCGGGTTCCCGGGACCCGGCCGACTACCGACCGAGCCGGTAGCTCACGCCCACCAGGAGCGCCAGGCGCAGCTTGGGCTGACCCACGGCCTCGTCCGCGTCAGCGTATGTGAAGTCCTCACGCGGGTTCACGTTCTGGTTGCTCGGGCTGTACGAGGTGTCGTGGCCCGCGATGCGGGACGAGAGGTAGTACTCGGCGCCCGCCGACAGCAGCAGATCGAGCTTGCGGGCCATGGGGAAGCCGCCCTCGAAGCCGCTGGCCACGCCCCAGTGGCTGCTTCTGACCTCGAAGTCCTCGTTCCCGCCGATGAACACGAAATCGGCCATGAAGCTGCTGTGGCGGAGCCCCGCGTAGATCCGTGTGCGGGGTCCGCGGGGAAGGAGGACGTCGAGCCCGCCGTCCCACGTGCGTCCGGAGGCGCTCGGGGTGCCATTCGTCGCCTGGTTGACAAAGACGCGGCGTGCCAGCGTGGGGCTTCCGGGGCTCACCGCCGTGTGGCCGAGCCGGAGCCGCACGGCCCACGGGATCCCTTCCGCGAGCCCACGCACGGTACCGAAGGCCTGGATGGCCGTACCGTTCTCGTAGCCCACGAGCCCGCCGACGGAGAGCGTCGGGCCCTGGGCCGCGACGGGCGCGACACCCAGGAGGGCGAGGGTCGAAAGAAGAAGCGGTAGCTTCGCGCGCATGGAACCTCCTGATCCTCCACGGGGGGAACACCGCCGGGCGCCGGGACACGTCCGTAGCCCCGGCGCACCGGTGTTGCGCCCACGCATCGCGCAATCCCCGTGCCAACCCCGGAAGGGCAGCGGAGAGCCGCACATCCGGAGCCGGAGGAGTCGATTCCGGGAAGCGATTATCGTTCTCCGGCAGAATGGTGCGGGGAATCGTATGTTTACGGCCATGCCCACGCGACGCGACCAGATCCGGGACCTGTACGCCTGCAACCGCGAGCGGGCATGATGGTGGCCGACTCCGAGCACGACCGTCCGGTCCGGGTCGAGGCGCGCGAGCCCGCCGGGTTCGGGCTCGCCCTGGGCGGCGGCTTCGTGCGCGGCCTGGCGCACCTGGGCGTCCTGTCGGTGCTCGAGGAGGAGGGCCTGACCCCGGGCTGGCTCGCCGGAACCAGCTCGGGGGCGATCGCCGCCGTCTTCGCGGCCTTCGGGGTCTCGGCGGACCAAGCCGGGGAGGCGTTGGCCGAGCTGGGATGGGGAACCATGACGCGCGCCCGTCCCTTCGGCTCCCTCGGCCTGGCCACCAACGAGGGGCTGGAGGAGATCGTCCGTGACGCCCTGGGCGACGTGCGCCTAGAGGACGCGCGCATCCCGATCGCCGTGGTGGCCACCGACATCAACACGGGCAACCGCGTGCTCCTCGACCGTGGCGACGCGGCCCGCGCGGTCCGGGCGAGCAGCTGCGTGCCGGGGCTGTACGCGCCGGTGGAAGTGGGCGGCCGCCTCCTGGTCGACGGTGCGCTCGTGGAGAACGTCCCCGCGCGGGCGGCCCGCGAGCTGGGCGCGCCGGTGGTCGTGGCGGTGAGCCTGGGGTTCGCGCTGCCCTTCGACGAGGTGAAGAGCTGGCGGCAGCTCGTGGCCAACGCGTTCGACATCGCCGTCAACAGCCAGATGCGCTACGAGATCCTGGGCGAGGCGGACGTGCTGATCGACCCGGACGTGGCCCGGTTCAGCAAGGTGCGGGCGCCGGATCGGGCCGCGCTCATCGAGGCTGGACGCGCCCGCGCCCGGGAGGCCCTTCCGGCCCTGAGGGAGGTGCTGGAAGCCTCGGAGGGCGGCGCCGTGATGCGCTGGATGAAGGGGGTGCGCGACCGCCTGGCCGGCGTCCTCGACTGAAACACTCCGCGTCCAACAGGGTTGAGCCGTCTCAGGAGATCCTACGCCCCCAGCTGCGGGAGCCGCGCCCCGATGCAGCTTCTCGACACGTCTCTCTACGGAAACACCCTACGCCAGTGGGCCATCGCGGTCGGTACCGCGCTGGTCGTGTTCGTCGCGCTGCGCGTGTTCATCTGGGCCGTGCGCGGCCGGCTGGAAGCACACCGAGAGAAGACCGCCACCGGCCTCGACGACATCCTCGCCATCGCGCTCCGCAAGACCCACACCCTCGTGCTCCTGGCGGCGGGAATCTGGGTCGGGTCGGCGACGGTGGCGCTCCCCTCCAAGGTGCAGAAGCTCGTCAACAGCGTCGGCATGATCGCCTTCCTGGTACAAGGCGGGCTGTGGCTGAGCGCGGGGATCGTGGAATGGGTCGGGCTGCGCCGCGAGGCGAAGCTCGCGGAGGACGCGGCCGGCGTGATGAGCCTGAAGGTGCTGTCGGTCGCGGTGCGCCTGGCGCTGTGGTCGATGATCGTGCTGCTCGCGCTCTCGAACCTCGGGGTCGACGTCACCGCGCTGGTGGCCGGCCTGGGCGTGGGTGGCGTCGCGGTTGCGCTCGCCGCTCAGGGCATCCTGGGCGACGTCTTCGCCTCGATCTTCATGGTCATCGACAAGCCGTTCGTCCTCGGCGACTTCCTGATCATCGGGGACTTCCTCGGGTCGGTCGAGGACATCGGCATGCGCACGACGCGCATCCGCAGTCTCTCGGGCGAGCAGCTCGTCTTCTCCAACAACGACCTGTTGCGCGCCCGCATCCGCAACTACGGGCGGATGTACGAGCGCCGCGTGGTGTTCAGCCTGGGCGTCACGTACCAGACGCCGCGGACGAAGCTCGAGGCGATCCCGAGCATGATCCGCGAGGCGATCGAGGGTCAGGAGAAGACGCGCTTCGACCGCGCGCACTTCCAGAAGTACGGGGACTTCGCGCTGGTGTTCGAGGCGGTCTACTACGTGCGGGTGCCCGACTACAACCTGTACATGGACATCCAGCAGGCCATCAACCTGCACATCCACCGGCGGTTCGAGGAGGAGGGCATCGAGTTCGCCTACCCGACCCAGACGCTCTTCCTGGCTCGGCCGGAGGAAGGCGGCTCGAGCCCGACGGTGGCGTCCTAGCGCTGCCGGGAAGCCGACCCGTCGCCGCGGCCCCTCACGGCCGTCGAGCGACCACCACGGTCGAAGGCTCCTCGCGCCAGACGCAACGCGCCTCGAAGCCGGCGGCGGCCAGGGCCGAGAGCTCGTCGTCGAGGGGGAAGTACGTGTCCTCCTCGGCCCACTCCGCGAAGTGTGCCCGGGCCTGCGCCTCGCCGATGCCGGACCGCGCCATGTGGGTGGCCCATGCCGCGAAGCCCGCCTTGCGGCCGGCTTCGTCCGAGGGCATGGTGGCGTCCGCGTTGACGAAGACGCCTCCGGGTTGAAGCGCCTCGAAGATCCGACGGAAGAGCGCGGCCTTGTCTTCGAACGCGCGGATGTGGTGCAGCGCCAGCGACGCGGCGACCCCGTCGCAGGAAGGGAGGGGGTCGGTGAAGGAACGCAGCGTGAAGCGGGCGCGCGCCCCGAAGGAGCGCAGCCTGTCGCGGGCCTGGCCGAGCATCTCGGCGTCGACGTCGACGAGCTCGACCACGCCGACTTCCGGGTGGCGGAGGATCGCGGCGGCCAGGGCCCCGGTGCCCGCGCCCAGGTCGAGGACGTGCTCCGGCGATACCGCGGCCACGGCCCCGGCCGCGGTGGCGATCATATCGCCGTAGCCGGGGATCCAGCGACGGATGGTCTCGTCGTAGGCTTCGATCTCGACGCGGAGGTGGCGGCGGACGCTGTGGCTCATGGCGCAAGCTTCGTGCGCCTGGGCCGCCGCTGTCAAACGCGCCCGCGTCGGTCCCGGCCCGCTCCTGGAGCGAGCGTGCCTCTTTCGATCAGGGCGTTCCGCCCAACGGTTGGGCGACCCCCACCGTGACGGGCACCTGGGTCTCCACCCCTCCGGACGACGCCAGGACCGTCGCGCGGCCCTCGCCCTGTGCGGTGAGAATCCCGTCGCCCGAGACCGTCACGATCGTGAGGTCCGAGGACGACCAGTCGATGAGCGCGTCCTGGACGGGCTGCCCGGCGGAATCGAGCGCGGTGGCGGTCAGCTGTACGCTCTGGCCGATGGCGTCGATGGTCACCGAGTCGGGGAACACCCGGATGGACGCGACCTCCGTTCCGACCCCGGTGTCCGCCGGGACCACGCCCAGCGGAAAGGAGCTCCCGCCGCAGGCGCCCAGGGAGGCCGCTCCGACGACGCCTGAGATGACCAGGATCGACTTCGAGATATGTGGGAGCTTCATGTGCTCCTCCGATTTCTTCGGGTTGTCCTGGCACCCGGTAGCGCAAGAAGCGTTCCCGCTGGCGATTGCCGCGCCGGCGCCGGGACGGTCCCGTCCGCGTCCTTGGCACAGGGATTGCCACTTTCGGATGGGCATGAGAATCGATGAGCACTACGTACGGGTCCAGGGACTCGACGTTCC
>Ga0307424_1001365_pt1 | contig 12889 bp, 10 predicted proteins | sample SalMarWE160320MG_FD_202157 | JGI IMG/M metagenome (GOLD analysis project Ga0307424, IMG submission 202157) | Salt marsh sediment microbial communities from the Plum Island Ecosystem LTER, Massachusetts, United States - WE1603-20 | ecosystem: Environmental > Aquatic > Marine > Intertidal zone >... | reverse complement strand
GGCCGTCCCAGGCGAACTCCTGCGGCCCGGCGGCCAAGACGCCCTCGAACAGCCGTCGCACCGTCCTCCCCTGCACGTCCCACACCGTGATCGACCCCCTTGCCGCCGGCCCGTCCAGCGTGAAGTGCACCGCCTCCCGGAACGGGTTCCGGTCCGGAGCGCTCACCAGCGCCGGCCGCAGCCCGGAGGCCACCGCACGGGCCTCTCCCAGCGTCAACGCTCCCCCGGCCCGGTCCAGACCGATCAGCCGGTAGAGCGACCCCAGGCCACCCCGCGAATCCACCACCGACTCCGTCGCCGCCGGCAACCACCCGTCGTGCACGGAACGAACCACGCCCCCCTCCTGGGCGTCGACCCGAAGCCCGGCGAGTTCGACGGCGTCCGCCAGATGCCAGCCCAGGCGCACCCCGCCGCCCACATCCGTTACCGCCGCGAAGTCAAGCAACCGCACCGGAACCACCACGCCCGGTTTGGCGAAGAGGTTCACGTACCCCGCCTCCCCCCCGGCCGCCGCGTCCCCCAGCGGCGCCCCGGCCACCAGCTCCGCCGCATTGCCCCCCAGCAGCGAACCCGCGAACCGCACCGTGGTCCCGAACTCGTCCCCGGCCTCGAAGCTGGAGACCGGCGGCGTGGGCGCGAACACGGTGTCCGCACTGGTGGCCGGGGTGGTCTTGCCGTAGAACACCGCCACCGCTCCTGCATCCGAAGCGGCGGTGTTCGCTCCCGGCTCCCCCACCGCCAGGTCCGGCTTGCCGTCGCCGTTCCAGTCGAAGCCGCCGTCCAGGGCCGCCCCCATCCGGTCCCCGCCCGTCGGGCCCACCGCACGCCAGTCGTAGGCCGCGTTCATGGGGTTCCCGCCCCGGAACAAGTAGGCGGCGCCGTTGTCGGATCCGTACTTCGGCGCGCCCACCAGCACGTCGTCGTAGCCGTCGTTGTTGACGTCGCCGGCCCCGGAGACGTCCCGGCCGAATTGGTCGGCGCCCAGCTCGCCGGAGAGCAGAAGCCGCGACGGCGGGAGCAGGCTCGACACCTGGCCGAACCAGATGACCGCCCGGCCCGAGTTCAGGTCGAAGGGCTGGGGGGCGCCGGCGATCAGGTCGTCGTAGCCGTCCTTGTTCACGTCACCCGCCGGGTCCAGGGACTGGCCCAGGGCCCAGTTGGCCTGGTCGGCGTCCAGGATGTAGGTCTCGGTGGCCAACCCAACCGCCGCCCCCAGGTAGATCCGCACCTGGCCCGCGTTGAGGCCGGCGCCGTTGTAGCCGGGGGCGCCCACCGCGAAGTCCGGGCGGGCGTCCTTGTTGAAGTCGAACCCGCCGGCCAGGGACGCGCCGAACCGGGCCTGGGCGATGTCCCCGTCCCAGCTCTTGTCCGAGGTGCCGTTCGGGGTGGCGCCGCCCAGGAACAGATAGACCCGGCCCGCCTTCACCCCGGCCGCGCTCTTCCCCGGCGCCCCCACCAGGAAATCATCGTAGCCGTCCTTGTTGATGTCCCCGGCGGTGCAGGTGGCGGACCCGAACTGGTCCCCGGCCGCCTCGCCGTTGATGGTGAGAGCCGGGGTGTCGGGGAGCGCGTTCATCCGGCCCAGGTAGAGCTGCACCTGGCCCGCCTCCGGGCCGGCCGTGTCGCGCCCGGGAATCCCGACCAGGAAATCGTCCAGCCCGTCGCCGTTCACGTCCCCGGCCCAGGAGACCGACGTGCCGAAGTGATCGCCGGCCCCGGCGCCGCTCAGGAACGGGGCGCCTTGGGCCCGGCTCCCGGCCAGAAGACCCAGGGCGGCAAGCAGACCCACCGCAGTCCGGAAACGAAGGGAGGGACGCACCACGAAGCACCTCCTTGGGCGGGGAAGAACGCCCGGGGCATTATCCAGGAAGCGCCGCGTTGCTGCAATCCACGGCCGGGGGAGCGCCGCCGGAGACCCCGGCCGGTGTGCTACCCTCTCTTGGCGCCGCGGAACCGGAGGAATGCAGCATGCACATCAGGCGCTCGATGATCCAGGCGGCCCTGGCCGCCGCCGTGCTGGCCGGCCCCTCGCTCCTGCCCGGCCAGGCCGGCGCCGCCCTCCCCGACGGCTTCCAGGACGAATTGGTGGTGGACGGCCTCGCCGCCCCGACCAGCCTCGCCTTCCTCCCCGACGGGCGCATCCTGGTGCTGGAGCAGAAAACCGGCAACGTCCGGCTGGTCCGCGGCGCCGCGCCGAACCCGGACACTCTCCTCACCATCCCCGACGTCAACCCCACCGGCAACGAACGTGGGTTGCTGGGAGTGGCGGTGGACCCTGGCTGGCCGGCCCGGCCCTACACCTACTTCCTCTTCACCCGCACGCCGGGGAACGTCTCCTACATCGTCCGCTACACCGTCTCCGGAGACCTGGCCGACAGCGCGAGCACGAACCTGGCCTTCGGATCGCGCTACGACATCATCACCGACATCCCGGACAACGCCCAGAACCACAACGGGGGGACGCTGCGGTTCGGGCTGGACGGCATGCTCTACGCCAGCCTGGGCGAGGACGCTTACAACTGCCAGGCCCAGGACTCCACCGACTTGCGCGGGGTGGTGTTGCGCCTGGACGTGGCCGCGCTTCCCGACACCGGGTCGGGACCGCCGGCCAAGTCCCTGATCACCCCGCCGGACAATCCGTTTCCCCCGGCCAACGCCAACGCCGGCCTCACCTTCTGCTTCGGCCTGCGGAACCCCTTCCGCTTCCACGTGGACCGGGTGACCGGAAAGCTCTACCTGGGGGACGTGGGCCAGTCCACCTACGAGGAACTCGACGAGGTCTCCGGCGGCGAGAACTTCGGCTGGCCCTTTCGCGAGGGGCCGCTGGTCCGGGTGCCCGCCGGCTGCAGCGAGCCGGGGGGCAGCGGCTCGCAGACCTACGACGACCCCATCTTCTACTACGACCGCCCCAATCCGGGACCGGCCGCCGTCATCGGCGGCCCCCGCTACCGGCCGGTGCCCGGCGGCCTCTACAGCTTCCCCCCGCTGTATGACGGGGCGGTGTTCTTCTCGGACTATTACGCGGGATTTCTCCGGGTGATCCGAAAGACCCCCGGCGGATGGGCCGCGCTCGACTCCGTTCCCGGGCAGCCCAACGCCACCGACTGGGCCACCGGGCTCGACTACGTCGGCGACTACCTGGAGGGACCCGACGGAGCCCTCTACTATCTGAAGCAGAGCCCGGGGAACCTGCGTCGCGTGGTCTTCCTGGGAGACACCTCGGGGATCGGGGACGAACGGCCCTCGGCCCGGTTCCTGGGCATCCGGCCCAATCCCTACCGGTCGGGGCGCGGCGGGCTCACCATCGAGCTGGCCCAGGGACTGGCCAGCCGCGAAGTGCTGATCTACGCGCTCGACGGGTCCCGGGTACGGGTGCTTGCCCCGGCCGAATCGGGGGAGCGGCTCTTCATCTGGGACGGCCGGAACGACGAGGGCCGCCCGGTCCCGGCCGGGGTCTACCTGGTGTCGGCGCCCGCGGGCTCACAGCGGCTCACCGGACGGGTTGTTCTGTTGCGCTGAGGAGGAAAGCATGAGGGTTTCGCCCTGCCCCAACTGTGGGGCCACCACGTTGTACAGGAGCAAGGAGATGAGCGCCGGAGGAGGGCAGGGACTCAACCTGCTGCCCGGGCTGGGCGGCGTCTTCACGGCCGAGAAGTTCCACATCGTGCTTTGCAAGACCTGCGGGTCGATGCGCTTCTTCGCCCGCCACGATGCGCTGGAGAAGCTCTCCGACGCGGCGGCGTGGAAACGCGTTTGAGCGTGGGCGGGTCGCGCCCGGGCTAGGGCGCCGTGGCCAGGCGCAGCTTGAAGTGGGCGTTCAGGGGACCGGGTTGGTCGGAGCCGGGCCCCGGCGCCATGCCGCCGGGGCGGTCGCCGGCCGGCCGGCCGCCGAAACCGGCGCCCGGTTCACGGCTGCCGCTATCCCAGTCCCCGCCCGTCCGGGGCGGCGGTATCCCCTCGAACTTGGCCTCGGCGGTCCTCAGCTCCACCCCGACCTGGCCCCCCGGGGCCAGGTTCAGGCTCGCCGACCCGCCTTCCCCCGGGTGGAGGGGCACCCGGAGTTCGTAGACCAGGACCTCGTTCACACTGTCGATCGAGACCTGAATCCCCCGCGCCTTCGCGACCGGCGTCCGCTGCGGTTCCCCGCCTCCCAGGATCTCCATCTCGGCGTCGGGACCGCGATAGGCGATCACCATCCGGCCCAGGTCCGGATGCTCGTCCGGGTCGAGACGGCCGCCCGGACCGTCCCAGCCCCCGCGGTCCCTGTCCCGGTCCCGGTCTTCCTCCCCGTTTCCACCGGCGTCGCCGTCCCCCTTGCGTCCCTTCCCGTCCCGGCCCACCCGGCCCAGGGGGAAGTGGATGCCCAGGCGGTTGCCGCCCTGGGGGTCGAGCCACACCGTGAAGCCGCGCAGGAGGACCTGCATGGCGATCCGGGTGTCGGCGGTGGAGAAGGTGAGGTAGAGGTCGTCGCCGTCGTTCATGGCGCCCACGGAGACCTTGTAGTCCGGCAGGTACCTGACGGCGCCCTCCCACTCCACGGTGCTGCCGTCCACGGTGAGCGGCCGGTCCCGCCAGCGGCTCTGGATCTCCCGGCCGCCGCACCCCAGCGCCAAGGCCAGCGCCGCGCCCAGAACGAGCGCGGCCGGCACGCGAACCCGCCAGACCTGCTTCATGAATCTGCCCTCCAGGCCCGGTCCTGCTCAGCCGGCCCTGGTGGATGATGCCCCCAACCGGGGGGAAAAGGAAAGACGCGGTGAGGGCCGGTCCCAGAAGGTCGGGAACGGGACCGGCCCGCCGCGCCTGCGGCTCTAGTCCACCGCGAGGATCAGAGGGTGATCCGGAACGGACGAGGTCCGTTGCGGATCTGCTTCAGGGCGTCCAACCGGTCCTGTTGGTCCTCCCGGAGCCGGTCCTGGATCCTGTCGTGGATCCGGTCATGGAGCTGGATACCCTGGTACAGCGCGTCCGCATAAGCGGTCCCGCCGTCCCGGACCCCCTCCAAGAGCGTCCTCTGCTCGGACTGAGCCTCATCGAATACCGACTTCACCGCCGCCACCTGGGCGTCGTCGAGTTGCAGCACCCGGGTCAGGAACTCGAGGCGCCGGTCGGCGCCGTTCGCGTTCTGCAGGCGCTGGAGCCGGTGGGTGGCCACCCGGCTGGCTCCGGCGGCCAGGGCCTTGGAGAAGTCGGCCATCTGCTGTGCATCGAGCGATTTCTGGAGGGCGGTGCGAAGCTCGCTCTGGGCCGCCGTCGCGCCGTCCCGAACCGCCTCCGCGCTCGCGTCCCCGCGGGCGTGGGCCTGGAACAGCTCCCGCACCGTGTTCTGGGCCGTCTGCATGGCCGCGTGAACCGCCTGCCGCTGCTCGGGAGCCAGGTCGAGGCCGGCCATCAGGCCCGCTCCGCCCCGCATCCCGGGGCCGCGGTGCGTCCGGTCCCGGTCCTGCAGCCGCTGCTGCATCCGGTCCCCGCTCCGGCTCCGGTCCCGGCGCAGCTGCCGGTCGTGGACGCGGTCCTGCCTCCGATCCATGCGGGTCTCCCGGAGCTGGTCCCGCTGCTGATCCCGGCGCTGGGCCAGGATCCCGCAGAGCGACCCGAACTGCTCCGTGGTCAGGGCGCTGGAGCAGTCGGCCAGGAAGCCCATCATCGGCGCCTGGTGGTCCATCATGCCCTGGGGCGGACCGTTCACCGGGCCGGCGTAGTGGGGCCCGTTCCCCGCCCGGCGGCGCTCGCCGGAGCGGGTCTGGGCCTGCTCCTGCCAGCGGGCCAGCGCGGTCCGGACCACCTGCGCCTGGTCGTGGCTCAGGTTCAGCGTGCCCTGGAGATCGGCCAGGGTGGGCGGGGCGAGCATGGCCCCGGCCGGGCCGGCGGCGGGGGTGGCCGCCAGCGGAGAATCCGCGGTGGCCTCGGCGCCGCAGCCGGCGGCGGCCAGGGAAAGGGCGAGGGCCGTCCCCACCGCGGCGATCCCCATCCCGATCACGATCCATCGATTCCTGCGTTGCGTCGTCATGACACGTCTCCTTGAGGGGCGCCCTCGGGTCGGCTCGGTGGGCGCCTCGTGACTCAAGGAATACCGGGAAGCTGTGTCACAAATATGGCAACGGATGGGCAAATGGCATCAGGCGGATGCGGAACCGGCACCGGCGTCCCGGAGCACAGGAAGGTCCACCCGGAACACGATGCCCTTGGGGTCTCCGGGCACGGCGATCACCCGGCCGCCGTGGCGGAGCACGATCTCCTGCACGATGGCCAGGCCCAAGCCGGTTCCGCCGGCGCCACGCGCGGGGTCGGCGCGGTAGAAGCGTTCGAAGACGTGGGGCAGGTCCGCCTCCGGGATGCCGGGGCCGTCGTCGGCCACCTCCAGCCGCCAGCCTTCCGTTCCCGGCAACTCGTCCGCTCGGCCCAGGGACACCCGCACCGAGCCCCCCTCGGGCACGTACCGCAGCGCGTTGGTCAGGAGATTCTCCAGCACCTGTTCCAGGCGGCGGCCGTCGCCGGACACCCAAGCCTCGCCCGCCGGGTCCCCCCAGGCCAGTTCCAGACCGGCCTGGCGGAAGCGGGGCTTGAACCGCTCCACCGTGTTGGCGCAGAGGGCGGCCCAGTCCAAGGGCTCCCGCACGAACTCCATGCCCGGAGCTTCCAGCCGGGTGAGTTCGAACAGCTCCTGGATCAACGCATCCAGGCGCTCGGCTTCTTCCAGCACGTTCCGGACGTAGGTGGTCCGCTCGCCGTCGTCGAGGGGGATGTCCGGGTTCAGGAGCGTCTCCGCGAAGCCGCGGATCGAGGTGAGCGGGGTGGCCAGCTCGTGCGAGATGTCGGCCAGGAGCCGCCGGCGCTGGGTGTCATGGGTCTCCAGGGTCCGCTTGGCCTCGGCCAGGCGCTCGGTCATGCGGTTGAGCGTCGCCCCCAGGCGCCCCAGCTCGTCCGGCGCCGACACCGTCACCCGGGCCTCCAGGTCCCCCTCGGCCACCCGCCCGGCCAGGACCTCCAGGGCGCGGATGCGGCGCACCAAGGAGCGGAACATGACCGCGCCGGCGCCGCCGGCGATGACCAGGGCCAGGGGGAGAAAGAGGAGCAGGTTGGTGGGCGCGCCGGGAGGAAGCCAGGGGAACCGTTCCCGGACCCGGAGGGCCACCACCTCGCCCCCGCCGGGCACCTCGGCCCGGGTGACGATCCGCAACCGCCGCTCGCTGACCCGCTGGCCGGACTCCTCGGAGGTGGCCGAGGGCTCCTCCGGCGTCCCGGTGGGAGGGCCGCGGCGGGGCCCGCGGGGCGGGCGCGGCACCAGCGTGCCCTCCAGGAGCGCCTCCATCCGCGGGCGGGCCCGTTGGGGAATGTAGCCGCCGGGGACGATCCGGTGGTCCGCGCTCACGAAGGCCAGGATCCCCTCTCCCCAGCGCTCCCGCTGCAGGCCGTGCAGGATGTGGCGGATCGTCTCGTCGCCGCGATCGGAGGCGGCGATCCGGTCCGCGGCCTGGTGCACCTGGAGAGTGGCCTCCCCCTCGGCCAGGTGGATGGCGAAGGGGCGCACCACCAGCAACACCATGGCCGTCTGCAGGATCGCGGCCACCACCAGCACCAGGAGAAACGCCCCGGCGAAGGTCCAGAACAGGCTCCGCGAGCGCAGGCGGCTCACGCGTCGTGCTCCCGGAAGCGGTAGCCGGCGCCCCACACCGTCTGCAGGTAGCGCGGGTGGGCGGGGTCGTCCTCCAGCTTCCGCCGGAGCCGGCTCACCAGGCTGTCGATGGACCGGTCGTCCACGATCCGGTCCTCACCCCACACGTGGTTCATGAGCGCCTCGCGGGTGAACACGCGACCCGGGCGCGAGGCCATGAAGAAGAGCAGGTCGAACTCCAGGGTGGTGACGGGAACGCCCTCTTCCCGCTTCTCCACCGTCCTCCGGGCGGCGTCGATCCGCAGATCGCCCCGGGTCAGGGTCTCCCCCTTGGCCCCCACCGCCCCGGTTCGCCGAAGCAGCGCGCGCACCCGGGCCACCAGCTCCCGTGTGCTGAAGGGTTTGGTCAGGTAGTCGTCGGCCCCGATCTCCAGGCCCAGCACCTTGTCCCCCTCGGTGGTGCGGGCGGTGAGCATGAGGATGGGAAGGTCGTGCTCCTTGCGGATCCGGCGGGTGAGCTCCAGGCCGTCGATGCCGGGAAGCATGAGGTCCATGACGATCAGGTCCGGCTGGCGGTCCTCGAAGCTCTCCAGGGCGGAGTGGCCGTCGTGGGCCAGGGCGCACTCGAAGCCGGCCGCCTCCAGGTTCTTGGCCACCAGGGCGGCGATCTTGCGGTCGTCCTCCACGATCAAGATGCGCGGTTTCATGGTGTTCGCAGTCTCCGGCAGCCCCCGGCGGGCGTCAACGGCCGGGTTCAGAAACCGGATCCGGCCCGGGCTATCCTTCAGCTTACCGGGAAGATGCGGCAGAAGTGTGGCAGGGTCCCCCGGGGGCGGCCCGCGGCGCCCGGCCGCGGGCGGGAACCGGTTGGACCCGGAGCCCGGCAAGCCCCTCGCCTCCTTCGGCGAGAGGGCGGGGTCGGACCGGCCCCGGGGAATGATCGCCCCCGCCGGGTACCTGGACTTCGGGACCGACGGGCTCCTGTACCACGTGCAGTGGGCCCCCCAGGAGGTGCGGACCTACACGGCCGAGGGAACCCTGGTCTCCACCTTTCCCGCCCGCTCCGACGAGAGCGCGATCCCGGAGCCCAAGATCCACGGCGACTCGGTGACCTTCACGCTGGGGAACACGTCGCTCCATATCCTGTGCCCTCCTTCCGGCGGCTTCCTCACCGGACTCGTCTACCGCGGCGGGGACGGGAATCCGGAGGGCGTGGCGCTGGACCTCTACGACACGGGCGGCCGGACGGTGGGCACCCACCGGGCCACCGGAGTCTTCTCCCCCTTGTGCCTGGACGCGGCCTCCCGCCTCTACGTGGCCCAGGAGCGGAACGACCTTCCGGTGGTGGTAAGGTATCGCTTGGAACTTCCGGAGCCGGTTCGCTAGACTTGAATCGTGGGCCCGGATTCACGGGGCCCGGGAATCAGAGGGCTTGGCCAAGAGGGAGTTTCGCCATGAAACCTCGCGTCCTCAGCGCCTTGGCTGCAGCCGTTCTTCTCGCTGCCTGCGGCGGTCTCCTCTCCTCCTGCGGCGACGACGACGTGGTCGCCCCCGCCATCCAGGTGCAAGTGGTGACCGACGCTTCCCAGTACTCCCGGAAGTCGGGCGACGTGCGCGTCACCCTGGTGAACGCTTCCAACCACTCCGTCTACCTCTTCTCCTGTTCGGAGTCCACCACCCTCGAGGTCCTGGAAGGCGGCACGTGGAAGGACCTGGGCGCATGGTACCCCACCTGCCTGGAGGCGAACCGCAGCGCTCAGGCGCTGTCCCGTCCCTATCCGGTCGAGGCGGGGACGTTCATCGATCTTCCGCATCTCACCGCCGACGACATGACCACCCTGGACCCCGGCACCTACCGCATGCGGGTCCAGGTGTACGCGAGCGACGAGCCTCCCTACGGCCTGCTCCCCGAGGACCAGCGGGTCTCGGAGCCGTTCGAACTCGTGGACTGAGGGGGAAAGGATGATCACGGCACGGCGGGCGGGACGGAAGGCGATCGCGGCAGGAATCCTGGCCGGGATGCTCTGGGGGGCGGCCCTCGGGCTGACCGGCTGCGACGACGGGACCCCGGCGGCGCCGCCGCGCGTCGTGCGGGTGCTGACCGACGCCTCGAGCTACGTCTCGGGGAGCCTGGTGCGGAGCATCCTGCTCAACGGCAGCGCGCAGCCGGTCTACACCCTGAACTGCGCCGACTACGCCACCCTGGAGATCCAGAGGCCGGAAGGCTGGATGAACCTGGGGGCCTGGTATCCGCTCTGCGACGGCCCCACCGTGCCGATCGCGTTGTCCCCGGGCCGGTACCGGGCCCTGCCCGATCTCGACTCCGGGACCGAGGGGCTGGAGCCGGGGACCTACCGGATCCGGGTCGAGGTCTACGGAAACGACACCTTCCCCTACAAGCTCATCCCCGAGGACCAGCGGCTTTCGGAGCCGTTCACGATCGTGAACGGGGGGGTGGCGGCCCGGTCTTAGACGCGGAGGCGCCCGCGCCCGGCGGGGCCTCCCGCCGGGCGGCACGGGCAAGGAGCCATCATGAGCAGGCACGAACATGCCCGGCACGTGTGCGCGATCGACGGGAAGACGTATTCGGAGCGCGAGCTGGTCCCCGGGGCCCTCATCCGGGACTCGATCGCGGCCGAAATCCTGAAGGACCACCCCGACTGGACCCCCGAGAGCTACATCTGCCGGGCGGACCTGGCCACGTACCGGACGCGCTACGTGCACTCCCTCATGGAGTCCGAGAAGGGGGAACTCACGTCCCTGGAGCAGGAGGTCCTGGAGAGCCTCCGCGAACACGAGATCCTGGCCGAGAACGTGGATGCCGAGTTCGAGCGCGACTGGTCCTTCGGAGAACGGCTGGCCGACCGCATCGCCACTTTCGGCGGCAGCTGGACCTTCCTCATCTGCTTCGGGGTGTTCATCGCCCTCTGGATCGGCATGAACTCGCTGGTGCTGCTCTGGCACCCTGCCGATCCGTACCCCTTCATCCTGCTCAACCTGGTGCTCTCCTGCCTGGCCTCCATCCAGGCGCCGATCATCATGATGAGCCAGAACCGCCAGGAGGCGAAGGACCGGGTCCGCTCCCAGCACGACTACCAGGTGAACCTGAAGGCGGAACTCGAGATCCGCCAGCTCCACGAGAAGCTCGACCACCTTCTGTCGCACCAGTGGGATCGCCTGGTTCAGATCCAGGAGATCCAGCTCGAGCTGCTCTCGGAGCTGGGGAAGAAGCGCTGAACCCCCGGCTCCGGGAGCAAGGGCCCGGAGCCCCTGAAGCAAGCCGCCGGCCGGCGGATGCCGGGAGGGACTCCGCGCCCGGAAGTCCAAGCGGCTGAATTGGATCCGCCTTCCCCCCCACCCTCCCGGGGACCCGGCCGGCCGGAGCTGCTCCCTCTGCACCCCCCTCCCCGAATCTGCTATGCTCGTTCCCCCGTCTTCGAGGGGCGATGGGCTCTGGTGATGAGCCCGGGCTTGTCCGTCTCTCGAAGCGGGGATTCGGTCCGGCGGTTCCGGTCTCAGGTCCCGCGAACCGCCCCAGCGCCGTCACCGTGACGCCGAGGGCCCCGCGCCCGTCCCAACTCTTTGGAAACGCGAGGCTTCCCGTGCCCCTCACCACGCATCCGTACGCCCCCTTTCTCCATCGCGTCCTGAAGCCGGCGCGCTACGTGGGGGGCGAGACCAACCAGATCGCCAAGGACCCCGCCTCGGTGCGGGTGCGGATGGCCCTGGCCTTCCCCGACGTCTACGACATCGGGATGAGCCACCTGGGGACCAAGATCCTCTACGGCCTCCTGAACAAGCACCCGGACATCGCGGCCGAGCGCGTCTTCTGCCCCTGGGTGGACATGGAGCGCGAGCTTCGCGCGCACGACCTGCCCCTCCTTACCCTGGAGACGGCGAGCCCCCTGGCCGCTTTCGACGTGGTGGGCTTCTCGCTCCAGTACGAACTCACCTACACCAACATCCTGACCATGCTGGACCTCTCGGGGATCCCGCTCCGAAGCGCCGACCGCACGGTCGAGCACCCGCTGGTGATCGCCGGCGGCCCCTGCGCCACCCAGCCCGAGCCCACTGCGCCCTTCATCGACGCCTATCTGATCGGGGACGCCGAGGAGAAGCTTCCGGTCATGCTGCTCCGGGTGGCGGAACTCCGCGACCGCGGCGTCTCGCGCCGGGAGATGCTGGCGGAGATCGCCCGCCTAGGCGGCTTCTACTGCCCGGCGCTGTACGAGACCGCGGTCGACGAGCGCACCGGGTTCGTGGTGGTGGACCGGCCGGTCGAGCCCGGGGTGCCGGAGCGGGTGGAGCGCCAGGTGGTGGAGGACCTCTCGCGCTATCCCTTCCCCGACGATGCCCCGGTGGCCGCGGCCGAGGCCATCTTCGACCGCATGGCCATCGAGATCGCCCGCGGCTGCACCGAGGGCTGCCGCTTCTGCCAGGCGGGGATGATCTACCGCCCGGTGCGGGAGCGCGACCCGGAGGAGATCGTGGAGACCATCGTCAACGCCACCCGGAAGGGCGGCTACGACGAGGTCGGCCTGACCACGCTCTCCACCGCGGACTACTCCTGCATCTCCCCCCTCATCAAGAAGGTGATGGAGAAGCTGCGGCCGGAGAAGACCTCGCTCTCGGTGGCCTCGCTCCGGGCCTACGGGCTGGACGAGGACCTCCTGGACGAGATCCGCTCGGTGCGGGCCACCGGACTCACCTTCGCTCCCGAGGCCGGCACCCAGCGCATGCGGGACGTGGTGAACAAGAACATCACCGAGGAGGACATGGCCCGGACCGCAGACCGGGTCTTCGCCCGCGGCTGGCGGCGGCTCAAGCTCTACTTCATGATCGGGCTGCCGACGGAGACCGAGGAGGACGTGGCCGGGATCATGGAGACCGGCCGGCGCATGAAGGAGATCGGGGTCCGCTACCACAGCCGCGGGGCGGTGGGGATCACCGTCGCGGTGTCGTCACACGTGCCCAAGCCGCACACCCCGTTCCAGTGGTGCGCGCTGGACGACCTGGACACCATCGAGGCCAAGCAGGACCTGCTCCGAGACCTCTCCCGCCGCTACCGCCTGGAATTCCGCCGCCACGACCCGCGCACCTCGTACCTGGAGTGCATCCTGGGCCGCGGCGACCGGCGGATGGCGGACGTCGTGGAGACCGCCTGGCGCCTGGGCGCGCGCTTCGATTCCTGGGACGACCAGATGCGCTGGAGCCTGTGGACCGAGGCCCTCCAGCGGCACGCGGACGTGCCCCTGGATCTGTTCCTGGGCACCCTGC
>Ga0307424_1001364_pt1 | contig 12889 bp, 10 predicted proteins | sample SalMarWE160320MG_FD_202157 | JGI IMG/M metagenome (GOLD analysis project Ga0307424, IMG submission 202157) | Salt marsh sediment microbial communities from the Plum Island Ecosystem LTER, Massachusetts, United States - WE1603-20 | ecosystem: Environmental > Aquatic > Marine > Intertidal zone >... | reverse complement strand
TATAATACTAAACTATTTCGTTGCTTAAATAAGTAAAGATTTTTTTGATTGTTTAGTTGCTAGTTTTTTGGGCTTAGCACACGCTTCTAGAGATTAAATTTTAGCGTTATACTACTCCCTGTTTTTCTGTATTTCACACTGATAATTCCTATTGTTTGAAGAAAAAGACAAAAAATAAAAAAGATTCTGAACGAAAGTTAGATGTTAACCTGTTAGGTTAGTATCTTCTTCGTTTAGCAAAACATTCTCTGCAGTATACAGGTCTGCTTCCGCTAGGCTTGAATGGAACTTCACATTCTTTGCCGCACTCTGCACAGGTTGCTTTGTGCATCTCGCGATTCTCTCTATAAGACAAGTAGCTTACACCTCCACTTTACTCGAAAAGAACTAGTTTCTTATGGAACGCCAATTCTTACATATCAAACAAAATTGCTGAGTCTAATATAACTGTATGCATAAATTAACCGCAAGGATTGTCTTCAATTGTTCGTGTCTGTGAAGAAGAGCCTTGTTTGCCCCATGGTTTTGATGTCCAACGCCCTAACCTTCACCATCACAGGAAAGTCTTGTACCGCTTTCCCAATGAGGAGACAGTGATGAGGCGGAAGCTCCTGAGCAAGGGACTTCACGGTTTCAGAGTCTACCCTCGCAGCCTTTGACACTGTTTCGAGGTCACGTTCGTTGGTGAAGTTGAAGAGGAAAATGCTGTCGGCTTGGCGGTAGATGTTCTCTTTTATTGTGTCAGGCTGATTGGTCACAAAATTGGTGAACAAGCCGAAGTGCCTCATCCGCGTAACAATGTCTTCCCAGTACGTTTCTCGCAGATACAGATGAGCCTCCTCGGCAAACAGGAAAACAGACTTGATCTTCCACTGTCCCAGAATCTTCACAAGAACCCCGAGAGTGTACTCCAGCACGATTTGGCGGTCAACGGACGAAACATCCTTCAGGTTGATTACCAAGGCGCCTCCGTCCTTCTTGGTTTTTTCGAAAAGCTTCTCAAAACTTGTCGCCGAATCCTCGTTGTCCGTGAAAAACCCTGAATTCACGAGACTATAGTAACGCGAAAACAGAGCATCACGCACGTGCATGTTGCCGCCTGATTGTTTGATTGCTTCTCCAAGGTTTTCAAGAGAGATTTTTCTTTGTTGGCACAACGTTTTCCATATGTGCTTGAACTCTCTGGTGGAGGTTCCGGGAAGATCCAGAGCGTGAATCATGATCTTCAAGATGACGCTTAAGCCCATCTGAGCCAAAGAAACCTTGAAGTTTGCTCCGGGAGTAAGCACATGCACCCTGCTGCTGTACTCGTTGCCTCCGTCCCCATTGGCGGAAAGCCCCATCCCAGTGTATTCGCCGTTAAGGTCAAGAACCACAACCGTAGCCCCGTAATCAACAAGACCCAAAACAAGCAGTTTCGAAAGATGCGACTTTCCAGTGCCCTTTTTTCCTGTTATGATGTTCAGTCTTCCGTCAAGATCATGAGCGGTTATGTTCAGGGGAGAACCGTCCTTGGTTTCGCCGATATTGATGGGAAGACCATCGTTACCGCCAACATGTGCCAGCAAAGAGTTTACTGGAATTTTTGTTATCCCAGACTTGGAGCGGCAAGGAAGCCATGACGAATTCACACTCAGTTTATCGTTCAGTATTGTTCCCCGAATCTTGCAGATGAGCATGCGGGCGTCCTGGATGTGGTTTATGTGCGATGAGACGCCTAAGGGATCAAAGTTTTCTCCGTAGACCTGCTCCTCGGTTGTAGAGTCGCGGAGAAGTTCTTCAAGAATCCCGGGCACGCTGGCGAACTGGACATCGATTACTTGCGTGATCAGTTTCCTGTTAACCATGTTGTCTTCTACGAGGAGGTAGTCGCCCTTCTCAACGTCGTCGCTTGGAGAACTGAGAATCTGGATGCTGTTTCCTTCCTTTTTGTAGAGCCTCATCCTGTTATCCCTCTGCTCCTTTTCCGAAGGGACCAAAAAGCATCCGCCGCACGTTCGGTCTTGTAACTATCTTAAGTCCATACTGATGCGCTATAAACCGCTGGATGCCAATCACCTCAGTGGCAGTGAATGTTGAGTATATGTGCGCCAACCGTAAAGTCTCAGGGTAACTTTGAACAAGAAGATCGCTTCCGAGAAGACTCTGAACAGCCTCTATACCATTTTCCTGCGGAACCTTCTTGTCGATGTCCAGCCTGAAGGAGCACACGCCACGAGTTAGTTTTGCGACGTAAATGTTTCCAAGAAGGAGAATGGGACCTAAAGAGGCAGGAAAATCGTTTATTTGCAGAAGACAGGGGGGCACGACTTTTCCTGCATAATCTGTTAGTTTGTGACCTGAAAACCGTAAGGTAGTGTTCTTGGAAAAGGCTAAGACTGTGCTGAGGCGGTTTCTTGCTACTTCTAGGAGCCGCGACACTTCATCCGCGGGGCTGTCAATGGTTCCTGCTGTCATTGAGCCGTCCCATAGGATGATGGCGCCGTGTGTCGAGCAGGAGATGCCCAGCTGGAGCCATCGTTCAAGCAGGTTGCCCATTCTGGCGGGCACGTTGACGATGTTTTGGGCTTCTGAGAATTCGAAGTAGTGGTTTCTGAAGAGTTTGTGGATTTCATTTTTGTTTTGTTCTGTTATGTGGAATGGGAAGGGTCCTATCCGCTGGTACTTGTATCTGTTTTTTTCTTTCCAGACTATTGCCCCTCTTATTGCGCAGAGTTCGCCTGTTTCGGTTTCTCCTATGCGTATGCTTGAAACGTCGACGGCGACCACTGGCTTCTCCTCCTGGGCTGGCTCCAGCGGAATCGTCTTTATTGTGGATGGTTGTTGAATCTTCATGATTGGTGTTGCGTCTGCAATATGTTCTGCTGCTGGTTGGTTGAGGGTGGTCTGGTTTGTTTGTAGGATGCTGCTTTCGATGTTTTTCATTGAGCTTAGGCTTAGTTCTATGAATGTTTGTGGTAGTTGCAGGTGCTCTATGGAGGGTGGAAAGTTATATGTTGGTGTTGTTGTATAGTTTAATTGTTCAATCAATAGGATTCACCAATATGGAAGTGATTTAGTTGGTGCAATATTTAAATGTTGCGCATGCACATCTTGTGCAATACAATATACAATAAGGGAACGGCATGACAGAAAACACAGACCCGCCAATCCGCCTAAAAATGAAGGTAGGCAACCTAGAATTCGAAATCGAATGCCAACAAGACCAACTGGAAGAATCAGTAAAACGAATCCTATCCACAGTAACAGCATACTCAAAAGAGCCCATGGTCATACCCGAACGTCCCCTCCCCCCGCCAAGAGCAGAAACATGCAAAAGCCTCATACAGCAACTCTGGACTGAAGGATGGTTCTCATCCCCACATGGACTAGGAGAAGTACACAGCGAAATGGCACGAAGAGGATTCCACTACGACCGCACAGCAGTAGCACACGCACTAGTAGACCTAATGAAGGAAGGACTACTCACAAGAGAGGGACAACCACGACGCTACCGCTACACCCAAAAAAGACCGCCCAGAACCTAAAACCCTTCTAAAAAGAACTGTTTTGTTGAAGCCTTCACATTAGCTCTTGCAGTTCTTTCCATTTTTCCAGAAAATCTTGTCCTCTACCGGTTGTTATGAATTTGGTTGAGTCATCTTTGACTTCCAGAAGCCCTTGCGATTGCATGTGACCGAGATACTGTTGGAGCATCTTCCACGATAGGTTAGTTCCGTACATGACCCGCGTCTTGCTTCTCGGCTTTGAACACAAATCAAGAATCGCCGCAATGATTTCCAACCGGTCTCTCTTTCCCATAGCCATCACAAGACACCATTCCCTTTGTCAGTGAACTGTTTTTAATGTATCTGTTCTGTATACATGTAGAACAGAAAAAGTTGGTTAGCCGCCAGTTTATGTCCAGCCTAGACGCGATAATGCCATAAAGCAACAGTTTACCAAATCATTTCTTCCACAGATAACAGGAAGAAATTATCTATATTTTGCCCTATTTTGGTTTCCAGATACACGTTATCGCCTTTTGGCTGCAGGCTTGGACACAAGGTAAACTGCCGCTTTCTGGTTTGCATGAAGAACATGTGTACCTGATTTTTTTGCGGTGCTCTTCCGTAACCACGGCTACAAGCTTATCATCCAAGTCAATAAACATCTCTTCCATCTTCAAGGCATCCTGAGGACATGCTGGTATGCAGTCGCCGCAGCTGCTACATTTTTCTGCGTCAATTACTATGTAGTATTCGCCTGAACCGTCAGTGTAGCCGTAATATGTTATAACTTGCTTCACCTTCTCAGCGTTTGAGAGACTTTTCGTATAATGCCTTAGCGAACAGGGCTGCTCCTATGGCGCCTGCGGAAGCGGGGTCACGTCCAGTTTCGTCCAGGTTTGGAACTGGAAGACGCTTTACTCCAAGAATGGTTTCTACTCTGTGCACTAATCCGATGTTTTTGGCTTGTCCGCCAGTGATGACGAAGTCTTTTTCGCAGCCCACCTTTTCTATGAGTTCGCTCATTCGGGTTGCCATGGCTCTGAGGTATGCGGCTAACACTTTTTCTTTGGTCCATCCCTTACGTAATAGTCCAACAGCCTCGCTTTTCGCGAAAACCACGCAGGTGCTGCTAACTGGTTCTGGTTCCTCGGTTACGCTCAGGGACATTTTGCCTACATCCTCGATGGGTATCTGTAGCAGGTCGGCGATGACTTCCATTCCTCTTCCTGTGCCTGCCGCGCACTTGTCATTCATCAAGAAAGAGACTACTTTGCCGTTTTCGTCGCATCTGATGGCTTTAACGTCTTGTCCGCCAACATCCAGCACAGTTCTTACTGAGGGTCCCCAGATGTAGTTGGCGCCTTTGGCGTGGCATGCAATCTCTGTTATTGCCCTGTTTGCCATGGGAACGTTTACTCTGCCGTAGCCAGTTCCCACAATGTAATTGAAGTCCTTTAACGTCAATCCGGTGTCTTCCATAGCCCATCCAAGCGCTTTCGTGGCGCTGTCAGAGCTGTTGGAGCCTGTTCGCATTACGCTCCATGAGTATATTTCTCCATCCGCCATGATAACCGCTTTTGAGCCTACTGAGCCAACATCCACTCCGGCGGTTATTGCTTCAGCGTTTTTCCAGTCCCGGTCAGGCATGATCTTGTGGTATTCAAGCCATCTCCAGTACTCCGCTTTTCCGTTATTGTTTTCCATCTGTTTATTGTCTCCTTCTGGCTCTTTTAGCGGCGACCAAGGCGGCTCCCACCGCACCCGCGTATATTGGTTCTTCAGGTATCAGTATGTCTATCCCCAGTATTCGCTTAAGGGAATCAACAAAGCCAACGTCTTTAGCTACGCCTCCCACGAGTACAACGTCCGCATTTAGTCCCAGCCGACGCACCATAGAGGAGACCCGCTCAGCCATGGCATCAAATATTGCCCTGGCAATTTCGCTTTTTGGTTCTTCTCTGTGAATCAGGGAAACCACGTCAGATTCTGCGAAGATAACGCAGCTGGCGTTTATGGAACTTGCCCGCTCTGCCTTCAGGGACAGGGAACCCATATCCTCCATCTGCACCTCCAAGGCTCGTGCCATGGCTTCTATGAATGTGCCTGCTCCTGCTGCGCACCGAGCATTCACAACGAAATCCTGCAGTATTCCGTTTTCGTCACATTTTACTGCCCGCGCATCTTCTGCTCCAACGTCTATTACTGTTCTGGCTGAAGGAAAAAAGTAGGCTCCTGCTTTGGCGTCTGCTCCCATCATGCTGACTGTGCTGTCTGCAAAGGGGACCATGTCCACGCCTGCGCCGGTTGCCGTAACATGTTGTATGTCTTCGCGGGACAGTTTGGCTTTATTTAGTGCATCCTCGAAGGCTTGTTCAGCGGCTTTTGTGGGTTCGAATCCAGAAAACTGTTGACTCTGCGCTATGGTCTGATTGTCCTTCAGGATGGCTACTTTCACCCTTTGGACGCCCATGTCTATTCCAGCGGATATTACCAATCTTCCGTTCTCCTCATATGTCGACTCTTGCTTCCAGCATCTCTAGGAAAGCTTCAACTCTTGTTTTCATCTGTCCAACATCTTCCCGGGTGTATTCTGTGTCAAGGTAGTATACGGGTATGTCCATGCGGTCTAGGATACGCTTGATTCGCGCGTATTCCATGGCGTAGAGGATGCAGCCTCTGACCACGTAATAGATTACGCCGTCAACCTTGTATTCTTTGATTCTGTCTATAATCCAGTTTATGCGGTCCTCGTTTCCATGTTCTGAGGTGAAGCAGGGGCAAGTGCATGCCATGATGTATCTTTCGCTTATGGCGTTCACCATGTCGCTCATTGTCCACTCATCTACTCCCACCGGGTCGTAGAGAATTCTGTCCCCTGAACATTGCTCATCAACAACCACTACGCCCTGCGGGTTCGATTCTTCAATCAGGTTGGGAACCTTCCAGCTGTCAGGCCAAATCATCGGGGTTCCTGTAATCATCACTCTTGGCGTTTCAGGATACGAAGAGTACTCTTTTTGTTCAACCCGTTTCTCTAGTTCGTCGCACAGTTCGTTCACTTTTTGGGTCCAACGACCTATGTCGTCCCAGAGGCTGGTTTGGTTCACGAGCATTGCGTCTCTTCCATTTATTACTGGAGCGCCCTTCCGTAGGTCTTGTAGCCTACGAAACGCCTTGGTTGCGTTCTGCATGGTCTCTATTGCTTCTTTGAGGTTTTTTCTGGTGATCTTGTTTCCTGTCAGTTTCTCGATTTTTTCTTTTATTACCTGTATCTCTTCCTTCCACATGCCCAACGTGTGAGGGTCATCTTTGACGCGTGGAGGATTCATAAGCCATATTGTCTTGTAGTCTGACAGGATCTCGCTCAGTTTAGTTCTGCCGTCACAGGTTAAAGGAATCACTACTGCGTCGCTGAGCTCAAGATATGGGGAGAGGCTCACCATCTTTGCGCCGACCGTTGATCTGATGATTGGGCAGATTTCAACGGGCATGATTCTGTCTCCCAGTTTTGCTGTGTCATACCATCCTGAGCCTATGCGAACTGGAATGGCGCCTGCAGCCAAAATCAGTTCTATCGGAGCGAAAATGCAGGAGTAACCGATAACCTTTTTTCCTGCCTTTTTCTGTTCCTGAATCTCTTTTTCGCGTCGCCCAAAAAAGTTTGAGATTTCATCGAAGTATTCCATGGCTTTCGGTCGGTTCTTCCATGATTTTTTCATTCTTTCGATGTTGTCTTCAATCACTTTGATGGATGCAGCTTTGATTGAGCCTTTTAGTTCATCGATTTCGCTTTGAGCCATTTCAGGAATATACTTTGTTCCTTTTTCAATTTCGCTTGCCATCAGATCCCCTTCATTCCTCTTCTTGTTTTAACCAGTTTTTGGATTTGTAGATTTTTTTGCCTGCAAATTTTATGTTTAGGCAGCCTTCGTATGGGCACATTTCTACGCAGCGGAAACAGTGTATGCATTTAGAGGCGGTTACGTTGCCTCTTTTTTCGTCGTACACCTCAGTGACCTGCACGGGGCATACTCGTTTGCAGATTCCGCATTTTGTGCACTTTTCTTCCACTTTGTCTATGTGCATGATGGGAAGCCACTTGAATGCTCTGAACCTGTTCACGATGGATAGTGTTATGCCTACGGGACAGAATCGGCACCAAGAGAGTCTTACCATAAATGAAAGTGCAGTGAATGCAAAGAAAACTAGCCAAGTAATCAAAATAAGAAGTTCCCCATTAAAGTAGTGTATTGTTCCGCTGAGGTCATGGAAACTGGTGCCCCACATTTCGAATCCCAAAGTTCCGCCTAGCTGATTAACCAGTGGCTCTATTGGCGTCAGGAAAACTATGATTAGGGGCTTGAAGGGACCCATGAGCATTATCACAAAACGCCACACGTCAGGATGCAGAACACCTAAAACAAGCGCAGAAACTATAATGCCCGCTAACAGCACATATCTAAGGGCATCTAGGGCATTGTTGAGTCTTTCAGGCAGGTTCCAGTATTTTATTTTAAGCGCTTTCCGGAGACGGGAAAGCAGGTCCATGTATAATGCGTAAGGACAGAGCCATCCGCAGAAGAAGCGACCTAAAACAAGAGTACTGACGGCGATTAAAACAAAGACTATTGTCAGCCTCAAGGCTATCGAGTATGTGAGCCCAGTAAGTATAGGATTCCAAGGAAGAGGAATAAACAGCAAAACCACAAAAAGCGCGATCGTCGCTATAACCTGAACGAAAACCCTCAACAGGCTCATTTTTCGTGTCAGATTTCTTGACCAAATCCAAATTGCCAGAGTTCCAGCCAAAACTGCCCCTGCGGCTATCACCCAAAGCAGTACCAGGCTTATTAGCTCCCACATCTCGCCCTTGCCCTCCCTTAGCTACTGAAACCCCCATATCGCAAAGAAGAGGCAATATAGAACTGTGGAAGTTGCTGTAACACAGTCATCTTGAGCTAAGCCCTTAAACTTGTTAGAGCAGATAGATGGAAACAGTCGCATTTAACTATTGCCATAAATCCGTGGAATATTTTATTCAATTTTTTATATCTAAACTGCATTTTGTTAACTAACTTTATTGCTTACAACAGCAAAAACCGCCTCATTGTCCCGCATATTAGGAGACTAATAATACGTCATTGTTGAAAACAACCTTTTTTGGAAAACCGACCAGAAAAGCATCCGAAACTGTTCAAGAATCCAGTGGAACGTAAGAGAATTAAAATAGTCCATAAACATTATTAATAGACTTCCAAAACCAAACAGTAACTGTTCATCCTAGAGGGAAAACGCGTGAAAATCGCTCGAAACGTAAAAGCCATATCAAAAATCCTGTTCATCCTCATATTAGTTCTTGCCGTCATAATCGGCTCAATATTCACATACCTGCTGACGGCAGGATACTATATAAACCTCGGAACCAAAATTCCAGAAAACACCACAATCTCAATAACAGGCGTCAGCTTGGACCTCCAAAACCCAGAAAGTTTCACGGTAACTGTCCTCAACCCAACTTACTCGCCCACAGAAGCAAAAATCACAGAAATCTTGGTTGCAACAGAAGACAAGAAAGTCCACAAAATAGTGAGTGTAAACCCGCAGCTGCCAACCATGCTAGATGTGGGACAAGAGGAAACATTCAATTGTGCTTGGAACTGGGGAGACTACACCAACGAAATCCTCAAAGTCATAGTCCTAGTTGAAGACGGATCAGGCGCAGTTTATGAAGCAGCGACAGCCTCAGCAGAGCTTGAGATAACAGCCGCAGCTTTCATGACAGCAGACACCCAACACTTCAACGTGACAATAAGAAACCCCGAAGCTTCGACTACTGATCTTAATGTCACAAAAATAACCGTGACAATGGAGAACGGAACAGAATTTAACGTCCGCCAGATAACTCCATCAATTCCAAAACTGCTACCCGTAGACACATACAACACGTTCAAGTGCACATGGGACTGGACATACTACAGGGGAATGAACGCCACAGTAACCGTGTACACGTCACAGGGCTACGCATACCACAGAACCGAAACCACACCTAAACCAGCACAACTAACAATTACAGACGCCAGATTCGCCACCACTGACACGAACTCCTTTAACATCACAGTCAAAAACTCTGAAAACTCGATTGCCTCAGCCAACCTCAAAACAGTTGAGATACTATTCAGCGATGGCACTATTCAAGAAGTGTCCGTGCAATCCCCGCCAGCTCTTCCATACACGCTTCCAATAGGCGACACAGTCACACTGAAGTGCCTGCTTGATTGGTCAGAAAGACGAACAGAAACGGTTGGAATCACAGTCAAGACCCCCGAAGGATACCTGGGCTACCTGCAGAAAACACTCCCATAAACAGGCACCACTAAAGGTACGGTTTGCAGTTCTGAAACAGAAAAACTTCAGGGATGACCCTAAACAAGCAGAAACCATTCTAGATTCTACTGGATGGGCGTCCCCTCATCAGGGTCTTTTGTAGCCTTCTCGAACTCCTGCATTATCCGCTTCGTCACTGGACCCGGCTTGCCGCTTCCTATCACACGATTGTTTACTTTGCTTATTGGTGCAACTTCTGCGGCAGTTCCCGTGAAGAAAGCCTCGTCAGCGGTAAACAATTCGTTGGGAGTGATGTTTCTCTCTATAACTTCGATTCCCAGCTTCTTCGCCAACCGGAAAATCAGCGTCCGGGTTATTCCATCCAATGCACCCGAAGACAGTGGAGGAGTTAAAAGTTTGCCGTCACACACTATGAATATGTTTTCGCCGACGCCCTCACAAACATAACCTGTCTTGTCAAGGCAGATGGCTTCGTCCGCGCCGATGTTGTTGGCTTCGATTTTGCCCAGTATGCTGTTCAGGTAGTTTAGGGACTTCATTTCGTGAGTGGCAGAATCCACCGCGTTCCGTCTTACCCATGTTATGACGGTGCTTATTCCGTTCTCAAGCTTATCAGGGGAATGCAGTTGAAGTTGTGGTTCAGTGATTATGATGGTTGTGGCTTTGGGGCATTTTCTGGGGTCAAGTCCCAAGTCTCCGACGCCCCTTGTTATTACCAGACGGATGTAAGCGTTTGTTAGATTGTTCTTTCTGAGTGTCTCCAGCACAGCCTCGGATAGCTCAGTTTTGGTTAGGGGTATCTTCAGGAAGATGGGATGAGCAGACGTGTAGAGTCGGTCTATATGCTCTTTTAGTTTGAATACTATGCCGTTGTAGGTTCGTATTCCTTCAAAAACTCCGTCTCCGTAAAGGAGCCCGTGATCATACACAGAAATTTTAGCATCAGATTTAGGATAAAACTTGCCATCGATGTAAACTAGAAGTTCTTTTGTCATACCAAACACTTCTCCGAAACGGAAACGTCAACCATAAACTATCCACTACATATTTAAATTTTAATATGATTAACGAGCCCCAAAGCCGGTTCAGATTTACAGATTGTTCTTGAAAACGATTGCCTTAGAACGCAAATTGTGGTCTTTTAGACAGCAACTTCGGCAAAGTTAGGGGCTTGAAGGGTTTATCTGCTGTTTTTTCGGTTATTTCATTGGTTAATTCTTGGAGGTTCATGTTTCTGATTTGTTTTCCAGCGACCCTGTCTCGGACAGGCAAAACATCTGAGTTTACTTCATTCTCGCCAATAACTAAAACGTAGTTTACCCACTCTTTTTCTGCTGCCCTGACTTTCTTTCCTAAACTCAGAGGTCGGTCATCAACGTCAACGCGTATTTTGTTGCTTTCGATTTGCTTCATCAGTTTTTCAGCGTCATCAAGGTACTTTTCTGAAACAGGAACGATTCTCACCTGAGTAGGAGCCAACCAGAGGGGTATTATCGGAGCTTTGCCTTTCAGTGATTCTCTGTGAGCCTTCTCCAGCAGAGCATAGACGCCCCGTTCGATGCCGCCGCTTGGACTACAATGAAGAACCAGCGGATACTGTTTCTCGCCGTTTTCGTCAACGTAGGTCATGTCGTAGTGTTTGGCGTTCTCTATGTCAATCTGGTCAGTAGAGAGAGCAGAAGCCTTGTTCAGGTTATCAATGAAATTGAATTCCCACTTCAAAACAAAATAGAAGAACCGCTCCTCCCACATCTCCACCAGCACAGGCTTACCAAACAGCTTCACCATAGAGAGAACGAAATCCTTGTTCTCCGCGTAGAAGTCCTTCGTTACCCTGATAGCCAACTCATAATCGGATTCTTTGCTCAGCTCCAAGCCATTCTCCAGAATCCCCATGGAAAGCTTGAACCTGACCAGAAACTCCTCCTTCGCCTGAGCCAAATCAGCAACTAGTGCATGGCAGTCGGGCATCGTGAAGCACCGGAGCCTACGCAAACCAGTTAATTCGCCGCTCTTCTCCCGCCTAAAAGAATACTTGGTCAACTCATATATCCGCAAAGGAAGCTGACGATAACTAAACTGGGCATCATGAACCATCAGAAACTGACCAAAGCAGGCGCTGAACCTCAAAAAGAAGTCCCGCTTATCCGAGCACAGCAGATATTGTCTGGCAGGAAACCGTTGAAGATAATGTGCTATAGCCGGATGCTGAATATCATACATGATTGGAGTCTCAACTTCCATACCACCATAATCTATCACCTTCTCCGTCACGTACTGCTCAAACAACGATTTCATCAAACGCCCTTTAGGATACCAACGAAGATTGCCAGGGTCGCTTCCAGGCTCATAATCGGCGATCTCCAGCCGTTTCATCAATGTAACATGAGGCGGAACCTGATTGACAGCCCGGACCTTCTTGATTTCGTACTTGGCTAATTTCTCCAAATTGTTGCATCCTTTAAAGCGGAAGTCCTCTACTGGAATCAGTTCTCCGTCGAGCTGCAGAATATACCAGAAGGACCTGAGTTTCTCTTCTGCCTTCAGGGCTTCGCAAACAACCTCCTCCTCAACTGAGTCAGAGGTAACGATTCTGAGGTGCTCGGCTAATGGATGCCCCTTAATGGAAACAGAAAATTTTTTGCACCAGCCGAACGGCGTGGAGTAGGTTTCTAGCCCCAGCTCCTTGGCGACACATTTCATTTCGTTGAGGACTTTCAGTGCGTCAGCTGGCTTCGCCAAGTTGCTGCTCAGGTGCGCGTAGGGGTAAATCAGAACCCTGTTAACTTTAAGTTGGTCTAGAGAAGCTTTGGTGCTTTCCATCGCCTTTCGTGCAACGTCTGCGTCGTCTCCCTCTTCAACTGCCGTAAACAACACGACGAGTTCTTCTAGGCGATCATGCTTTTTCTCGGGTTCCTCAGCTAACTGTATCTCCTTTTCAACAACCTCGTATTCGATAAAGTTTGAATGTAACTGGAGAATTCTCAATCTATCCAGCCAGCTTCCCCATTAATTGCTACAGAAACCAGTGAACACACAAAAAAAAGGAGGTT
>Ga0307424_1001363_pt1 | contig 12896 bp, 12 predicted proteins | sample SalMarWE160320MG_FD_202157 | JGI IMG/M metagenome (GOLD analysis project Ga0307424, IMG submission 202157) | Salt marsh sediment microbial communities from the Plum Island Ecosystem LTER, Massachusetts, United States - WE1603-20 | ecosystem: Environmental > Aquatic > Marine > Intertidal zone >... | reverse complement strand
GGCATGGCGGTGCTGCTCCCGATCGAGGATGTCGCCGCGGCCGCCGACATCATGTTCCTGCTGCTGTTCGTGCAGGTGAACGTGGCGGTCATGCGGCTGCGGAAGAAGCGGCCGGATCTGGACCGCGGATTCCACATTCCGTTCATGCCGCTCGTCCCCATCCTGGCGATCGGGTCCATGTTGTTTCTCGCGGTCTTCCTGTTCACCCACTATCCCATGGCGTGGGTGGCGGCGGGCGGGTGGATCGCGGTGGGCGCCGGCGTCTACCACGGCTACAGCCGTCATCGTGAGGCCGCGCATCTCAAACGCGAAGCCTGGATGGAACGGATCGAGCGGATGGACTACCGGGTGCTCGTATCCGTGTCGAATCCGAAGACGGCGACCTCACTGGTGGAGCTGGGTGCCGGGCTCGCGCGCCGTCGCAGGGGCGATCTCATTGTGATGAGCGTGGCGGAAGTGCCGGAGGGCGAAGCGCTGCTCCGGGGTCGGCACATCGTCCCGAAGCTCGAGCCGGTGCTCACTGCGGCGGTGGCGCACGCCAAGACCCGCGGGGTCACGGCCCGGCCCGTGGTCGAGATCGCGCGGCGGGTGAGTCACGGCATTGCGGAGGCCGCGCGGGAAGAGCAATGCAACTTCCTCGTCATCGGACGTCCCGTGGCGCATTCCTTCGTGGAGCGGATGGTCTCGTCCATCGTCGAGCGCGTGCTCCAGGATGCGCCGTGCCAAGTGGGGATCGTCTATGGGGAGATCGAGCCCGAGCGCGTCGGCAGAATCGTCCTGCCGGTCACAAAGGGGCGGAATCCCCAGCTCGCGGTTGAGCTCGCGCCGGGGCTGGGCGAGTGGTTCGGCGCCGAGGTCTATCCGGTGACCGTGATCCCGGAGGGCATGTCCGACGCGGAAGCCGACCGGCAAGTGGCGGACGCGAAGGAGACGCTGGCCGAGGCGGGGCTCGAGGGGGAGCTGGAGGTGCTCCGGCGCCGTGAGGTCGGGAAGGGGCTCGCGCGGACGCTGCGCCGCGACGACCTCGTGCTGATCGGCGCGCCCAGCACGCACCCGCTCGCCGCGCTGGTGGGCGGTACGCTGCCCGATGAGCTCGCCAGCCGGCGGCGGGTCCCGGTGGTGGTGGTGCGCGACGTGGAGGAGCGGCGGGCCCGCCGGTTCGAGTTCGCGTTCTTTGGACGGGGGAAGAGGTGACCATGCAGGCACAGGCTACGGGTCCGGTCGAACAGGTCGCGCACCGCGTCACGGACTATCTCCCGACGCTCGGCGCGGGTCTCCTCGTGCTGGCACTCGGCATGGCCGCCGCGTGGGTGGCCAAGCGGCTCGTGATTCGGATCCTCATCTGGCTCCGGCTCGACCGTCTCGCCGGGCGGATCGGCTGGCGCGCGGCCATGGCCAAGGGCGACGTGCGCGCGGCGCTCTACGACGCCATCGGCAACGTCGTGCTCGTGATCGTCGTTCTGGTCTTCCTCGACAACGCGCTTCAGATCCTCAAGCTCGATGTGCTGTCGCGGATGATCGACCAGGCCGTGTTCTACGTGCCCAACCTGCTCGTCGTGGCGTTCATCAGTGGGGTGGGGATCGCGCTCGCGAGCTTCCTCGCGGGTCGGTTAGAGGAGGCGCTCGCGGAGGAGGAGTTCGACCACGCGGGGTTGGTGGCCAAGTTGTTCAAGGGCGTCCTCCTGGCCATCGTCGGCGCGCTTGGCCTCTGGCAGCTGGGCTTCGCCCGCGAGATCGTCCTCGCGGCATTCCTCATCTCCTTCGGCGCGGTCGGCGTCGCGTTCGCCGTCGCCCTAGGCCTCGGCTCGGCCAGGGCGGTGCAACACGGCTGGGAGTCGTTGTTCGAGAAGAAGAAGAAATGATCGTTGGGTCGATGGCCGATAGCCGATGACCTAGGTCCTGGGACCTCCCTCTCCCGCAACAGCGGGAGAGGGCAGGGTGAGCGGGGACGGACAGGGTGGGATTCGAACCCACGAACCGGTTACCCGGTTACACGCTCTCCAGGCGTGTGCCTTCAGCCACTCGGCCACCTGTCCAACAACTAGACGGCTAGACGCCTAGACGGTGAGACGGCTAGTGGACGGCTAGCGAGCAGGAACGTAGCGGGGGCTGGCAACGGGCTCAACCCCGCCGGCGGCAACGCGCAATCTCACTCATCTAGAGAGGACGCCCTCCGGCCTTTGCGGTCCCTGTCTTGCCGGGCCGGATCTCGCCCCTATCATAGACACAGCGGGAGGCTGACTGGGATAGTAACCCTCGTGCCTCCTGCGGCATCTTGCTCCTAGATGGCTAGAATTGCCCTGATAAGTGATGACGATGTCTTGCGACAGGACATGCGGAAGCTGGTGAGCGAGCGTGGCCACTCCATGCTCGAGCAGCCGGACCTACCGTCGTGTCAGGCGAACTGTCCAGGGGAACGGCTCCATGCTGCCTTTGTCGACCTGTCGACCACCGGGAACGGTGAGTTGGCCACCGTCGTGCTCACCCGTATGCACATGCCTGGCACGCGGATAGCTGTGATCGATGGAGGAAGGGGCTGCGCCAGCCTCAACCGGCTCGCACACGCCGTCTCGCTTGGCGCGGATGACTTCATGAAGAAACCGATCGTGGTGAGGGACGCAACGGATGTCTTTGAACGGCTCGGTTTGTAGCGTGAGCGTCACCTCGAGTCCTGCCCTGGGTGCCGTGGCCCGGACCCGCGCCGAGTTTGCGCCGGACGCATCGTGAGCGGTCAGTTCACCGATGCCGAGCGGGACCTGGTGCACCGGCTCCGAGCGAAGGATCCGGAGGCCTTCGCCCGGCTGTACGACCAATATGCGGGGCTCTTGTTTCGCATTGGATACTCGTTGTTGGGAGACACATCCGAGGCCGAGGATCTGGTGCACGACGTGTTCATGGGTCTGCCGCGTGCCCTCATGACGTTCGAAGGCACAGGTTCCTTTGAAGGTTGGCTGAAACGGGTCGCCACCCGCACCGGCCTGATGAAACTGCGCCAAGCGCGTTCGCGAGACACTCGGATTCAGCACTGGGGTTGGGCGCTCCCACGATTTCAACGGCCACCAGACGTCGATACCGCTCTCGACCTGGAGGCCGCACTCCGCCAGGTCCGACCAACACTCCGCGCCGCCTTCGTGCTGCGGGAGATTCAGGGATACCGCTACGAGGAGGTTGCCGATCTCCTCGGGATTTCCATCGGCGCGGCCAAGGTCCGGGTGCTACGCGCACGCCGCATGCTGGGCGCACTGCTCAAGGGGTATTGATGCTATTCCATCCGACTGATCTCCGGCTTGGTCTCTTCGCGGACGGGGAGTTGCCGCCACCGGCAGTCCGCCGGGTTGCCCGACACATGCAGCGGTGCGGTCGCTGCCGGGCGAGAGTGACGGCAACCCGCAGGTTGAGCCGTGATGCCAAGGATCTACGGATCCCGCCGCCGCCATCTGGACTCCGAAGCCGGGTCCTCCAGGGGCTCGCGGTCGGGGGACTGGTGATTGTCCCCGTGGCCGACCCGCTGGTGCGGGTATGGCCGTGGAGGCGGCTTGCCTGGCTAGGCGTAACGGTCCTCGTCATCGTCGGCGGCGTCCGGCTGATGTTCAACAATCAACTCTACTCCGAGACGAGCGTCCTGGAGTTCACGCCGAGCAATCCGACTGCGGGTGAGGAGATCACGGTCACGTATCACGCGAGCGGTCGGTTGGCCACGGAATCCACGCTCAGGCTGCGCGCGGAGTACCGCGGGGCCGGTGACCGGGACGCCGGGTACGGCGTACTCCACATCGGCACCATGCTCCTCACGCGAGCGTCCGACCGTACCTACACGGCGCGCGTGCGACTGCCCGTCCACGTCGTGTACGCCAGGTTTGCGGTCGAAGATCTAGCGGGAGAGGTCGTCGACCACCGCGGCAGCATGGGGTGGGAGCTTCTGGTGTACGCGAATGGGCACCCGTCATACCAGGCTCTGCGTCAGCGATTCCGAGAGGCCTACGGTCGTGACAATTGGGAGGCGCTCGCGACGGCCGTTGAGGCCACCACGCTTTACCCGGATCGCGTCGAGGCGTGGTCGATGCGGGGCGCAGTCGAGCTCGAAGCGTATGGACCCGATGCCCGCGATAGTCTCAGTGGGGTCCATGCCCAAGAAGTACGCGCACTCGACGATCGGCTGGCCCACACGCCCCTTGCTCCAGAGGAGCTTGGGGTGATGCAGAGCTATGCGCGGCAATGGGACGTTGTCGATGTCGAGGCGTGGTGGCATCTGCGGGTGCTTCGTGAGGCCCCTCGGAGTCGCACCGCAGCGCGGCTTCGAACGGTCGACATTCTGCTGGGGGAGGGAACGCCACCTCGCGAGCGTCTTCGACTACTGGAGACCCTCTACGAAGATGTCGGCGCGGTAGACGCAACGCTGCCCATCGACGCGTTCGAAGTCGCCCACGACTTGGGAGACCCGGACGCGTGTTTGCGCTGGGCACAGCGCCTTTTCGCGATCGAGCCATGGCAACGCCTGCTCAAAGCGCGCGAACTCCTGTCCTTCCCATCGCTGAGCGATACAGTACTCGCCTGGATTGACGGTGAGATTGCGCGCCTGGGTAGGCGCGATGACAGCGCCCGACCGCTGTTTGCGAGTCGGTCGCGCTACCGGCGGAGTATCGACAGCGCCCGCTTCGATCTGTTGGGGCTGAAGGGCCAGGCCCTGCTGGGCAGGGGTGACACGCTCGAGGCGCTCGTGTACCTGGATTCCGCGGTCGCCCGAGGCTGGGATATCGCCCGTTTCCGGGCGGCGGCCACGGCCCGCGTGGCCGCGGCCGATACGCTGGGTGCCGCCCGGCTCCTGGCGAGGATTGCGGTCGATCCGGGCGTGGGGAATGACGACGCGGACCGCCGCGGCCGCCGTCTCCTCACCGGGTCTGACTGGGAGGCGGAAACGGCGCGCGCGCGGTCAGCCATGTTGCGGGAAACGCGACGTCAAGCCGAACCTCGCACGTTGTTCGACTCGGTCCGGGTCACGCGCCGCACCGGTGAGACCGTCGACCTGCGGGAGACGTTGCAAGGGCATGTCACCGTGGTGGCGTTCTGGTACCCGTGCAGCAGCCGCCCGTGCCTTGGAGAACTCGAGGACTTGAGCGACCTGGTGGCCGGCCTGCCGGGTGCCCCGAGACTCATCATCGTGAGCCGGCGCGCGCTCGAGCCGGCGGACTGGGCTCGGCTGGACGGTGCCGGCGTTGCCCGGTTCGTCACGGTGGATAGGAAGGGCGATGCGGCACAGGCCTTCGGAGTCTGGGGTACCTCGGGCGTCTTCGTGTCCGACCCAGGCGGCGTGATTCAGTATCAGCAGGTATCGCCGGATGATCTGCCGCGGTGCGTCATGACGCTCGACTGGATGCAGGATGTCGTCACCGAGCAGAGCCGAGCCGACGCCCGAGCGGGGACGGCCAAGCGGCCCTGACGGCAGGGAGATCGAAGCGCACGAGCGCCGGACGCGGCTCGTGCCGGAGCGCGTAGAGGGCCGATCCGTCTTCGGTGACCGCGATGGCTAGCACGTCCCCGTCCAGGCGGAGCGCTTCCTCGAACGTTCCATCCCAACCGAACACGTGGATGCAGTTTCCAAAGCTCCCACGCTGGCCGAACGTCGCGCGGCTGCGGCCGGAGAACAAGCCGAAGATGGCTCGTGAAGTGACCGCGACATCCACGTAGGCGACATCGCTGAGTCCCGGCTGGGCGGGATGATCTGGCAGGGCCACCGGACCTCGAACGGTGGTCGTCGTGGCCCGATAGAGATCGACCAGCTCGATCGCGGCGCGAAATCGATCGACCAGTACTGCCGTGTGACCATCGGGATGCAACCCCAGACGAGCTTGGCTCACCTGAGGGTACGCTGCCCGTTGGTCTGGGAAACTCCGGCCGATTCCCCCAACCCGGAGCCCGGATCCATCGAACACCGCAAGCCGTGCATCTCGAAAGAAGCCGGGCACCAGCAACCGAGTGGAGTCCAGCCACGCGGCACCCGTCGCCGCGCCCTCGACGGCCAGCTGGACGCTCCGGCCCGGGTGTGCGCGTCCCGTCTCGTCATGTGGGAGGACGATTCGGGTGAAACGGGCCAGGGAGAGGTCGTAGACCCACGCATCACCGGATTGACGGTCGTAGCTGATGGACCAGGCGCTCCAAAACTCGCCTGGCCCTCGCCCCCGCCGTCCCAGCGACTCGTATGGCACACCGTCGTCAAGGCGAATCAGGTGCAGGACGGAATCCGAGCCGGCGTCCAGCACTACGGCCCAGGGGCCGGCAACGAGCAGTCTCGTTGGCAGGGCGAGGTCGCTGGCTTCGCTCACGACCGTGGCGGAGAGTGTCGCTCTGTCCTCGTTGAGTCCGGGCGGCGCACACACGGTGCCGTCCGCTCCCGGCCCGCGACTGTCAGCGCCGGAGCGAATGCCCGCGGCGACACCCGTGGACAGCAGCGCTGCCAGCGCGACAGGTACCAACCAACGCGCTTGGACTAGGTGCCCGGCTTTGCGCATGCCTCGCCACCGGAAGGCCGCATGTTGGAGATGAGCTTACCATATCGCACGCATAAGTCTCCAAAGGACGGGCAGCAAACTCCTGTCTCGGCACACGCGTCTGATAGCGCAAGCGTGGGCGTTTTCGCACCGTCGGTCGAATGTACGGTGAGGGGCACGAGGGTCAGGCCTACCCCCAGCGCGACCGCCCCGAGAAACCGCTTCGTCATGGGCCACTCCTGAAAAAGGTGTTGCCCAAGGTGCCACGTTTCAGAGGCCAGGGCGTGGGCGATTCACGACGTCACATCGGCGAAATGCGTCAGCGAGGGATATGGTCATGTAACCACGAGTTGCGCCGCGGCATCCTGAGTGCGGCGGCAGGTTTTGGGCGCCGAGGGGGGAATCCAATCTCGCACGTGACGACCGAAGACACTCCACGCTCACCCGGTCAGTGGGGGAGCACCGGGCGGCTCACTGATGACAGCGTCTGCTCCGGACACCTGGGTCGGATGCGGGTCGGAGTGTGCGTGGAGTCAGAATGGGCGGGCCGCGCCGTGTCTCGCGCTCTGCGGGAAGCCGGTGCTGTCGCGGTTCATCTGGATTCGTCGACGATCACTCCTGAGCAGCTCGCGGGGTCCGCGGCCCTCGTTCATGACCTGAATCCGTGGACCCGAACGGCGGCTCAGCGTTTTGACGGTCTGGTGCGCGGGTTGATGGGAGGGCCGATTCTGCTCTACCTGCCGGCCAGCGGGCCCGCGTTCACGACGTTCTCTGAGCTTCCCAAGGCCGGCGATATCCGGGTGCAGGTCCAATCCAGGGACCCTGATAGCATGACCCACCTCCGAGAGGCTGCGTTCGGTCTGATCCGCGCGGTGCCCCGTGTGTGGATCATGGACGCCCTGAAGCGCGCGGTGCCAGGCCTTTCGAGTGCCGCCTACCTCTTCGGCCATCGCGCGTTGGGCGTCTTGGCGGCCGGACGTCGTCCGAGCGTGGCGACCATTTCGCGGGCGTTGGGGCTCTCGCAGCGAACAATCCAACGACGCTTCCGAGCGGACGGCCTACCCGGTCCCAAAGCCCTCCTCGACTGGCTGACGTTGGCGCATCTCCGGCACGTCTCGCATCTCCAGAGCCGATCCGTGGCCCGCGCGGCGACCGACGTCGGGCTGGCTCCCAACGACCTCTACCGGTTGCGCAAGCGCGTACTCTGTCGCGCGGAATCCATTGACATGGAAGGGCTTACCGCACCAATGCCCGCGGGAGCACTGGGAAAGAGTCTCGACTCCATTCCCTTGGTGGCAAGTATGGGACGGCCGGATGCCGTCAACCTGTGCTAGGTCCAGCTGTGGTCCCAGTCTGGCACGTCGTTCTCGTGGTCACTCTTGTAACCTCGCCGCGCCGGTCGGCATCTACCCTATAGCCTTGTTGCTTCGGATCCGCAGATCGGGGGGTGATCATGCAGCGCCGTCGTATGCCCGGGGCCGATTGTCCATGAATCCGGCTCGCCAGCCTTCCGCAGACTAGGGCCGATGCCCGCTGACCACGGCTCACCGCATCGCACGGTCGACGCGCAGTTGCGGGGCATCGATGAGATGCTCGGCCTCTGCCGCCGGGTCATCTTCGACGGTGAGATCGAGGAGACGGAGGCCGCCGGGCTCGCCCAGTGGATCCGCGATCACCGGGAGATGGCCGCCGTCTGGCCAGCAAACATCGTGGCTCGCCGGCTGGGCCGGATCTTCGTCGATGGCATGGTCGCGTGGGAGGAGCGAGAGGCGCTCCGTGACCTGCTCGCGCAGGTCCTCGACGCGGATTCCATCACCGGTCGTGAAGCGACATGGTCACGCTACCTCGGGATGGACGGTCCACCTCCGATCGAGATCCGGGGGAGACGGTTCTGCTTCATGGGCAAGTTCTTCTTCGGTACCCGCACCGCCTGCAAAGCGGAGGTCGTCGATCGGGGCGGGAAGGTGCTCGACACCGTTGGGCAGGATCTCGATTATGTGGTGGTCGGGCTGCTCGGCAGTCCGGCCTTGGTCGGTTCGGCGGACGGGGCCGAGATCCAGAAGGCGATGGACTACCGCGTCATGGGACTCGGGCCCGTGATCGTATCCGAAAGGCAGTGGGCGGCACAGCTTGGCCAAGCGTGAACGGAGCGACCAGGCGTGGAGCGGAATGGCGTCGCCTCAGATTGCACCAGGGTGCGATCGAGCGGCGGATGGCGATCGGCGCTCTGGCCTGCGGGTTGCGCGCCATGAGGAACGCGCACCTCACCCGAAGCCACCCGTCATGCGGAACCACCGTACCCGCGGCACCGCGCGGGAAGTCGCAAGCACCGTGAGGAATCCGATCCGGATCGTGGTCGCGGAACATCAGCGGATGTTCGCGGAAGGGCTGCGGGCGATGCTGCGCGACTCGTACGAGGTTGTCGCCGTGGTCCGCGACGGCGCGAGTGTCGTGAAGACGGTGGAGGAATTGCAGCCGGATGTTCTCCTGCTCAACATATCGCTCCCCAGCAGGACCGGCTTCGATGTCCTCCGTGATCTCAAGTCCCGCAACACCTCCGTGCGCGTCGTGGTCGTCACGATGTACCTCCATAGGGTTCTCGCGGATACCGCCGTCCGCCTTGGCGCTTCAGCGTTCGTCCCCAAGGACGCCCATGTGGCCGAGCTGCGGAAGGCCATCGAGGAGGTGCTCGCTGGTCGGCGCTACGTCTCGCCGCTCCTGCGTGAGCAACCGTACGAGGGAACGGCTGAGGATCGTCTTGGCTTCGACCGTCTCACGCCGCGCCAGCAGGACATCGTCCGACTCATCGGGCAAGGGGTTCACACGGAGGACATCGCCCGCCAGCTCGGCATCAGCGCGCACACCGTGAGCTTCCATCGCAAGAACATCCTGCAACAGCTTGGATTCGACAGCGTCTGGGCACTGGTGCGCTTCGCGATCCTGGCCGAGCTGAGCGAGCGAACCTGGTGCGTTTTCGGCGGTCGGTTCCCGTGCATCAACGCCGTTGATCGGCGTGTGTCGATCGAAGGGCTGTGAACGGTGATGTTGTCAGGCAGGATGTGCGGCGAATCGTGGCGGTTTGGGAAGACACGGTGGGATCTGGGAAGCCCCCCGCTCTAGGCACATCGACGATAGCACCCAGATCGCTGCGGTCGGAGTGCTCGACGTCTCCGTTCGCCGCCCCGCGCCTGTGCTCGCGGCCTCACCTCGGGTCGCGTCCTCCCGACTAGTGCCGCTGCCTGGTTTTTGCCGTGCCCGACGAGCTTCCGGACGACGAGGACCCGCCGCTTCGACTGTAGCCACCCGACGTGGCTCCGCCCGTACCCCCCTGGCTCCCTGACGACGAGTAGCCCGGGCTGCCCACACCCCCGACCGACCCGGTCCGGGGCCGGGCGTAGCTCCCGCTGCCTCCGGGCGCACCGCCCCGTGTGTACCCACGGCCCCCGACGGCCATGCCTGGGCGACGCACGGTACGGTCGATGATGACTGGGCGGCCCCCGTAGCCGCTGGAGAAGGACGGACCGTAAACGAGTGTCTGGTACGCTCGAGCGTACCGGCTGCGATAGTACAGGTTTTCGCCCCCGTAGCCGTAGGAGTCGCAGTATGTCGCAAAGGCGCACTGCCCGTAGCCCCACCACCCCCACCCGTAGGGAGTGCGGTAGGTCTCGCCAGCGAGAGCCGGCGGCGTGACGGACCGGTGCACCGGCCGCGTTTCCTCGCGGACGACGGCGAAGCGTCCTGGATAAGACACCGCTACCAGCGCGTCGATCACCGCATCCGGGACGGCGGCATCGTCCAGCGCCGCGAGCCCCGCCGCCGTGAGGTCGAACCGCTGGTGCCGTTCCAGCAGGAACGTCGCCAACGCGTCCCCATCGACCTGGGTTGCCGCCTCCTCAACGTCCGCCAGCGTCATGGGGCCCGCCGCGCGCACCCTGGCGGCGATCACGCTGTCGGCCCGCTCAGTAGAGAGGAGGAATTCGTCGGGCCAACTCGCCGGCGGCGCCGGATAGTAGTGAAGCACCTGTGGTACCAGCTCGTCGTCCACGCCGATCGAACGTGCGTCCAGCCACATGGTGGGCGACGCCATCGCCATGATGCCGGACGCGGTCCGGCGCTGGCCTCCCTGGCACGTAAACGTGGACCGCAGATAGACCCGCCGCCCGTCACCTGAGAAGCTCGCAACCTGCGACCCTTTGCAATCATCGAGGGTGACATCGTGCCGTCGACCGTCGGCGATGAGTGCGCGCGAGACGGCGGTCTCCCGCTCGGTCACCATGGCGACCTCCACGCCGAGCGGATCGGACGCGGGCCGCACGCACACCAGCGGGGCGCCGGGCTCGGCCATTTCGCTCACCTGCCAGCAGCCCAGCCAGGGCAACCAGCGGGCATCCGGCGGTTGTTGCGCTGCGAGCGCCGTCGGACCTACGGCCAGCAACAACAGGAGGAATCGCATGCTCGTCATTGGTCCCCCTAGATCCGCACATGTAGCCCGAGCGAGCCCTGGAGGCCGCTCAGGTCGATCCCGTCGTCGAAGCCCACGAAGTCCTGTTGCAGCTTAGCGTTGGCCCACTGGTAGCGTGCCTCGGCGCTCGCGAACAGGCGCTTTCCCAGACTGTAGTCCGCGCCGGCCATGACCAACGCCATCACCGACCAGCCACGCGAGGTGAGCCGGTCGCTGAAGATCGACAGATCGCCGACATCGACGAAAGAACCGTCCTGCCACAGCGAGTACCGGATGGCGCCGGCCCCGACACCGACGTACGGCAGCACGCGGGCCGGCATCCAGACGAACTGCCCGATACGGCGCCTCCGCGAAGTGATGTTCCAGCGTATGGCAGCCGTGTACGTCTTGGTGGAGAGCCGGGTACGCTGCGTGATGGGCCGGTCGTTCTGGTCGACCCAATCGCGGAACTCGGAAGCCGCGGAGGCAAAGCTGTATCCGACACCGAAGACCACATCCATTGGGCCGACGAGTACCGCGTCGAGGTCGGCGCGGATGGCGAAGGCGTTGAAGTCGCTCTTGCTTAGCGTGAGCTCGCGAGTTGCGAACGCGAAGAAGCCGTCAGGCCCGGCATTCGCGCGCGGCAGACCCAACCCGGCGCGAACGCCGATGGTGGCTCGAGGCATGCCAAAGAAGAAGCCAGGCCCGCCGGAGGGCACCTGTGCGCTGAGCGCAGCCGGGATGACCAGCGTCGCGGCTACCAGACCTAGTCGGCTCTCCCAGGAGGGCTGTCTCATGTTCCGAAACCCACGGAGCGGACAGCATCTCGAGGTGCGAGTTCCGTGCCGTACATAACCACCTGATTGCGCGTGGATTACCTGTGATACGGTGTCCGCGTGAGGTGACGGTCCCGTCCTGGTTTCGGTACCGTCGCGCCGACGAGGAGGCAAGGTAGGCGGCTCGGCACACGTCCAACCGGTCGATTGGCGCGCGAGAACCTGCTTGTGAATATATCTTGTAACTACTTGATAGATATGATGTTATTGTATCATAGCTCAGGTGAATTCGAGATCGTCCCCGACTGCTACTGGTCACTGCCGACTGACAAACCGCTCTTTGCCCAGCTCGATCAGGATAGCGAATTGGAATAGTGGGATCACGCGTCCACCGACGGTACGGCGGATCGAGATACGGGTCTGGACGCGGGTATGCCCGGGTTGGGGCGGCGGTCTACCTTTCATCAGCCAGCCGCCGCCGAGGTCAACGATGGGCTATCGCCGCTTCACCGATCGTGACGGAGTCACCTGGGAGGTTCGAGAACGCTCGATTGCCGACTGGGTGCTCGAACCCGTCTCCCAGCCCGGCCTCGCCCCGGTGCGCATTCGCGCCCCGGCCCACGAGCACGATCCGTTCGAAGTCAGCACCGTGGAGTTGCAGCGGTTGCTCGATGCCGAGCGCCCACGCGGTCCGACCAAGAAATCGCCGTTCCGGGACTAGGCCTGACCCCTGAAACCCCTCTCCACACATCTGGAGAGCGGGACTTATGGACAGATGAACGGTGCTAGCGCTCACGTTGCCCTCTCCGCGTAGCGGAGGAGGACCAAGGCGTGAGGACCAACAGGGGGTCGGGGCTGAGGCCTACGGTGCCCGCACCACCTCGCCACCCTTGATCACCAGCCGGACTCGTCGCAACGCGTGGATGTCGCGCGTCGGGTCGCCTTCCACGGCGATCAAATCGGCGAGGAGCCCCGCCCGGATGGATCCCACCCGGTTGTCGAGCCGGAACGCCCGCGCGTTGCCGGATGTCGCGGCGAGCACCGCCTGGGCGGGGGTCATCCCGTACTCCACCATCAGCTCCAGCTCACGCACGTTCTCGCCGTGGCTGAATACCCCAACATCGCCGCCGAAGCAAATATGGACGCCGGCGTCGAGCGCGGCGCGGAATGTCGCCCGCTTGGCGGCCACGCGGG
>Ga0307424_1001362_pt1 | contig 12897 bp, 11 predicted proteins | sample SalMarWE160320MG_FD_202157 | JGI IMG/M metagenome (GOLD analysis project Ga0307424, IMG submission 202157) | Salt marsh sediment microbial communities from the Plum Island Ecosystem LTER, Massachusetts, United States - WE1603-20 | ecosystem: Environmental > Aquatic > Marine > Intertidal zone >... | reverse complement strand
CGTCCACGGCGATCCGGTAGGCCTCCTTGGCGCCTTTGGCGCGGCTGGTGATGGAGAGCCGCGCCACAGCGCCGATCGAGGGCAGCGCCTCGCCACGAAAGCCGAGCGTCAAAATATGGGAGAGCTCATCATCGGCGAGCTTCGAGGTGGCGTGGCGCTCGACGGCGAGCGCCAGGTCCTCTGGTCCCATGCCGGCGCCGTCGTCGGCGACGCGGATCAGCCCCAAGCCCCCGCCCGCGGCCGTCACGTCGATGCGGGAAGCGCCCGCGTCGATTGCGTTCTCGATCAACTCCTTGACGACGCTTGCAGGCCGCTCGACCACCTCACCCGCGGCGATGCGATTTATGAGGTTCGGCGGCAGCTGACGAATAGCCATCGCGTGCCTCCGTTTGCCCGCCGACGATAGCGGCGGGATCGGCACTCTACTCCGATTCTACGCCCTGAAGTCTCGTATGCGGGCTAGCCTCGTATGAGAACTACCCTGGGGCGCCTTGGCGCGCCGTGGCGGCCGGCTCGACCGGCTTGCCGACGATGGTGGTGAGGAGGCGATCGGGCGCGAGCATGCGCCTCGCCACCCGCTTGACGTCGTTCATGGTCACCGCGTCGACCAACTCGTTGCGCCGGCTGACATAGTCGATGCCGAGATCCTCGATCTGGATCCACAGAAGCTGGCTGGCAATGCTCGTCGACGACTCAAAGCGCAGAGCATAGGCGCCGGTCAGATAGGCCTTGGCGCTTTCCAGCTCCTCTTCACTCGGGCCGTGCTCCGCCAGCCGCTTGAGCTCGTCCTGGATCACCGCGAGCGACTGGCCGACGGCCTCGTTCTTGGTGGCCACGTTGCCGATGAACACGGCGCCATGCTGATAGGGATAGAGGTTGGAATAGACCGAGTAAGCGAGGCCGCGCTTCTCGCGGACCTCTTCCATCAGCCGCGAGGAGAAGCCGCCGCCGCCGATGATGTAGTTGAGCACGTAGGCCGGGATGAAATCAGTGTCGTGCCGCGAGACGCCGCGCAGACCGAACTGCGCCACGGATTGGGGCACGTCCATGACGATGACCTCACGCTTGGGGCCCTGCGTCGGGTTCGCATCGGCCACGGCCGAGAGCTCCGATTTCGCCGGCAGGTCGCCGAAGATCTTGTCCAGCGCCTTGCCGAGCTCTTCGGCGTCAATGTCGCCGACCACCGAGACCACCAGTTTGTCGCGAGCGAATACGCGGCGAACGTAGCCGTGGAGATCATCCGTGGTGATGGCAGAGACCGATTGCGTCGTGCCCTTTACCGGGCGTCCGTACGGATGATTGTGGAACGCGAGCTTGTCCCAGGCGAGCGAGGCCACGGTCTCCGGGTCGTTCTCGTCGAATTTGAGCCCGGCCAGAATCTGGGCGCGCACGCGCTCAAGCGCATCCTCATCGAAGCGGGGCTGGCCCATGGCGAGCCGCAGCAGGTCGAAGACCTGGTCCTTGTTCTCGGTCAGCGTCTGCAGGCTGCCGAGCATGACGTCGCGGCCAGCGTCGAAGTCCATGCGCATGGCGAGCGCCTGCTCGCGCTCCTGGAAGGCGGTGGAGTCGAGATCGCCGGCGCCCTCGTCCATCATGGCAGTCACAAAATAGGCCAAACCCTCCTTGCCCGGCTCATCCTGGGACGCGCCGCCGCGAAAGGCGAAGCGCATGGCGATCAACGGATTTGCATGACTCTCCACGAGCCACGCCTTGATCCCGCCGGGGCTGGTAACCTCTTGAATTTTCATGCCACTCCCTTTGGCCGCCGCGGGCATCGCCAGCAGCGCCAGCGCCGCGAGCGACACACCAAGCCGGACCATTTGGGCGGAAAGCGAAGAGCGAATCGTCATCCGCGTCTACGACTTTCCGTTTCCGGCCCGTGGGGCGGGTTTCTGACCAATGCTGCTCGTATATTCGGGGACCGGCGTGAGAATTCCCGTGACCGAGTTGTTTTCAACAAGATATTTGCGGGCTACGGCGCGGATGTCGTCCACGGTCACCTGCTTCAGCCGGTCGGGCCATTCCTCCACGTCCTCCACGCTCATGCCGGCAGCGAGCCGCCAGCCATATTGGCGCGCCGTGCGGGAAATGGAGTCGGAGTTGTAGACGAACTCGGCGACTTGCGAAGCGCGGGCGCGGTCGAGTTCGTCTTGCGTGACGCCCTTCTCGCGCAGCTCCGCGATGACGCCGTCGATGGCCTTTTCGAGGTCTTCTGCCGCGTCCGACGCGCCGGCAATGGCATAGAAGCCGAGCCTGCCGGAATCGAGACCAGAATCGGTGTACCAGCCGCCGGCGCTCGCCGCGACCTTCTGCTCCACAACGAGCCGCTTGTAGATTCGGCTGACGGCGCCATGGGCGGCGACACGCATCAGGAGGTCGAGGGCTTCCGCTTCGCCCGGCTCGGCCGAGGCGTAGCTCGGCGCGATGTAATAGCGCTGCACCGTGGTGCGGCCGGCGCGGGCATCTTCGAGAGTGACCGTGACCGGTGCGTCATGCTCGGGCTCTTGCGGCCGGACGCGCTTGATGTGGGGGCCATGCGAGGGGATCTTGCCGAAGGTCTTCTCAGCGAGATCTCTCACCTCTTCCGGCTCCACGTCGCCCGCCACGATGAGGATCGCATTCTCCGGGGCATAGAAGCGGTGATAGAAGGCGAAGGCGTCCTCGCGGTTCAGAGCTTTGATCTCATGCTCCCAGCCGATGATCGGGATGCCGTAAGGGTGGTTGCGGTAGAGCGCGGCCATCATCTGCTCTTGCAGGATGCTGCCCGGGTCGTTGTCGACACGGGAGCGGCGCTCTTCGAGGATGACGTCGCGCTCGGTCTTCACGTCCTCCGGGGTGAGGCGGAGATTGGCCATGCGGTCGGCCTCCATCTCCATCACCGTGGGGAGACGATCCCTGGCAACCCGCTGGAAATAGGCGGTGACGTCGTGATTGGTGAAGGCGTTATCTTCGCCACCGTTCCTGGCGATGATCTTGGAGAACTGCCCGGTGGGGATCTTGTCGGTGCCCTTGAACATGAGATGCTCGAGGAAGTGGGCGATTCCGGAAGAGCCCGGCGGCTCGTCGGCCGCGCCCGCCCTATACCAGACCATCTGGGTCACGACCGGGGCCCGGTGGTCCGGGATGACCACGACATCAAGGCCGTTGGCCAGGGTGAACTCGCGAACGTGCTCGGAAGGGGCTTTTTCAGCCGCGACGGCAGCAACCGACATTGGAAGGCTCATACAGGCTATGACCAGGCCGACTCCGAGAGCGGCGGTCCGTTGATCTAGCATCCCTACCACCATTCAGCGAGGCCTGAGGGTTGTGATGCGGGCAATAGGCGCGCGGGAGGCTTAAGCTTAACAAGCCCCTAACCGATGCGCCACATGTCGGGCCTCGGGCCAAGTTTTTCAATGAAAACAGAGGTGCAAGATCACGGCCAACCGCGAGAGCGCAGCCTTTTTAGGGGTTCGCTTGGTTAAGCGGGCTCGCTAATAGCCGACGGGCGCGCCGCCGCTATTCACGTTCTTGTAGCTATTAGGCGCATCCGGGTGGAAGTCCTCGTTGTTCCGGTTGGGCAGCGGCGCTTCCGGCACGTGCGGCTGCAGCCCTTTCGGCTGGGATACCGTCTTATTATCGACCACTCTGTCGGAGGCATCGGGCTCAGGCACATCGGCCACCGGCTCTTCTACCGTCTTCTTACGGCTGAACAGCTTGTCGAGCAGGGTCGGCTTGCCCGCGTAAGGATTTATAGGATCGGCCTCGGCCTCGACCTCGGCCTGCTTGGCATTGTTCTCCTCAACCACGCGCTTGCGCACCCGTTCCGGGTCTTCCGGCCAGTCCGGACGGGCCGTGGCCACGGCAGCGCCCTGGCTCGGCGGCGGCAGCTTGTGGAGGTTGGGCGGGACTGTGAGCGGCGGCCGCTCCGCCATCTGCACATCCGGGGTCTGACGGTCCCCGGAAACGCCCATGTAGTCGAAGATCTTGCCCTGGAACTCGACGCCACCGCAGCCGCCAAGGAGCGCCACGCAGGCAAGCGCACCTGCGAGCTTCGAAGCCCGATCAGCAAAGGCTATGGCGGTGATGTGCCCCACGATTCCCCTCAGAACCCGGCGAAGTCCCGGATTTATTTACATCTTGGAGGGGTTTCCGGCCTTTTTGTGACCCCCGAACAATGAGTCATACAGAAGTCCAATGACCCCAGCAACTATGGCCACATCGGCGATATTGAACACGTACCACTCGAAGCCGAAGGCGTGAAAGGCGAAGAAATCCGCCACCGCGCCATAGGCGATGCGGTCGATGGCATTGCCGATGGCCCCGCCGAGAATGAGGCCGATGGCGGCCGCCGTAAGCGCCGAGGTCACCCGGGCGAGCCATATGACGAGGGCGAAGCTGGCGACGACGGCGAACGCGATCAGCCCTAGCCGCCCGAGATCGGTGTCCTGGGTGAGGAGCCCGTAGCTGACGCCTTTGTTCCATACGAGGACAAGGTCGAAGAACGGCGTGACCGCGACCGTACCCTTGGCACCGAGGTCAAAGGCAAAGAGCAACCAGAGCTTGCTCGCCTGGTCCGCGATGACGGTGAGGATGCCGATGGTGAGTCCAAGCGGCGATAGCGGTCCCCAGAACCAGTGACGCATGACGCTACGCCCGCGCTTTCGCGCGCGCATCGAACTGGCGCACAGCCGCCGCGTCACGCGGCGAGAGCGTGGGGAACTCGGGGTCGGATCCTACCTCGGACAGGATCTTCCACGACCGCGCGCACTTTCTGCCTTCGGCCCGCGCGAACATCACGGCCACGCCTTCCACGTCCTCGATGCGGAAGGCGTCCCGCGGCCCCTCTTCCGGGATCAACGTGGCGCCGCTCGTAATGGCGATCTCGGCGAGGTCGACACCTTCGAGCGCCGCGCGCAAATCCTCATCTGACACATAGACTTTCGGGGCCGCTTCCAGGCTCGAACCGATGCGACCTTCTTTGCGCTCGATCTCGAGCGCGCCAGTAACCACGCGACGCACTTGGCGCACCTCGCGCCATTTCTCGGCCAGCGCCTCGTCGCGCCACTCCTCCGGCACGTCGGGGAATTGGCGCAAGTGCACCGAGCCTTCGTCTTCCGGGAAGCGGTTGAGCCACGCCTCCTCCATGGTGAAGCAGAGCATGGGCGCGAGCCAGGCGGTGAGGCAGGAGAACAGGCGGTCCGTGACGGTGAGCGCGGCGCGGCGCGGCACGCTGTCATACGCATCGCAATAGAGCGCGTCTTTGCGGATGTCCAAATAGAACGCCGACAGGTCGTTGACACAGAAATTGAGCAGCGCATGGAAGATGCGCTTGAAGTCGTACGCAGCGTAGCCCTCGCGCACAAGCGCATCGAGCTCAGCGAGGCGCGCGAGCATGTAGCGCTCGAGCTCCGGCATCTCGGCATAGGGGACCGTCAGGCTCTCCTCGTAATGGGCGAGATTGCCGAGCAGGAAGCGCAGCGTGTTGCGCAGGCGGCGATAGGAATCGACGTTCGCCTTGATGATGTCGGGACCGATGCGTAGGTCCTCGGCGTAGTCGGAGCTCATGGCCCAGAGCCGCAAGATCTCCGCGCCGGACTGCCGGATCACATCTTGCGGCGCCACCACGTTGCCGAGCGACTTCGACATCTTGCGGCCGTCCTCGTCGTTGACGAAGCCATGGGTCAAGACGGCGGAGAACGGCGCGCGGCCGCGCGTACCGCACGATTCTAGAAGCGAGGACTGGAACCAACCGCGATGCTGGTCGGAGCCCTCGAGATAGAGGTCGGCCGGCCATTTGAGATCGGCACGCTTCTCCAGCACGAAGGCGTGGGTGCTCCCAGAGTCGAACCAGACGTCAAGGATGTCGTCGACCTTCTCCCAGGCCTCCGGGTTGTCCACGAGACCGTCGAGAAAACGCGCCTTGGCGCCGTCCATGAACCAGGAGTCGGCGCCTTCGGTCTCGAAAGCGCTCACGATCCGGTCGATCAGCTCAGCCGACGCATTGAAGCCCTGGCGCGGGATAACCTCGCCAGTCTCCTTGTGCACGAACACGGTGATGGGCACGCCCCAGGCGCGCTGGCGCGACACGACCCAATCAGGCCGCGTATCGACCATGCCCTTGATGCGCCTCTCCCCTTGCGGGGGCACAAAGCGCGTGGCGTCGATGGCTTTCAGCGCACGGGCGCGCAAGGTGTCGCCGCCATCAAGGTCCTGATCCATGGCAATGAACCATTGCGGCGTGGCGCGGAAGATGACGGGCTTCTTGGAACGCCAGGAGTGCGGATAGTCGTGCTTGTAGCGGGCGCGGGCGATGAGCGCGTTGGCGCCAATGAGCGCTTGGATCACCGCTTCGTTGGCGTCGCCGAACTTGCCCTTGTCGTCGACCACGCGCTTGCCTTCGAAGCGCGGCGCCTCCTTGGTGAAGAAGCCGGCCTCGTCGACGGCGAAGGGGATCGCCTTGTCGATATTGCGCTCGTGCAAGAGACGCTCGTTCGCGGCCCACACCTCAAAGTCGTCGACGCCGTGGCCGGGGGCGGTGTGCACGAAGCCGGTACCCGTGTCCTCGGTGACATGCTCGCCGGCGAGCAGCGGCACCATGAAGCGATAGTCGCTTTGATCGCGCAAGGGATGGGCGCACATGGCGTGGCGGAGCATTTCGCTCGTCACATCGCCAAGCCGCGACCAGCCCTCGATCCGGGCCGCCGCCTTCACGGTGTCGGCCAGCGCGTCGGCCAGGATCAGCCGCTCGCCGACCTTGGCCCAGTTGTCCTGCGGCGCTTGGGTAACCTCGTAAAGTCCGTACTTGATAGACGGCGAATAGGAGATGGCGCGGTTGCCGGGGATGGTCCAGGGCGTGGTCGTCCAGATGACGACGGACGCATGCTGGAGCGCTTGCGGGTTGGGGTTCTCCGGGCTCGAGAACATCACCGGGAACTTCACGTAGATCGCCGGGCTCTCGATCTCCTGGTACTCGACCTCGGCCTCGGCAAGCGCGGTGCGCTCCACCACGGACCACATCACCGGCTTCGAGCCGCGATAGAGCAGCCCATTCATGGCGAACTTCGTGAGCTCGCGGGCGATGGTCGCCTCAGCGTCGTAACTCATCGTGGTGTAGGGATGATCCCAATCACCCTCGACGCCGAGGCGCTTGAACTCCTCGCGCTGCACGTCGAGCCAGTGCTGGGCGTAGGCCCGGCATTCGCGGCGGAAGCCGATGATCGCCTCAGAGTCCGAGAAGTCAGGCTTGGCCTTGCCCTTGGCGCGATAGTTCTCCTCCTCGACCTTCCACTCGATGGGGAGGCCATGGCAGTCCCAGCCCGGCACGTAATTGGCATCCTTGCCCATCATGGCGTGGGAGCGGGTGACGACGTCTTTGAGGATCTTATTCAGCCCGGTGCCGATATGGATGTTGCCGTTGGCGTAAGGCGGGCCGTCATGCAGGACGAACTTCGCCCGGCCCATCGCCTCCTCGCGCAGGCGATCGTAAAGGCGCATCTCGGCCCAACGCCGGAGCAGCTCCGGCTCGCGCTGCGGTAGGCCCGCCTTCATGGGGAAGTCGGTCTTGGGCAGGAACAGCGTCTCACTCCAGTCGCGCTCTGTTTGCGCCTCGACCGGCTTCGGCGGCACGACCGGCTTTGGCGGCACGATCGGCTTCGGCGATTTGGCCACCGGCTTCGGGGCCTTAGCCTGCACGGCCTTCTTTGGCGCGGGCGCCTTCTTCGGCGCCGACGGCCTTAGTCCCGCGCGCTTCTTGGGCTTCGCTGCCTTCTTTGGCTTGGTCGCGGCCTTGGCCGTCCGAGGCGTCCCGGCGGCCTTCGTCTTGGCAAGCGTCTTGGTCTTGGCGGCTTTGGGTTTCGCGGCCTTGAATTTGGCAGGTCTGGATTTGGCGACGGCTTTGCGCTTGGCCGCAGATTTCTTCTTGGCTGCGGCCTTTGCCGCGATCTTGGTCTTCTTGGCCGCAAGCTTACGCTTGGCCACGGTCTTGGCCTTCTTGGCCACAGCCTTCTTGGCCGCAGGCTTACGCTTCGCTGCGGCCTTCTTGCGCGCGAGCGCCGTCTTGGCCTGCGCCGTCTTCTTGCGCTTTAGCGCCTCGGACTTGGCCTTAGCCTTAGCCTTGCGCGCAGCCTTTGGCTTGTGCGCGGCTTTGGCGGCTGGTTTGCCGCGCTTTGTCTTTTTCACCATGATCCTTGTTTCCGCCCCGGGGCCTCGACTCGCTCTCGCGAGGCGTTCTAGCAACCGGCCTTGCCACAATCCAGTGCCCGGTCAGCAAGTGCATTCCCAAGGGTGAAGCGCCGCATCGGGTCGTCAGCATCGACCGCGACCAGGATCTCTTTGGCCTTCTCGCAGTCCTTTGCCATCTGGGCGGCAAGCGCGTCGGCGCCGTCAAAGGCATGATCAGGCCGAATAAAATCGATGAACTCGACCTCGACCTCCTCGCCGTAAAGGTCGCCTGAGAACTCGAGGAGATAGGCTTCCAGCACCGGCTCGTCAGGACCGAATGTGGGGCGCGGCCCCACATAGCCTGCGGCGTGATAGCGCTCTCCGCGATGGTGGACGCGCATAGCGTAGATGCCGTGGCTTACGTCCTGGCCGGGAGCGAGCTTGTAGTTGAGGGTCGGAAAGCCCATGCCCTTGCCGCGGCCAGCGCCTTTGCCGACGCGGCCACGCGCCCTCCACCAATAGCCGAGTTGCTCGGCGGCCTCGCGGACCTCGCCGAGGCGGAGGTGATCGCGGATCGTGCTGGACGAGAAGGTGACGCCGCCCTCGAGCGTGACCGGCGCCACCACGTCGACGCCGAAGCCGAGCGTCTTGCCGAGCGCGGCCAGCTGCTCGACGGAGCCTGTGCGCCCTTTGCCGTAAGTGAAGTCATAGCCCACCACGACGTGGCTTGCGCCGAAGCCCTCGCCGACCACCTCGGTGGCGAAAGCATCAGCGGAGAGCGACGACAGCGCCTTGTCAAAGGTGAGAACGAAGGTTGGATCGAGACCGAGGGCCTCGAGCAACTCCAGTTTCACCGGCAGCGGCGTCAACCGGAAGAACGGCTGATCGGGGTCGAAGAACTCGCGCGGATGCGGCTCGAAGATGACGGCGCCAGCGCGGCGGCCTTCCGCCGCCGCGATGCGCTTTGCCTCATTGAGAACCGCCTGGTGGCCGCGATGGACACCGTCGAAATTGCCGATGGCCAGAACCGCACCCTTCAGAGCAGGCGGTGTGTCCCGCCAGGAGCGGATAATGTCCATCGTTCGCCTTTGGTGTCTCGACTATTGCTGCGGCGCCCGGCGATCAACCATCATCAGTGCCTCGCCCTCAAGCACGGTCTTGCCATTGACCGAGCAATCGCAGGCGAGCGTGACGCGGCCCTTCTCCGGATCGACGGCGGTGATCTTGCAGGTCGCCACCACCTCGTCGCCAATATAGACCGGCGCGCGGAACTTCAGGCCTTGAGAGAGATAGATGCAGCCGGGCCCCGGCAGCTTGGTGCCGAGCACGGTGGAGAACAGGGCGCCGGTCAGAAAGCCGTGGGCAATGCGCTTCTTGAAGATCGTGCCAGCCGCGAACTCATCGTCGACGTGGACTGGATTGACGTCACCGGAAAGCGCGGCGAAGGCCTTGATGTCGTCGTCGGTGATGGTCTTGGAGACGCTCGCCTCCATGTCGGGGCTGAGATCCTCCAAGTAATAGCCGTGTCCCAGGGTCGTCTGGCCGTTCGCGATGCTCGTCATATGCTTTCCCTGCTTGATTTGTCGGGTTGATTGAATGAGCTGCGCAAAATAGCGAAGGCCTTGCTGCGCTGCAATAAGGGTCGGATAGCCCGAAGTGGGCCCAAAAAATATCCCCGAATACTGCGCTTAACCCTCCGTTCACAGCCAATCGTTAATCTCCGGCCGTCGCGCCCGGCCAATCGTCGCACCCGGTCGGAGGGCGCGAGCGTCCTTTGGCGGAGGCCACTGCCGGACGCCAAGCAAAACGCCAAAGGCTCGTGAGGAGGTTCAAGAATGGCTCTCGATCCCAGCACGCCGGTTCTCGTCGTCGATGACTACAAGACGATGATCCGGATCATTCGCAATCTTTTGAAGCAGCTTGGCTTCGTCAATGTCGATGAGGCAAGCGACGGAACCGCGGCGCTCAATATGATGCGGGAGAAAGACTACGGCCTCGTGATTTCCGATTGGAACATGGAGCCGATGACGGGCTACGAGCTCCTGCGCGAGGTGCGCGCCGACGACCACCTGTCACGCACGCCTTTCATCATGGTCACCGCCGAATCGAAGACCGACAACGTCGTCGCGGCCAAGAAGGCGGGCGTGAACAACTACATCGTCAAGCCGTTCAATGCGGCAACGCTGAAGTCCAAGATCGACGCGATCTTCGGCGAGCCTTCTTAAGAACAAGCTTTCCGAGACGAGCCCTTCCAAAGAGAAGGGACTTTCAGAAGATTATTGCAGCAAAGGGCATCTCATGAATCAGGTCGGGGGAACCAAGACCAAACGGAAGCCGCCGTCTGCTCGCCGTAAAGCGGTGCACGGCGACAACGACCATTCGGTGACAGCGGAGATCACGCTGCTCTTGAACACGTTACGGGAGCTCGCGGCCATCCGCAGCACCGCCGAGGACGCCGCGGCGCGCATCCTCGACTCGGCGGAAGGGCTGCTGTCGCTTGCCGACAAGGAGGAAGCCGAAAAGGCCCAGGGAGCCATCCTGGAAATCATGACGGCGTGCGGGTTCCATGACCTCGTCGGCCAGCGCGTCACCAAGATCACCGAGACGCTCGACTGCGTCATCGCGAACCGCCTCACCGGCGAGGAGCCGGTTCGGGCGAAGACCTCGGCCAAGACTGGCTCGGAGATTACGCTCGAAGGGCCGAGCCACAGCACGGCCCAAGACCAGGCGCGGATCGACGCGCTGTTCCGCGAGAAGAACTAGCCTCTACCAAACAAGCGCGTGCATGGCGGCGATCGGACGCCGGGTCTCATGCGCGAAGAGCTCGGCGAGATGGGGCGCATCGAGCGCCTCACCCCCCTCACCCGGCGCATGCAGCGCGCTCGCCACGAATACCGCATCAAGGCCGAAGCTGCTGGCGCCGGCGATATCGGTTTTCACGCCGTCGCCAATGGCCAACACCTGGTCCTTGCCGACGTCGCTCCCGGCGAGGTCTGAGATGGTCTCGAGGGCGAGGTGATAGACCGGCGCGTGGGGCTTGCCGGCGTAAACGACCTCACCGCCCAGGTCCTCATAGACAGCGGCGAGTGCACCCGCGCAGTAGACGAGCCGGTTGCCGCGCTCGACCATGTGGTCCGGGTTGGCGCAGATCATGGGAAACTTGCGTTCCGCCAGGTCGCGAAAGAGCCCCACGTAGTCGTCGGGCGTCTCGATATCATCATCGAACGGGCCCGAGCAGACCACGAGGTCGGCATGCTCAGGGGCGGCGAGCTCAACGTCGAGACCTTCGAAGATCGCACGGTCGCGCTCGGGACCGAGATGAAAGACGCGGGCGTGTCTGTGCTTGCCAAGCTCATGGCGGGTGAGATCGCCCGAGGTGACCGTGGCGTCGTAGGCGTCGTCGGGCACGCCAAACTGGCGGAGTTGCTCCTGAACGGCGGGGCTTGGCCGCGGCGAGTTCGACAGGAGCACGACGATGCCGCCGGATTCGCGGAAGGCGCGGGTCGCGGCGGCGGCCTGGGGAAACGCGCTGTGCCCGTTATGCATGACACCCCAGATGTCGACGAGCCAGGCGCGATAGCGCCCGCCGATGTCTTGGATGGAATCGATGACGGGGATGGTGGGCGAGGCGATGGTCATGGGGGCCCGGTTAGAGGCTCAGGCGATAAGGGTCAAGGCGGCGCTTTTTCCGGGCGGGGCCTTTTCGCTTTCCTAAGCATTGGCGGCAACAGCCCGATGGTCCGATCGGAGGCTGTGATAAAGTCTCCTCCATGCCGAGTCGGGTCGACGGCATCGTGCCTCGACCCTCACGGCGATGGAGACGAAACATGCATCATCTTCTGCTGAAGACAGGTGTTGTCGCGGGCGCGTGCGCCCTTGCCTTCCTCGCGTCGCCCGGCCCCGCCGCGGCCGTCTCGCCAGTTCCGTTGAACGGGATGGGGTCTCTTGCGATTCCGGTCCAAGACCAGGAGAACCTCAGTGTCGAGGAGGATCTGCGTCCCGACGAGGCGCCTTCGGACTTCGAGGCGGGGGCTCCAGACAGATACCCGGATCAGCCGCCGCAGATGGAGAGTGAAGGCCAAGGCTCGGGCAATATGGAAGACAAGATGATCGAGAAGGACATCGTCGGCCCTGGGGGCGAGTAGACCCGGCAATCGGCGCTCTCAAGGGAGAACGCCTTTTTCGGCTTCTAAGCGCCGGCGCCCGCAAGCTCGATAGACAATGCTGCATTCATCGGCCGCGGCTCGCCAAACAGGTAGCCTTGGGCCAGCTCGATGCCGTGGTCGAGGAGTTCGGCCACGTCGCCTTCGTTCTCGACCTTCTCGATGATCAATTGAATGCCGAGACCGTCGAGATCCCGTTTCAGACCGGAGGCCATCCGGCCGGGACTTGAGAGAAACCGTTCAGCGCTGACCTTGACGTAGCGGAAATAGCGGTCGCTCAAGCCGGCGAAATCGGCATCGAGGTCGGATACGTTGTCAAGGCAGAAATTGTAGCCAAGAGCGCCGAGCGTATCGAGGCAGCCGAGTTCGCTCTCGGTGAGGCCGAGCAGTTCCGGCTGGCTCAGCTCGAAGACCAGGCTCTCGCTGAGGCCGCTGTTCTCCTCCATGAACTCGATCAGCTCGGGGAAGTAATCGGGATCGAGCAGCGAGTGCATGGAGACGTTACAGAACAGGCCCTGCACATTTGCATCGGGTCCGAGCCGGCGCAGGACCTGCACGCTGCGCACCAGGAGGACGTTGTCGATCAGAGGCA
>Ga0307424_1001359_pt1 | contig 12911 bp, 9 predicted proteins | sample SalMarWE160320MG_FD_202157 | JGI IMG/M metagenome (GOLD analysis project Ga0307424, IMG submission 202157) | Salt marsh sediment microbial communities from the Plum Island Ecosystem LTER, Massachusetts, United States - WE1603-20 | ecosystem: Environmental > Aquatic > Marine > Intertidal zone >... | reverse complement strand
GTTTACGTTCAGGAGAAATATGGAATCCAAGGCCCTTGAAGTCAATCTGGCCCGTACCCGGGTTGATGTGACCGTTGATAACAGATATGAGATCCTGTTAAAGGTCATGGGCGAGTATTACGGTGTCAAACAGGGATTGCAGACCTTTCTGAAAGAGATATGCCATCCGTACAAGAACTGGCAATATATTGTCAAGGAAGCCAGATCCTACGCACTCAACTACTTTCATATTCTCAAAACCCACCCCAAGGGACCGGAGGCGGCAAAACTCTATTTCGATATATTTTTCCAGGCGATCGATTCCTCCCGGGATGATAATGTGAGGATCGATGCTGCAGACAATCTTCTTTGTTTCATACAACATATTATCAGGGATTCAGACGACGATCTTGTCACACTCCTGCCTGTATTGGACTACGGGTTTGACACAATCAGGACCTATTCTGGGGAGACTTTTTTTCTGTTTGTTAAGAGCTTTTATCAGCTCAGTAAGTTGGGGAGGCTTTATTCCCGGGCGATCCCCGCAGGATTTGACTGTTTCTCCCTTAATCATCTTCTGGTCAGTTATTTCCGGTATACCTACGAATACTGGTTGAGCCAGGAAGATCCCTTCATATGGTTTGAAATGGAGTCCGGAAAGACTGATCATGGTAAAAGATTGGCCCATATTCTTGGGCCCATCTCCCACCAGCAGTTAGAGGAATATTTAGAGCGGTTGGAGAGGATTATCCAAGCCTCAGATGACACACCGGAGACCCGTTTAAACCGGCTCACGCAACTCCCCGGATATGGCCAGATCGTCTCAGGTTACGAGGAGATGCCTGAAAGGCTCCTCAGCGCAGGAACTGATCAGGGCCAGGGAAAAGAGTGGAAGCTGATATCTCTCCTTCACATCATGAAGGTAACAGGCCTTTCAGGCATTCATGAAGAGACCTTGAGGAACATAAACCGGACATTAGCCTGGATCATTAAGAATGAAGACTATCCGGTTATTCGGCGATTCCTGGAGAGGATATTTGAGACCCTGAAGCGAAGTATTGATAAATTCCCAGGAACCGCGCTGAACTCTGTTTTGAATATTGGTCGAGGCGTTTATAAAACGGATGAAAGCGATTTGGTTGAATTTTTTATTGATTCTATTGTTTCCTTAGGGTTCCAGGCCCCCGAGATAGAAGGGGTGGGTGATGATTGGCAGATACGCGCCAATTCAGCACACATCCAAAATATTCGTGTCTGGCTTCAGCTTATAGAACTGAGCCCAAAGTGGTCTAAAAAACTCCTCTCCTCTTTGATTATTCATCTCTCGCTCAGCGGAGTCTTTATCAAAGACACGGATCTTTTTCCTCGAGACATAACGCAATTATTAAACAGCGACGTTGGGCCGGTTTACAATCTTGTCAAACAGTTAGCCCGCCTTTTCCCCGCCTTTTTCAGTGACATAGGGGCTGAGGGAGAACTGAGGGATATCTCCACTAAAATCGATGAAATATGCCTCCGGAAAGACCCTCTTTCCCATTTTCTGAGAAAAGAGAGTCACGTTGAAAGCAGCAATCAGATCATTGGGCTTATGGAAGCCTCCCTCTCTTTCTGGCAAACCGGTAGCAAAAAAGGGTTGGAACGTCTTCTGCCTCCCAATATTTATGGGCAGATTGAACCGTCAGGGACCCATATTGACGGCGTCCACCGGATTGTCAGCCACATTTTTCAAAAGGAAGGTCTTAACAGGATCGATGACCTTCTAATCCTCGAAAATGATCGTTTGAAGGAAGTGATTGGAGAGCTCCCCGATGTGTCAGATCTCGATTCGGAGCGGGTACAACTCATGATCGCGTTGTACAAACTCCTTTACCAGAAATACCGGCTGAATTTTGTTGAAATAGATGGTTATTTGTCTAAACTCCGATCAAGTGGCCTGCCCGACCTGGGCTGGCTAAAAGAGACCTTAGGGGCTAAGGAAGGGAAGCATAAGATAGAAGGGCTGTTGGACTATCTTGAAAAGCTGAAAGGTATCATTTTGTCTCCAGGGAGCTATGAAGTAACGGAGGACATATACCGGAAACGACACTTCACCGTAGACATACCCTCCATGTACGGGAGTTACCACGAGTTGAAATTTGAAGCCCTTGGTCTGAGCTTTCGCCTGGAATCCCTGTTAAATTCCCTTCTTGAAGATATGGTGGAACGTATTGATTTCAAGCTCATTACAAGAGCTACCTTTTCCCAGATCCATGCCTATCTCCACCTGTTTGATCGGGCCCTGAAGTTAGACGGTATTTCATCCGTAGAGATGGAGAGACAACTGGATCTCTTGGCCAATTCCCTTCAGGTGAGGGGCTTTTCCTCTACACAGTACTTGGACATCTTTCGTGGGTTTTCTCAGGCTGTAGGGAACATCGTGAACGACTACTTCAATAATATTCACCAGGAAAATCTGCTGAAGATTTTGCGTAACATGCCTCCGGAGAGACTGATCACCAGGTATTTTCCCGTTAAAGGGGTCGAAGACGAGGAAAAAATGGCACATCGCGTGACAGAGGTCTTTTTGCGCGACAGGATAGCATCTTCCTTAGGCCTTCAGCAACTTGATCTTTTTTTGAGCCGTATATTAAATACACTCTACCAGCAATCGCACAAACTCCCAAAGGAAAGACTTCGGCTCCTGCTGAGTTATGACCCCCAGAAGGCGCTTACGCCGATGAATTCTGTAAAAGAAGGGCTTTCAGACATTATTCATCTTGGAAACAAAGGGCTCAACCTGGTCAAGATAGAGGGTTTCGGTCTTCCGGTTCCTCCTGGTTTTATTATTACAACCGAGGTCTTCAGGTGCCGTGATGTTATCGATAACTACCTGCCGGCAAAAACGAACCTGGAGGAGCAGGTGGCCCGCGAAGTGGCAAATCTTGAGAGCCTGACGGGAAGGGCTTTTGGCGCCCCTCGGAATCCCCTGCTGTTGTCGGTAAGGAGCGGTTCTTCTATTTCTCAGCCAGGGATGATGAATACTCTCTTGGATGTGGGGATTAATGAAGATGTGGTCAAAGGGATGGTTGAGCTGACAGGGAACGAGTGGTTTGGGTGGGATACCTATCGGAGGTTTCTCCAGTCCTATGGCATGGTCTTTGGCCTTTTAAGGGATGATTTCGATGCCATTATTGATGAGTTCAAAGAACGCTTCGGCGTGCCCTACAAGCGGAACTTCTCAGGGGAACAGATGCGGAGTGTTGCCCTCACCTATAAGTCATTGATCCAGGATAGGGGCATTGAAATTGCGGAGGAACCTTTTGAACAGCTCTACGTTGCCATTGGGAAGATCTTTGATTCGTGGAACGCTCCAAAGGCAGAAACGTTTCGGAAAATAATGGGCATTTCTGATGACTGGGGCACTGCCGTAAGTATTCAGACCATGGTATTTGGTAATTTCTCTAAAGAATCCGGGGCAGGGGTCTTTTTTACGCACAATCCAAGGTGGTTGGGAGACATGATGATTTTGTGGGGCGATTTCACCACCGGAAACCAGGGTGAGGATGTGGTATCGGGACTTGTAAGAACACATCCCATATCGAAAAAGCAGGCCGAGATCGAAAACAGGCAGGGGAACACCACTCTTGAAGAGCTGTTCCCGGAGATCTATCAAACCATGAGGGACTGGGCAAAGGAACTCATCTATGAGAGGAAATGGAGTCCACAAGAGATTGAATTTACCTTTGAGGGCGCTCAGGCCAGAGACCTCTATTTTCTCCAAACCAGGGAGATGGCCATTAGAGAGAGAAAAAAGGTCTACTCCTTTGATTTAATATCGAAAACGGGTGTCGAATTCTTAGGGCATGGAATAGGCGTAAGCGGGGGCGCAATGACGGGAAGGGTTGTGTTCAGCCTTGAAGAGATCGAACACTGGCGCAAGAGAGAGCCTGAAACGTCGTTGATTATTGTCAGAAATGACACTGTGCCGGATGATATAAAGGAGATTTATGAAGCGGATGGTCTGCTTACGGCCCGGGGAGGCTCAACTTCTCATGCCGCAATTGTTGCCCATCGCCTTAACAAAACCTGTGTGGTAGGATGCCCAAACCTCATCTGCATGGAAAAAGAAGGGGCCTGTTCTTTTGATCAGAAGTTGCTTAACTCAGGAGACTGGATCAGTATTGATGGTCTGGAGGGTTCAGTGTACTCAGGTAAAATGAAAATCAAGGAGATGGAGAAGGATTAAATGGAAGATATTTCAAGAAAGGGGACTGGGCGTGGATTGAAGATAGGCGTAAACGGTTTTGGAAGAATTGGCAAACTTACGGTCTGGCATCATGTTGCCCGGAAATGGTTTGATGAAATAGTGGTCAATGTTGGACGGGAGGTCGGCACATCGATGCATGACCTTGCACATTACCTTGAAAGAGATTCGACCTATGGTTCCCTTGGCGGCTATTTATACGGGCACAAGGCAGACCGGGTAATTCAAGATATAAACGAGCAGGGGGGGTACCTGATGGTCGATGGCATCAGAATCAAGGTCCTCAATACCTCTCGAAACCCAAAGGATATCGACTGGAGGGAGCATGATGTCAGGCTTGTGGTAGATACTACAGGGCAGTTCCTCGATCCAACTCTTTCCCCTGATGAACCGGGGGGGGCTGTATGCGGTCATCTTGAATGCGGGGCGGAGAAGGTTATTGTGTCCGCGCCGTTCAAGATAAGAGACAAGACAAAGTCCATGCCGGGGGACACTGTCACTACCATCATGGGTATTAATGAAAATGATTATGATCCGCGCAAACACAGGCTAATTTCAAATGCATCCTGCACCACCACCTGTCTGGCACACATGATAAAACCGCTTATGGACTTCTTCGGCCCTCAAAGGATACTGACTGCATCAATGGCCACCGTGCATGCTGTCACAGGCTCTCAAGCGGTCCTGGATCGTCTCCCAAAGACCGGAGCGACCGATCTGAGGAAGAATCGAAGCATCATGAATAATATCATATTGACATCAACAGGGGCCGCAAATACCCTGGCACTCGTAATTCCGGAGATGAAAGAGATCGGGTTTATAGCCGAATCTGTGCGGATCCCCACTGCCACAGGATCACTGATTATCTTAGTGGTAAATCTCCAGGAAGATCCCTCGGGTGAACAGATCCGTAGGGAGGTGATTAACAATATTTACAGGGAGGCTGCTGCGGGCGAACGCCGCGGATACCTTCACTGTTCCGAAAAGCAGAATGTATCCTCCGATATCATCGGGCTTCCAAAGGCGGCAGCCCTTATTGAGGCACATGAAACTCACACGCGTACTGCCGAAGTCAACATAGATCTGCAGAAGCTCTGCTCCCTCTCAGGACAATCCTCATCAGGCGGCTCTGATCAAGGAGGTCAGGACTTGGCAAGGATAGCAATCACCCAGGCAGTCATCTATGGATGGTACGATAATGAATTAGGTGGTTATGTCAATATGTTAGGTGACCGAACCGTATCGATAGCAGAATCGATGGGTCAATAACGAGCTGAGGTTGAAAGCGTCGTCCTATGGGTAACCGTGGTCGATTTGGCAAATATGGTGAGAAAAAGAGGATTGACCGCCTGAGACAGTCCAGGATCGGGAAGACCCGCACCAGAAGCGATGGAGCCGGCCCGGTTGTCACGGCCCCACGCCCCAAGAAACAGAAAGCCAAAAAGATCCGGGTGTCCATAAAACCGGCAGAGGCATCGGATACGGGTTTTATCGAGGACCTGAGCCGCGAAGCCTTTGAACAGTATGGTCCTTATGATGAAATGCTTCCTTACTGGTTTCGGTGAGGGATCGGCATCACCTTCCTGGCATGGATGGGAAAGAGGCCCGTGGGATATGTCATGCTCGCTCGATCCCAGGGAGAGGGCCTTGGTCCCAGGCTGTCTGAGTTGCTGGCCATTGCCGTGGAAGCCGGCGCCAGGAGATGGGGCATTGGGGACCTTCTCATGAGAGAGATGATCAGAAAGGCCGAAGAACTCCTTGTGAAAACCCTGATCCTGTACACAGCAGTGGATAATCTGCCTGCACAGGCCCTTTTCAAAAAGCATGGGTTTGCCCCGGCCGGGGTCAAAAAGGGATTCTACCCCGAGGGACAGAGCGCCCTGCTGATGCAAAAGGAGATCTCCTGAAGGGTCAACGTATACCCTGTTTCTGAATATGAGCAAATCTGATATCATTTATTTCTTTGAAAGACCGGAGGAAATTCCCCCAAAAACCCTTGATCAAGTCCGTATTCTAATCGAGGAGGGGAGTGGTGTAGGAACCTCCTGGGTTAGAGAAAACCTCAGAGAGGCATTTCTCATCGGTTATGCCGTACATGAGGGGGTCGTTATCGGCACGTCAACCCACAAATATCCAAAAGAGGCGTATCGGAAGAAGATTGAAGCGGCCACAGGCCTTGACCTTGCCGGCTATTTGGAGAGGGGGTATACTGCAGTAAAGGCCGAGTACAGGGATCTTGGCATTGGGGGGAGGTTGATAAGGGGCCTGATCGAGAAATCAGAGAGCAAAAAGGTCTACGTGACTATACGAATGGATAACATCCCCCCCCTAAAGATGACCTATAAGGAGGGGATGGTCCTGGCAGCGAGATTTATCAATGAGAGAACCGGTCATGAGTTGGGGGTCTTTACCAATGTGATGCCTCCGCGAAAATAGAGAGGTTGTTTCACAGGGTTTAAGATGGCGACCGTCTTCTCATCGATCTTGCCGGTCAGGTCGTACAAGATATTTGTCATATATGATCCCTGCCGTTTCGATATTCCTGTCATCACCGGTAGCCATCAAATCGGCATACACCAGAAGCGGTGGCACGATTCCCTGAGCAGCGAATTCATGCTTGAATTTCAGGAAAGAATTCTTTCATCTTTGACTCCTTCTGTGCTGGAATAGCGTTTATCGTCTATTCTGAGCGATATAAGAAGCCCAATCCTTGCCAGTTTCCATCCATAAACGGCCCTTTTCTGTCCGAGCCGGAGGCCGCAATCTCTGCGTCAATCCACGGAATCATTTGTGCGGCATTCCCCTCAACGATAAGACCAGCATTTTGAGAGGCACCCCAATTCAGATCTCTTTGATAACTGCTCTCATAAAGGCAGGAAGATCATCCGGTCTCCTGCTGGTGATCAGTTTTCCGTCTATTACCACTTCCTCGTCAACCCAGTTTGCCCCCGCATTAACCAAGTCGTCCTTGATTGCAGAAACCGAAGTCACCTTGCGGCCTTCCAGTATCCGGGCCGATGCGAGCATCCAGCCGGCGTGGCAGATGGCCGCCACCACTTTCTGTGCCTCAAACAGCTCTTTTACCAGTTTGACCATTGCCGGATAACGCCTCATGTGATCAGGCGCGTATCCACCCGGGATGATGATGCCATCAAATTCCGAAGCTGAAATCTGATCGGCAGCAGCATCCGCCTTTGCCTTAGTTCCAGATTTGCCGGAGTATGCTTCGGCGCTACCTGATCCCACCACTACCACATGGCCCCCCGCCTCCTTAAGCCTGTAATAGGGATACCAGAATTCGAGGTCATTGAACATCTCTTCAACCAGGATAATGATCTTCTTTCCTTCCAATTCCATCTCTTCCTCCGATTCTATTTTCCTTTTGAACGGTTTTACCCAAAACTAAGCCATATTGCAGAAAATATCTGCGTTTCTTGCAAAACAGCCTGTTTTTGCCGCGCGAGCCCTAACATTATTACGGTAAGCGTATCTCTTCTTCTTAAGAAAGAACACTGCCCTAACATAAACCTAAAACACGAGGAGACGAATTATGGGTTTCACACTAAAAAACATCCTATAATCATCTTTGTGATGTTATCTGTCTTAAAACACAATGTGTTGTCAGAAAACCAAATATCACTAAAGTTCATATACATTGAGAATATCTTAAATTTTCTTACATGTCAAAAACCTGGAATATGCCTTACATAGCACGGTCGGATAAGAGCCCAAACGGGTAATGCCTTAACCGCAACCTACGAGATCAAATCAGTTTTTAGCCAATCTGGAACTTGCTGTTATAAACCACCCTTTCATCAACCACCCTCGGTGATAATGGGAGGCGTTTTCACTCTGTCTCCCCTTTGCCCCATCTTACGATCTTTTTGCGATTGGCAGGGTTCTTACAACAGTTCCTAAAATATGTTTGGCCTGGTTTCTCTGTACCTGAATGCTGCTTGGACGTTCAGTGGGCACACCGGTTGAACGCCCTGGAAGGGAACCCGGTTCAACTGGGCAGGGGGGGCATTCTATTCCCAGCATTAACTCCATGAATGCACCTTTTTAGGGGGAGGGTGAGGTGATGAGGGTTGGCATTCTCGCTTATATCGCATAGGCATCGTCATGAGGCCCGAGCAGAACGAATTTGATTGTGTCATCCGGTGTTTCCCGGCAATCCGAGCATGCCACGACAGCATCATCACCCTTTTTCCGGCACACTTCGCAATACAGGTAGATGATAATGAAATTGCGCTTCACGGGACATGAGTAAAATCCTTGACGGGTACCCTTCAGCGGTTCGCCAAAGGCAATGGGGTTTTCAATTATCATGTCGACCTTTTTCTTGATTGAGGCGTGCTTTTTAACGGCCTTCAGGAAATCGGCTTCAAATCTGGTTTCCATCAGTCCCCAAAGACCTCATCGTATGAATGCCACTGTGCGGTTCCGGCGCGCAATTTGGCCTGAGCATCTTCCATCGCCTGTTGAAATGCAGGGTGGCCGAGAATCGTTTCGATATATTCCCCCTCGACACGCCGCTTCAGGGCCAGCAGGTATTGCGTGACAATATTCGCCACTGACGTACGGTTTTCAGCAGCAAAGTCCTTGGCAAACTCAGCGAGGTCCTGGTCAAGACTTACATTGAGACGCGTTTTAGACATAGCAATCCTCCTTGATCTTTGTTCCTACAATACGCACGACGGGAACAGATGTCAAGAACAATTGAACCGATACATCTCAGGCGTCTGCCAGGGCCTCATACATGTCTTCCCGTTCGCTGTCAGCGGTTGGTGTCTCATCCATTGAGCCTGAATGAACGGCCCGGACTATCTTTTCACTAACAGCGGCTTGGGGGCCTAGGTTGCGAAACGGGACGGCAACCGCGTCATTGAGTTTGTAAGATTCAAATCGGCTATGGAGATAATCAATGTCAAAAAGATGAAACTCCCTGTCCAAGAGGAAGTACCTGTCGCTATCCGGCATTTCGGAATAGTCTTCGATGAGTTCTCTGAATATATTCCGGTCAAATTTGACATACGGTCGCGTTGGCCGGCTCGAGGCCTCAATTAACCTCTTTCCCGTCACGATGATGCATATCTCGCCCTCGTCCACGTGGGGCCTCTCTTGAACCCCATAGACGAATTCCTTCACCGATGGTTCTATTTTGGAGATGATGTTCCAGCTCATCTTTGTGTGGCCGCTGATATAACACCTCGAAACCGGCCTGGAACCATAAATTTTGCGGAACTTGATGCACGAGCAGTCTAAGAATCCCGAAAGGAGGGCTTCTGTATCTTTCGAATAATCAAGGATAGTAAGCACAATCGATTTCACTCCCCTTGTTGCCTCGGCCAGGATACGGTCCAACCTGTTGATATGGTCCTTGGGCAGATCCTCTGTTTTTCGTACCAGAGTATTTCCTATTAGAAGCCCGTCAATGCCGCTGCATAGGAATGTCAGAATCGCATCGTATATCGACCTCACTATCGGCTGACCGTTAATATTGAAGGAGGTGTTGAGGAGAACCGGTATACCGGTTACGTTATGATATTCCTTTATTATTGAATGGAAGAGAGGGTTCTGGTCATGGCTGACCGTCTGCAGCCTGGCAGTCCCATCCACGTGGGTTATCCCCTCTACCCCCGTTGTCATCCCGGGTAGGACCCCATAGATCACTGTCATAAAGGGCTCGGGTCTGTTGATATCAAAATAGTTGCCCACCTCTTCTTCTAAGACCGTGGGAGCAAACGGCCTCCAGGGTTCCCTGTATTTGATCAGACGGTTGGTCTGGTCACGTGCGCAAACAGTCGGCGCAGCCAATATGGATCTGTTTCCGAGCGCCCTCGGGCCTATTTCCTGCCTTCCCTGGAAAAGGGCTACAATCTGATTCTTATGAAGGAGCCGGGCTATATCCTTTGGCGAAATATCTTCATTCTCAACATGAATCGGAAGGTCATACTCATTGATCAGACGGTCCAGTTCCTTTCTGGGAGAGCTTTCTCCATATCCGAGGTAGATATCTTGTGCGGGTATTTTTAAAGCTGCAGGCCGGCTGCCGCTGATTTTAGCGGCAGACGTAAGGGCCGCGCCTAAGGCGATCCCCCTGTCAGAGGCAAGGGGCTGGACAAAGAGATTTTTACAGATCCCGGATTTCAGGATATGATAATTGAGTTGGCTGTTCATGGCAACGCCGCCCGAGAAACATAGGTTTTCAAAGGGCCGGATCTCCTTGACCATCTGGAGTTTTTGAATAATGATTTCCTCGATCAGAGCCTGGATGCTGGCAGCCACATCAGCCTGAAGTCTGTTGAACTCGTTTACAGGTTTCGGCTGGGGCGGACCCAAGACCTTCGCCATTTCACCTCTCATCCCGAGAAGCGAGCCCCCGGGCCACCTGTAGTCGTCACCATCCTTTTCTAAGAGATTACGAATTCGCTCCTTATAGACAGGACTCCCGTAGCTCGCCAATCCCATTATTTTTCCGCAATGCTGGGACGTATTATCGCTCCGGTAGCCTAACCACTCTGTGAAATACTGGTAAAGGATGCCCATGGAAAAATCGTTTGTCAGTTCGCTGGAAATTCGTGAAATAGAATTATCTTCGCCCATATAAAAGGATGTTGATTCTGATTCGCCAGTGCCATCCGCAACGAGTATGACCGAAACATCATAACCTGAAGGGAAAAAAGCCCCTGCCGCGTGGCAATCGTGATGACCCACGAAACGAACCTCATCCCAACTGACCTTGCGGGACAGATAGCTCAGGACTTCGTCAGAGCGCACTTTTTGGAACTTGACGAATTTCTTGAGGAAATCTGCCTGCTCCTCCTCAGGATTAAAGCCAAAGGTTATCGTCCTGAAATGATTGAAGTCGAGCTTGATCATCTCCTTGAGGGAGAAATAGGGATTGAAATATGTCATCTTCTCCCCGTTAAAACGCTCCTCCTCAAAAACCCACAATATTTTTAATTCATCATCTACAATGGCCACACCTGTGTCGTGGCCCATGTAAATTCCAAGATGGTATCCCGGCATTAAAGCAAATCCCCCTTTACAATCCTTACGATCCCTTCTGCCAACACCTGAGACGCATCGTAGATCGGTACTTCAACGTTAATGGAATCAGAGATGATGGACAATTCCGTGCACGCAACAATCAGGGCCTCCGCCTTTCTGCTTATCAGCTCTTCTGCGGCAGATTGTAAGACTCTCTTATCCTCTTCCCGGTATTCACCCGCCTTAATTTTCCTGATAGAGGTCATTATCCGGGTCTGGAGTTGAGCAGAGAGATGGTTCTGTTTCACTCCTCTCTCTTCGAAGCGTTTCAGGTAGAGTTTGGTAACCAAGACTGCCTCGGATGCCAATAGACCGACGGTCCGGACAAAGGGGTTCTCTTTCACAACGTTTTCAACTGTCAAATCAACCATGTTAAGGACGGGGATGTTTACGGCGGAACAGATATCATCATAATAGAAGTGGGCAGTATTACAGGGAATGGCCAGAAAGTCCACACCAAAATCGGCTAATTTGCGTGCCATTTCAGACATATACGGTGCGGGACTTTCACCGGTCCCTTCGATGAGGGCCTTGATGCGGGATGGGATCTTGGGGTTATTGTCAACGATCATCCTGATGTGATCCGCATCGTCTTTGGCCGGAGTAGCCGCAATAACGCGTCTCATCAGGTCCACAGTGGCCCCAGGACCCAATCCCCCGATTACGCCGACGATTTTTTCTTGGACAGGTTTCACAGCAAAGCCATTAATAGAATCCAATTTCCAATTCTAATGAGAAAGGAGGTAATCCGCGTATACATACAGTGCTGGGGAGCCCCCGGTATGAACGAAAAGGATGTTGGCCTCCTTTTTGAAATAGCCCTGTCTTACCAGATCGATTAACCCTGCCATGGTCTTGCCCGTATACACCGGGTCGAGAAGAATCCCCTCGGTCCTGGCAACAAGCTTGACGGCTTCGGCCATCTCAGGGGTGGGGAGGGAATAGCCCGGCCCCACATAATCTCCAAAGCAGTTGACCGCATCACGTGGGATCTCAAAATTGACACCCACATGATCGGCGGTTTCTCTGACAAGTCCGTAAACAATTTCCTCCTGTTCCTCTTTTGCGCGGCTGACATTGATTCCAATGACGGGAATGTTCATATTACAGCCGTAAAACCCTGTTACAAGACCCGCCTGTGTACCTGCGCTTCCGCTGGCACAAACCAGGGCATCAATATTTAGGCCGAGCGCAAAGGTCTGGTCAAGGATCTCCTGGGCACAGGCAACATATCCTGTAGCGCCGATGGCATTAGAGCCTCCTCCGGGGATGATATAGGCCTTACGACCCTCAGTCGCCACGTCTTCTGCGACCTGCTGCATTTCTGCCATCATATCGGATCCGGCTGAAACCACCCGGATCTTCTCCACACCTAACAGGTTAAAGAGAAAAATATTCCCGCTTGCCTTGGGATCAAAGGTGCCGGGGACCCGTTCCTCTAAAACAAGCCTGCATTTCAGTCCTTCCCTTACAGCGGCGGAAAGCGTCAACCGGCAGTGGTTGGACTGCACGGCCCCACAGGTGATCAGGGTATCTGCCCCCTGGTCCAGGGCATCGGCCACGAGAAATTCCAGCTTGCGGGTCTTGTTTCCACCTGCAGACAGACCGAGGAGGTCGTCTCTCTTGATGTAGATAT
>Ga0307424_1001358_pt1 | contig 12917 bp, 9 predicted proteins | sample SalMarWE160320MG_FD_202157 | JGI IMG/M metagenome (GOLD analysis project Ga0307424, IMG submission 202157) | Salt marsh sediment microbial communities from the Plum Island Ecosystem LTER, Massachusetts, United States - WE1603-20 | ecosystem: Environmental > Aquatic > Marine > Intertidal zone >... | reverse complement strand
TCATCGTTGGGCTTCGGATGTCTTCTACCCAAGGATTCGAGTCGAAACTGTCAATCCTCGGTCGAGGCGGATTAGACCGTACTTCCCAGGTTATCTGTTCACCAAAGCGGATCTTGAGACATCTGGGAGCAGCTCTTTCCGGTACATGCCAATGTCCTTAGGTTTGGTTGAATTTGGGGGACAGCCGGCTATCGTAGGGGATGATGTCATCATCCGGCTGCGCCGGCATATAGATGCACTCAACACCACACCCACTTCGCCCGCCGATCGCTTCAAGCCCGGGGACAAGGTCATCATTACCGAGGGGGCGATGGAAGGTTATGAAGCACTCTTCGATACGAGAATACCTGGTTCGTCACGGGTACGAGTGCTTCTGGCCATGCTAGGCGGCAGGACAATCCGGGCAGCGATTTCGGCCACAGATATCGAACCGGCGTCGCCGGAGGCGTCGTCGACAACGTAGGTTTTGCTTACCGACTTCACCGGAGAGCAGTCAATGCCTTTCCCGATGCGGAATCCAATGTCGGAAGGGCGGAGCATGTCTGGATGATTTTGCACCGTGGTGAGTGATGGATGTCACGAGGCAGTCGGAGTCTTGGAGCCCCCGCGTGACCGACGCAGCTGATCGCAACACATCGGATTCACTGAGGCTTTATCTATCGCGTCAAGCATCCAGTTTGTGGCGCTACTTCCTCGAGCAGGTCGTGACGTCGCTGTTCGGCTGGATGCCTACCACTATCGGTATTCTGGTGCGCGGCATAGGCTACCGCCTCATTCTCAAGATGGAGGGGTGGGCGGCGATCGAAGCCCATGTGCGAATGAGGTTTGCTGGGAACATCTGCCTAAGGCATGGTGCGTATCTCGATGAGCATACGTACTTGCACGCGTGCCCAGGCGGAATAACGATTGGTCGTAACTCGATTGTCATGCATGGATCCATCCTCCACGTGTACAACTTTCGCGATATGCCTCATTCGGAAATCCGCATTGGTGATGACTGTCTGATTGGGGAATACTCCGTCATAAGGGGTCAGGGAGGGGTTCATATAGGCAACCGGGTCTATACATCCCCTCACTCCCAGATCATCGCCGTCAATCACGTGTTCTCAGATCCGAGTCTCCCATTCGTTGATCAAGGGATTACGGCAGAGGGAATCGAGATCGAGGATGATGTCTGGATAGGATCCGGTGCAATCATCACAGACGGTGCTCACATCGGCCAAGGTGCCGTGATCGCCGCCGGCGCCGTGGTCACAGGTAATGTCCAAGCACATACGGTCGTTGGAGGCATCCCCGCCCGTGTGATTGGTCAAATCGACGGCCAAGCCAGAGGCGAACTGGGCAAAGCGGTCTACTTCCGGAAAGGTGTCAACAGATGACTACATTTACAGTTGTCATCCCTGCCTACAACGAAGAAGACGGGATTCAGGACATTCTCCGCCGTGTCCTTTCGATCAGGGAACCGCTTCGGGGAATCGGCATACCAGATCTCGAAATCCTGGTGGTCGACGATGGTTCAGCCGACCAGACGGTCGAAAGGGCGGCTACCGTTGAAGGTGTCGAATTGCTCCGACACCCGCAGAACCGTGGCTATGGTGCGGCGTTGAAGACCGGCTTCTGCCGTGCCAAGGGGGATTTGATCGGATTCCTTGACGCGGATGGCACTTATCCGCCAGAGCATTTTCCCGAACTGTGTGCCAGGGCCCTCGAAGGTGCTGACCTAGTGATCGGGAGTCGGATGGCAGGGGCTGAAAGCAAGATGCCGTTCACCCGGCGCTTGGGCAACTTCTTTTTTGCCAATCTGCTGAGTGTGTTGGCCCGTCAGCGGGTCACCGATAGCGCCAGTGGTATGAGGGTGTTCAGACGGGAAATCATGGCCAAGATCTTCCCTTTGCCGGATGGCCTGAATCTCACACCGGTGATGAGCACCCGTGCTATTCACGAGGGCGTCAAGATGTCGGAAGTTCCGATTCCCTATGAGGAAAGACTCGGCCGATCCAAGCTGAGCGTCGTCTGGGACGGGTCGCTCTTCTTGCAGTCCATGCTATGGACAGTGATGACATACAATCCCGTTCGGATCCTTGGTATCTTGGGCTTGGTGGGTATAGGTCTGTCCGGTGTCGTGGCTGTTGGGTTGCTGACCGCACGACTCCAAGGAATCGTCAACCTGGGGCCGTGGGGCGTGGCAGCGCTGTTCGCAGCCCAGCTCTTCGCGGTAGCGGGAATCAGTCTCTTCGCCTTGGGGGCGACCTTCAACTATCTGGTGTCCCTCTTCTACCGGCAGCCGGTCCGCCAAGGCTTGCTGGGACGCCCTTTGTTCCATCCGCCGCTGGAGACCCATTTTGGTTGGATGGGATTGACCGCCGGACTTGCCGGGTTAGCGATCGCTATCGTGAGCCTGGCGTTGGGGTTGCGCGGATGGCCCATCGAGCGTCTATGGCTGTACTTGCTCGGCGGCGCGCTTTCGGTGCTGGTTGGCCTTCAGCTTACCATTTACTGGATCCTCATTCGGGTCCTGGGAGAGCTGAGCCAACGCGAGGCACTTGCGAACGTTGATTTTGCATCTTCGGTAAGTAGCTGAAAGTCTTCGGCGAAGTGGTAGGGAGGGAGAAAAACATGGGTGACGATCAAGCTCTCGAATTGAAGGAGAACCTGGGAACGCATCGGATTCCGAGACTCAAGGGGCCCCGATTCCCCAATGCCGATCCTGCAGTCCGTGAGGGGCTGATGTCGGTTGAAAGCGATCCCAACCGAGTGGATATTGTTCTGGTCAATCCTCCCACCCCGGATGGTGCGTTGTGGATCCGGACCCAGCATCGCGTCGGGCGTAGAACGCGCGAGAACATGGTGTGGCCTCAGGTCTCCTTGGCTCAGATGGCCGCGCTCCTTCATCCCGACTACAAGGTCAAAGTTGTGGATGCTAATGCCGAGCGGATGTCTTGGGAAGCCTTCACCGAGCTCCTAGATCGCTACCGACCTCGTTTCTACCTGACGCAGGTCACGGCGCCCACTCTTGAGAATGACATGTATGGCTGCTTCCTGGCTAAGGCTCGGGGAAGCAAGACGATCGCCTTCGGCACCCACGTGACCCCCATACCGAGGGAGACCCTAAGGGCTTATCCTGCCCTGGACTTTGCACTGGTGGGAGAACCAGATTTAACCCTTCGCGATCTGCTGGATCATATCGATCAGCGGATCGAAAGCCGACCCGAGGAGATCCAGAAGCTGGTCCGCAAGACGGATCCGGCTTATGAGGTTGTCCGCGATGATGACGGCCGGCCGTTGCTGGAAGGTGTGAAGGGGCTCGCCTGGAGAAAGGGGGATGAAATCGTCATAAACCTGCCCAGGCCCTTCATCCCGGATCTCGACGACTTGCCCATGCCGATGCATGAACTTCTCCCCCTGAAGTCCTACCGAATGCCAATGATTAAGGGGCCCTTCACGTTCATTGTCACCAGCCGGGGATGCCCAGCCGGTTGCACCTATTGCATCAAGCATGTCAGCTATCAGTTCGGTGTGCGTCTGCGTTCCCCCGAAAAGCTCGTCGAGGAAATGCAGCGACTGAAAGAGCTGGGTACGCACAACATACATATGTATGCAGACCTGTTTACGGTGAATCGGGATCAGGTCATGGAACTGTGCCAGAGGATGGTCGACGCCAAGCTGAACATACGCTGGACGTGCAACAGTCGAGTCGATTATGTGGACAAAGAACTGCTCGAAATGATGGCCAAGGCTGGCAATTGGCTTATCTCTTGGGGAATCGAAAGTGGGAATGAGCAGATTTTGAAGCATGCGCACAAGGGCGCTTATCCGGACAAAGCCGAGCGGTCTTTGAATTGGGCTCACCAGGCGGGCATCAAGAATTGGGGATACTTCATCATCGGGCTCCCCGGTGAGACAGAAGCTACCATTCGCCAGACGATTGACTTTGCCAAGAAGCTGCCCCTTGACATCGCTCTGTTCCATGTCGCGGCACCGTATCCTGGGACACCCTTCTTCTTTGAAGTGGTCGAAAACAAGTGGTTCCGCCCAGGAACCCGGTGGGAACAAGTCGATATGGACAAGGGAACGGTGCTCGACTACCCGAATCTCTCCGCCGAGCGCTTGCTCTATTGGCAGAAACGAGCCTTCCGTGAGTGGGCCTTTCGCCCAGGGCCAATGTTGACTTACCTGAAGATGCTCGTCTCCGACCCCTCAACGGTGATGTCGGCACTTGACGTCGGACTGCAGCACTTGAGCTGGGCGGCAACGGATACCGGTCTGGTCACATCCTAGTGCCTCGCCGTCTCGCTCTTTGGGGCGTGGCCCTAACGCTGGCTGCAGCGTTTGGCCTGGCTGCGTTTCCGGGAGGGGGTTGGCTGTTCCTGGGGCTTGCGAGCATCTATCCCCTGATCGAGATGGGCTTGCGGAAGCGCAGCGTTCGGCAGGTCGATGGGGCTGTGGCTTTGTTCCTGCTTACGGCTGTTGTAGGCGTCTTCACGGCCTACGATACGGCAGGGGCCGTCGCCAAGCTACAGCTGGTTGCATCATCGGCAGCTGTCTACCTTGCGCTCTCGTATCAGCCGAACGATAACTTCGCAGCCCTTGCAGTAATGGGGACGTTCTTCGTGGCTGCAATCTGTGCTGTCTTCCTTCTCGGCGAAGATTGGACCAGCCATCCGTCCAGTTTGTATGCTCTGCACGAAGCGACGGATTGGTGGGCGGCTGTTCGGCCGGATGTCGGAGTCTCGTTTTCCGATAGAGACCTGGTCGGTGGTGCATTGACCATCTTCATGCCGTTAGTAGCCGTGCCGATTATCACGTCCTTCGGGGCTCGTCGTTGGTTGACTTTCCTATTGGCTATCGGAGCCTGTGTCCCACTCGGGGTGACATTCCTATCTATCACAGAGCGTGGGGCTATCTTAGGGCTTGCGGTTGGGGGCGGCCTTGTCAGTGCCGGTTTGGTCATGACGCGACTTCCGGTGCGCCTTCGCTGGCTGTGCGCTGGCATCGCTGTGGTCGCGATGGCGGTTGGCGCGTGGGCCGTCCGAGGCATGGCTTTCGATGCGGGTGGGGTCATTCCCCTTCTGGACCGCTTTCCAGGATCTCCTACCCTGGGTGACCGCCTCGACCTGGCTGCCAACACCTTGGACCTGATTGGGGATACATGGATTACGGGAGGCGGCCTGGGGGCCTTCCCCGGACTCTATTCCAGGTACGTGCTTCTCATACCTGACTTCTTTTTGTCGAGCAGCCACAATCTGTATCTGGATATTGGGTTGGAGCAAGGGGTCGGCGGCCTTCTGGCAGTTGCAGCGGCCTATATTGCTTGTATGGCTTCCTTGGGAATGGTCCTGTTCCGGCGGCCCGAGAGCCCGAGAGTGTGGCTCTCAGCTGGGATGTTCGTAAGCTTAGCGAGCGTGATGGTTTATGGCGCAGTGGAGGACCCTTTCTTTGATGGACGAGGCTTGGGTATGCTGTTCGTCGTACCCGGGCTCGCGGTAGCCTTCTTGAATAGTCGCAGCCCGTCAGAGATCGTCGACTCGAAGAGGTCAGAAACAACGATCCAAACGAGCGATCGGAGACTTGGTCAGCCCAGCATTGTCTTTTTGGCTCTGGGGATCCTCCTTGTTGGAGTTCTCGGAGGGTTCTATCGTGCCAAACTCATGGCCAGCTGGTACGCAGACCTGGGGTCGGTGGCGATGGCGAAAGCGGAGCTCAGAGGCTGGCAGGGGCGGGGCCAGGGAAGGGTAATGGAGCCTCCTGATCTGCTAATCGCGCAACTGCGTCTGGAAAAAGCGTTGGCCCTGGACAGTAACTCGACGACGGCTCGGTTCAGGCTTGGTGTCTTGGCGCTTGATCGCCGGGAGTTTGGTGAAGCTGTGGCGCTCATGCTACCGGCCCATGTGGGCGGTCCAGGGCATCGTGGGCTGACAAAGGCTCTTGGTTACGCACTCATTTGGCATGGTCAAGTCCAGCAAGGGGCGGCACTCCTCCTCCAGATCCCGGAGGCCCCGTCCGAACTGGATACCTACCGCTGGTGGTGGGGAACCCAAAGTCGCCCTGATCTAAGCCGCTTCGCCGAGCTCGCGGCCGAACAGTTGAGCAGTTCCACCTCGCACTCTTTGCCTTGATCTTTGCACCAAAGGTCTCGTTTGACCTAGAAGCAGATTTGGGCGTCGGCGGAAGCCGACAGTCAGGGCCAAGATCGGCCCGTAGAAGGTGCGGCACCCAAAGGAGAGCGCCCAATGAGAGTGGCGATTAGCTATATTCTGATCAGTGTTCTGGGCGGCGGAGTTGGGCAGGTGTTGCTCAAGAAGGGCATGGGAGCCACGGGCCCGCTGACCCTGGTCCCGGATCAGATTCTGAATCTGTTGATCGGCTTGGCGACCAATCCGTTCGTCCTGGCGGGCTTGTTTGTGTACGGCATCTCCACTGTCTTCTGGCTGACGGCGCTGTCTCGAGTTGATCTGAGCTTCGCGTATCCGTTTGTGAGTCTCAGCTACATACTCATGCTCTTGGCTTCGTGGCAAATCTTCAATGAGAATATCTCGGTGCTGCGCGTCGCGGGTTGTTTGGTCGTTGGCCTCGGGGTGGTCCTCATATCGAGGAGCTGAGCATCTTCGTAGTTCTTCTGCGTGTGAGCGGCGGTCATGTCGGGTCGGATTCTTGAGCTGGTTACCAGGGTGCAGGGTTATGTGGGATCGTTTTGATCGGCGAATGAGCTTATTGAAGATCTGGATTATCCTGGCTGCTGTAGCCCTGCCAGGCCTACTCATACGTTTGCCTTCCAATCCCATGCCTTGGTTCGACGAAGGCATCAACACGAACACAGCCATGACGCTAGCCAGCCACGGCGTCTATGGCACGGCATCATCAGATGGCTATAACCGCTTTGACACTTCAATCACTTCAGGACCGCCTCTCATTCTGCCGATGGCGGCTGTGTTCAAGGTCTTCGGCCCCGGCATTTTCCAGGCACGTATCGTGTCCACCTTCTACGCGCTATTGGCGCTGGGAATGGTGGTCCTGACCGTTGCCCGCTGGTGGGGTCAACTCACTGCCCTGCTGACGACGTTTATCTTGGTCAGTTTCCCGTCGATTGCGGGGATAGGTTTCACAAGTTTGGCACGCCAGGCTATGGGGGAGACGGCTTCTCTGGCGTACTTCATGGTTGGAGTCTTGCTTTGGATGGCGGCCATTGAGCGTGATGAGAATTGGCGGCGGATAGCATCAGGAGGCATGTTCGGCCTCGCCGTCCTGGCGAAGATGCAGTCAGGGCTCTCGATCTTGCCCGGACTCATGGTCATGGCGGTCATCCTGGCCTGGGGTCGCCCCAGGCGTGCATGGCTGGAACAATTCCTCCCTTTGTTTGTGGCAGTCTTCACCGTCGGCATATGGATGCTGATCGCCTTTGTGGGAACGCCACCGGCGGACCGCTTGATGAGTGGGGATGTGCAATGGTCCGCTATGCGCCTGCTGATCATCCCTGGGGTGTTGTCCCGCACTACGAGCCGAGGGCTGTTGGCCATTGGTCTCGTTATGGCGGTGAGCCTCTTGGTGACGATGCCGGCGTGGCGAAGGACCCTGACAGGCAGCCGGACGGGGTCGGCAGTAGATCACGGCAGGGCCTTGTTGGGGATGGTTGTGGCGTTTGATTTGGTGTGGGTTTTGGGTTTGTCGATTGGTTGGCCGCGGTACGCATACCTGGGTTTGATGTTATCGATCATTCTCTTGGCGTCGGCTGTGGTTGCTGCAATTTCAACTTGGTGGAGCGGCGGGCCTGGAGAGGAGAAGAGTGGGTTGAGGGGGCTTGCCAGGGCGGGCTCCGGGGTGCTGGTGATCGCGGTCCTTCTGACGCCGACCATTCACGCCCTGGGAGGGCGAGCCCACGATCCTGGAGCACTGATGGCCGCCTACATCGATGCCAAAGTGCCCAGGGGCGTGGTCATAGAGTCTTGGGAATGGCAGATTGACGCCATCAGCGCGCACCGCATGTTCCGTCACCCAGATCACATGACCATGCTGAAGGCGATATCGGCGCAGTTCATTGTGGGGGCGGATTCCGACCTGAACTATCCCATAGAACAACCGGAGCCCACATATCTTCTCGTCGGCCCCTTTGGCGCTTGGACTGGGATCTATGCCGGTTGGCTAGGTTCGGGAGGTTACCAAGAGATACATCGAGAGGGCCCCTATATCCTCTACGCGGCCAAAGACAGGTGCTTGTCACTCTCGGTGCCCATCCCGGCACTCCCTTGGGATCGGGGCGCGAGTTAGGATTGCCCCCTTCGCGCTTGAATGCGGATCTATGCGGAACACAGTTCGAACCGAGGAGTGGCAGTTCCCACCTGAAGGGCGTTTGCAGACGTGTTGCCCCACGGCCGCCCACGGATTTTGATGTTTGCCCAAGTGGCCAAGAGCAAACTTCCCTCATCAAGATCTTAGTAGCGGGGTAGCCGGAAAGCGTATGCCCAAATCCGAACATCAGCAAGGACTTGCCAAGACGATATTCCGCAACACCGCCTTCGTCACCGTTGGAGGGTTGCTTCTCAAAGGGTTGACATTTCTCTTCAACGTCTACGTCATTCGCTACTTGGGGGACTCGCGCTTCGGCCAATATTCCATCGTTTTGGGATTTGTCGGTCTATTTTCAATATTTGCTGAACTTGGCATGACTCAGTACGCGATGCGTACCATTGCCCAAGATCGGCGGAAAGCCTCCGAACTCCTTTCCAATCTGATTGTCCTTCGGCTCATATTGGGCGTAACAGGGATACTCGGGATTTCAGTTGCCGGCTTTGTCTTTGGCTACCCATCCCAGATCATCCTCGGCATCTTCATCTACACAACCACGTTCCTGCTGGCGGCATTCCTGGATCCGTTTATCGCTGTCCTCACTGCCTTCGAGCGATTTGACCGGGTAACCGGTGTCACCATTTTGGGCAGGCTGTTGTTTATGCTGTTCGGTGCCGGATTTCTGTTCCTTGGTGGTAGCTATGTCTGGCTGGTCGTAGCTAGCCTGGTCCAGATGCCGTTCCAGATCGGACTTGCTTGGTGGTCCCTGCGGGATGAAGATGAGTTCCATTTTGAATGGGAGGTTGAAGCCCGGGAATGGCCCAATCTGCTCAAAGCAGGCATGCCGTTCGGAATCATCAGCCTGATGCTGACCATTGCCTCCGGCATCGATACCGTGATGTTGTCCAAGTGGGAGCCAGACAAGGTCGTGGGCTGGTACAACGCATCTTATAACCTGGTCATCTCCCTGACATTTCTGTTCTACGGTTTCAAGACAGCGATCGTCCCGTCTCTCACACGTACATTTGCCGAGGACCCAGAGACTGTCGAACGCTGGTATCACAACTCCACGAGATTCATCTTCTATCTATCGATCCCGATTGCTGTTGGTGGAATGCTTGTTGCATATCCGCTCATTCGGTTTCTCTACACGGATCAGTTCCTGCCTTCGGGATTGGCGCTTCAGATTCTTGTCTGGGATGTTCCTCTCCTCATGTATTCTGCTTTCTGCGGGAACATGACAACCGTCATATCTGAAGAACGGGCGGCGGCTCGCATCTACTCGATCAATACCCTGGCAAACGTCGGACTGAATCTGTATGCGATCCCTCGGTATGGATTGGTCGGGGCCGCACTTGTCACGCTTGTGACCGATTTTATAGGTACTCTTCAGTTCTTCTTTTTTCTTAGAAGATTGCTGCACCAACCGAGTATTGGGTGGTTTCTTGCCAGGGTGACAATCACATCACTGCTGATGGGCGGGATTGTCTGGATGTTCGGCGGCGCCAATCTCTTTCTCAAGATAGGTGTAGGGGTGGTTGTCTTTGTCGCCCTATCATTTCCGATGAAGTTGTTGGATGAACGAGAACGTGTGGTGCTGTGGGACCTGTTGCGACGGGTTCCAGACCTGTTTCGCAGCAGTCAGCCCGCCAACTGAAGAAGCTGAAGGGATGCTTCGAATGAGAATACTTCTGGCTGTTCACCACTTTCCGCCGCGGTTCACGGGCGGGGCAGAATGGCAAGCCCTGCGGACCGCAAGGACTTTGGCAAGGCGAGGCCATGACGTTCGCGTGATCTGCGTGGAGTCCATCACTGATCCGTCGGGTGGCGGCCTCAAGGCCGAACTTGATGAATATCAGGGCGTCATAGTTGAGCGTCTGTCGTTCGATCTGAGCGCCACTCCAGATCCATTCGTATGGGGGTACGACAATTCCCTAGTGGGAGAGTACATCGAAAGCAGGATGATCGAATTTCGGCCGGAAGTTTTCAATCTCATCGGCGGGTACCTGATCTCCGGTCGCCCGCTGTTGACAGCCAGAGAGCGGAATATCCCATCGGTAGTCACGCTGACCGACTTCTGGTTTCTCTGTCCACGGATCAACATGATGCGAAGCGATGGAAAACTTTCGAACGCCCCCGCCGACGCTGATGTGTGCAGACGATGCCTTGCAGAGGAAAGCCGTCGATATCGCTTGCCAGCGGCCGTCGCTCCGAAGCTCATGGACAAGTACTGGGAAACCCGCAAGTCCCAAGCCGAAAACGTCCGCCAGCGACAGGAGTTTCTCATTTCAGCCATCTCGGAGGCGAACGCAATCATCTCCCCCTCTCATTTCTTGGGATCCATGTATGTGAAATCCGGGGTGCCGGAAGATAAGATCTTCTACTGCCGCCAAGGGCTGCCTCCCGAGTATTTTGCTCCCACAACTACTCAACGAAAGTCGCCCCGCCAGGAGGTGCATGTTGGCTACGTCGGCCAAATTGCCGAGCTCAAAGGGGTGCACATCCTGGTTCGGGCCGCGCATATGGTGGCCGACGAACGCCTGCGAGTGCACATCTATGGAAATACCAAGTCATTCCCGGACTATGTGAAGCGATTGAAATCGATGGTTTCAGCTGATCCAAGGATAGTGTTAGCTGGATTGGTATTGCCGGATGAACTCTCCCGCGTCTACGCGGACTTGGATGCACTGGTGGTGCCCTCCCTGTGGTATGAGAACAGCCCCAATGTGATACTTGAGGCCCAGTGCAATCGCCTCCCTGTCATTGCCTCCGACCTCGGAGGGATGGCTGAAATGGTGAGATCGGAAGTGGATGGCCTGCTCTTCCCCGCGGGCGATGTAGTGGGGCTGGCGCGACAGATTGAGAGAGTCCTGGACGAACCACGGTTGCTTGAGTCCCTCAGCCAAGGCGCCCCGCGCGTGAAAACGTTGGACCAAGAGATCGACGAGTTGCTGGAACTGTACGGCTCCATCATGTCTCAGAAAGTGCCCACCCTCTCATGATGATCCTGAGTCATCCGTTTGTGGCGATTGTGGTCATCAATTGGAATGGACACCGGGACACGCTCGCCTGTCTGACATCATTGCGAGAACTTGACTACGACAACTTCGAAATCGTGCTCGTAGACAATGGCTCGGATCCGAATGACGTGCGCGCACTGCGCGCAGGTATGGGAACTGTCCGATTGATCGAAATGGCGGAGAACACCGGGTTCGTGACGGGGAACAATGCGGGGATAGCGTTGGCAAGACAGTTGGGTGCAGAGTATGTCATGTTGCTCAACAATGACACAACTGTGGCCCCTGATCTCCTCATGCAACTCATGGATGTGATCACAAGGGATGAAACCATCGCCGCAGTGGGCCCAACCATTTGCTACGCTTCGGACCCCGAGGTCATCTGGTCGGCAGGAGGCTCGATTGATTGGCGTCGGGGTCGCACCTCCATGGTGCTGAACGGGCGCAGGACTCCCGTTTCGACTGATGATTCCCCCGCGGATGTGGATTTTCTCACGGGCTGTGCCATCTTGGTCCGCGCGAATGTGATCGACAAGGTTGGAGGAATGGAGCCGAGGTTCTTCGCCTACTACGAAGAAACAGAATGGTGTGTACGCATGAAGCGGTCAGGATACAGAGTTCTCTATGTGCCCCGAGGCAAGGTCTGGCATAAGACACCACGGGACAGTCGTGTCTTTTCTCCGCTTGTGCACTATTACATGACCCGCAATCGTCTACTGTTCTTGAAGCTCACAGGAGCTGGGTGGCGCGCTTGGGCCCATACCATCTTGGTTGACAATCTGCGCACGCTGGCAAGTTGGGCTATTCGGCCCAAATGGCGCCATCTCAAGGAGCACCGGGCGATGATGGTTCGAGGGATCCTTGACTACTACAGGGGGTGTTTTGGGGAATGCCCGATCTCTACTACTCCAAGGTGAGCCCTTGGGAGGCCGAATGAAGATCCTCTTTCTTTCTCGCTGGTTTCCGTTTCCACCAGACAACGGGGCGCGTATCCGGATCTACAATTTGCTCAAGATTCTCGCCCCTCATCACGACGTCGATTTGGTCTCCTTCGCTGGAGACAATCCGTCCCTCGTCGACATGGGGTCGATGCGCGACCTGTGCCGGAAGGTGACTGTCGTTCCCTTCAAAGCGTTCGATCCAGCGAGTCCATCGACGATGCTAGGATTCTTGAGCAGGTCGCCTCGTTCTGTGTCCGCAACATTTAGCGAATCTATGATGCGGAGCGTGGAAGAAGCGTGGCGTACACGATCCCATGACTTGGTTATCGCGTCTGAGTTGGACATGGCCCCCTATGCCAGGAATCTAACAGGCGGACTTAAGGTCCTAGAGGAGGTCGAATTGACTTCCTTCTGGGATCAGGTGGCCAAGGAAACGGAGCCGCTCCGTCGAGTTCGTCGGTACCTCATGTGGTGGAAGCTGGCGCGCTATGTTAGGCGCCTGTTGTGGGACTTTGATGCCTGCACGGTCGTCTCGGAGCTAGAGAGGGCACGCCTCGAATCCTTGGGACACCGATCCGGGACCATAGAGGTTGTTCCTAATGGGGTTGATCTTGAAATGCTGGGCCTGGATTTCGGCTCACCGAACCCCAAGCGTCTGATCTATCCGGGAAGCGTCACT
>Ga0307424_1001357_pt1 | contig 12925 bp, 13 predicted proteins | sample SalMarWE160320MG_FD_202157 | JGI IMG/M metagenome (GOLD analysis project Ga0307424, IMG submission 202157) | Salt marsh sediment microbial communities from the Plum Island Ecosystem LTER, Massachusetts, United States - WE1603-20 | ecosystem: Environmental > Aquatic > Marine > Intertidal zone >... | reverse complement strand
TCAACGGTGAGGAAGTCGCCTCGGGTGTGGTGCCTGTTAGCGCACCTCTCATCTTCACGGCTAACGACGCGCTCGACTTCGGCATCGACCTCGGCTCACCGGTGGGGATCGAGTACTACGACCAGGCTCCTTTCAAATTCAACGGCATAATCGATGGAGCGAAGGTGAAATATCTCGGTTCTGAAGCTGAGTTGAAGAAAGAAGAACTGGAAACAGAGGGACCGATTCCAGTGGCTGACTGAGCCGAGTCTGGACGGGAAGGAGCTCGTCGCGTGCCATGTCTAACTGGTGGGTGAATGTCTGCTATTGGCACATAGCGGACATTAGGATGCTGGCTTCCGACTTCCGGTTTTTGCCTGAAAGCGGACATCGATTGTGTCGGCTTTGATGTCCGCTAAGTGCCAGAAGCAGACGTAAGGCGTCGTGCGGCCATAGCGGGGCCAAGTCACAGGGATCTGGCCCACATTTGTTCGAGGTGGCCTGTGTAAACTGTGGATAAACAAGATTGCCACACCCCTTCCCGAGGCTCTCAGCACGACCATAACCCTTGACCGGCAATTAAGAGTGGGCGTTTGCCGGATGCGGGGGACTTACCAATGACGCACCACTCAAACATTAAGGTCGATGTGCTCGGCGACACCATTCTAGTTGCCATACGCGGTACCTGTTTAAGAGCAAAGTACCGGAGACAAGAAGCGCCGTGGCTCGCAACGGAGGAGTTCGGGCCCGACGACCCCGAAGCTGGCGTTACTCAATCTGAATTCCGCAACCTGGCGTGGACAGTCGCGAATGACACGGCGCGGAACCTAGGTTGGATCCGCGAGAATCTGCATAGTTCGGCGCACCACGAATCTCAGCACGGTCAGCCGATCAGACAAGCAAACACGACGAGGTTCTCTAGCATCCGTTAGACATCGTAGGCCCGAGTTCGTGAGGCTTGTTCATGGGTCAGCCCAGTCGTGTCCCCGAAACGAATGTTCTGTTCTTCCCGCAGGCTCGGCGTGAAGAGGACTTTCGAAGCCAGCACCAAAAGCAAGCGCAGCGCGACGAGGCCGTAGGCTCACAGCGGCCGCACAGCGTCGTCAGCGAATACGCGATTGTTTCTCTAACTAGTGGCGACCAAGCTTCAGTTCTCGCGTCCCCGCAAAGCGTTCACATCGTCTCATCATCGAGTCTCCGACTCCTGATCACAGCTTTGGTTCTACTCGCTTTGCTTCCAACTCTAAGCATGGCCGCCCTATGGGCCAGCGGGTCACCGCCAGCTCAAGCGTCGGTCGAATACGGCGCTGAGGTCACGATCACACTCGCCACCATCTCGGTTCCTACGACGCTCAAAGCGACAGCTGGTGAGAAAACACCGTTTCCAATCGCGATAGACGGGGCTAAATCGATCGAGGCGGACAGTATGATCGTCGTTAGTCATCTACCTCAGGGCAGTACGTTCTCTGCCGGCAGAATTTCTGGCCAAACTGCGTGGACATTGGCACCCGGCGAGACGAAAGACTTGCAACTCGCGCTCCCCGGGACAGCGCATGGTGAGACAGCACTGATAATTCAACTTGTAGCAGCAGACGGGCGCCTCATTGACGACGACGCGATGATTGTTGAGGTGTATCAAGCCTCGAGTGCCAAAATCGCAGTTCACCGCATCACCACTCAAGTCATACGCCCCACCTGGGATGAGGAGCCGGGTGAAACGGTTGTCGAGACCGAAGCGCCCCTTCAGGCGGCCCAATAGTAGCTCCGGTATTCAAAGTCAGCTTTGGCAGTCGTGCGCGGCCCCGCTCTCAAGCTACTGCCTTAGACAGATGTGTTAGTCGGACTCCATCTGCCTCCAGGCCCAGCAATAGTGCTTGCGGGTAGTGCTTTGTAACCGGCGATTAGCGAGTCCGCTTTGGGTCAAAAGCCGACGTGAGGCTGGGCGGCCGACATGTCCGCATCGTGCCAGGAGCTGACAGTCTTCTGGTTTGCCGTCACCTCGCAAGATTTCCTCTCAGGAAAAAAGCCCCAAAGGAAGTCGGGGCTTAGGGGTCTATCAAGCCACGCGGGCTCGGCAAGCTCGCGCGGCTAGTGAACAGTCTATCGAGGTCAACTGCATCGGCCAAGGCTTTCGCCCTGGAAAAAGATGAGAGGCTTGGTGGTCAGCGGGACCCGCTAACTAGCGCTTGGCGCTCCGTTGTTGACGCAGAAGAGCCGTTTGCTCCTTGAGCAAAGCGAGGATCTGGTCATTTTGCTCTTGCAGACGGGGCAATATGGACATTACGAGCTTGGGCGGTGAGTCCTCGGGCATCGCATCAATCATTCGCTTCATTATCTTTCGGCGCATCCCCGCGAAACTCGCTCTCTGCGGCCCGCTCTGCGCCAAAAGTTGGTGCCCCACAAGCAACGCCGCTCCAGCAATCGCGATGGTCAGGAGGAAGCGACTCATTTGATGCCTATCCCTTTATTGCTGCTCAGCGACCTGCGATATGCTGCCAGGATTGAGGGATCGCCGCTAGTTGTCATTGACGCCGATCAATCAGCGCCCGCAGCAGGGTGAACGTTTCCGCTATCTGTTCTGAGCCAGAGCCGGGCGCAGCCAAGATGCATTGGGAGGTCCGCCATGAAGCTTCTCTCGATTACAACGGTAAGCACGACCATTGCTGCTCTGGTCGTCGTCGCGTTGGCTTTCCCAGCCGCAGCCTGGGCGCAAGTTAGTCCAGACCGTCCTGAAGCCCCTTGGAAGATGATGCACGACTGGGTCGGGGGCTCAGGTTGGATGTGGCTGATGCCTCTGTTCGGTATAGCGTGGTTCGCGCTGCTGGTCGTTGCAATCGTCTTGGTGGTTCGCTGGATCGGACATGGAAACGGAGCCAGAGGCGCATCGGCTAGCAGCGCGCGCGACATTCTTGATGAGCGCTATGCGCGCGGGGAGATTGATCGAAAAGAATACCTGCAACGAAGGAATGACATTGCGGGCGGGTGATTGCGGATCTATGTCGACCGGGAGCCCGACGACACCATCCTGACAGTTCGGAACAACGCCAAAGGGACTACATCGCCGAACGTACCGAAGGTTGCGAGAAGACCACTGTTGGATCATGTCACCGAGGGTTTTATTTGTTTATAATATGAAGAATCCGTCATGCCATTTGGCAAGGGGGTTCGATAATCGGCCCTCGAGAACTGACACGAGCAACGCTAGCCTTGTTGAAACGCGGCCGCATCCTTTTTGCTGTTCTGGCTGTGCTCGCGCTCGGTGGCGCCGGTGTGTTCTATCTGTTTTGGGTTAGCCCGCAAGCGGAGGACAAGCTGACGCTATACGGCAATGTCGATATCCGCGAGGTCCAGCTTGCCTTCAAGAGCAGTGGCCAAATCACCACGATGCGTGTGCAAGAAGGCGCGGTGGTGAAACAGGGCGAACTACTCGCCACCCTGGACGATACCCGCTACGCCGCCGCACTCGCGCGAGCGAAAGCGACAATGGATGCAGCACGGGTGACCTGCAAGAACGACGAGGCCAACTATCAGCGCCTCGATGCTTTGGTTGCTACAAATTCGGCATCGATTAAGCAGCGCGACGACGCCAAGGCAAAATTCGAGGCGTCGCACGCCAATTGTGAGGCTGCAGCCGCTGCGGTGGCGTTGGCCCAGCGGGAGTTTGACGACACGCGGCTGTATGCGCCCTCCGATGGGATAGTCGAAAGCCGCATCCTGCAACCGGGCGACATGGCTTCCCCATCAACACCGGCATTCACGATCGCCCTCCCAAGTCCGCTCTGGGTGCGTACCTATGTTCCCGAACGCGAAGTCGGTCGCGTTCGGCTCGGCCTGAGCGCAACTATCAGCACCGACAGCTATCCGGGGCGCATGTATCAGGGCTGGATCGGCTTCATTTCCCCCGCTGCCGAGTTCACGCCAAAGGCAGTGGAAACGCCGGAACTGCGTACTGCACTGGTCTATCAAATGCGCGTCTATGTCTGCGATCCGCGGGGCGAACTGCGGTTGGGGATGCCGGCCACCGTGCACATCGATCTCAGCCAGCCGCACCGCAAGGTGCCACCCGGATGCAGGGCAAGCGATGCCAGAAAGTGATGATTCTGCAGCGGCCATACGGCTTGAGGCGGTGCGACGCAGCTTTCGCAGCGGCAAGCGTGTGGTTGAGGCGCTCGACGGAATCACTGCAAGCGCAGCGCGCGGTGCTGTTACTGGGTTGATCGGCCCGGATGGTGCCGGCAAGACTACTCTGATGCGGCTAATCGCCGGATTGCTGCGTGGCGACAGCGGGCGAATTGAAGTGATGGGCATCGATGTCGCGCGCGATCCGCTCACCGTACAAGCGCGGATCGGCTACATGCCGCAGCATTTCGGTCTCTACGAAGATCTCAGTGTGCAGGAGAATCTGGACCTCTATGCCGACCTGCAAGGCGTGCCGCCGACAGAACGGAAAGAGATCTATAACGAGCTGCTGCACATGACAGGGCTCGGCCCGTTCACCGCACGTATGGCGGGTCGATTGTCCGGCGGGATGAAGCAGAAGCTTGGCCTCGCTTGCACCCTTGTACATCCTCCCGAGCTGCTGATGCTTGACGAGCCGACGGTCGGTGTAGATCCGGTCTCGCGGCGGGAGCTGTGGGAGATCATCGACCACCTGACTCGTACTGCACACATGACGGTACTGTACAGTACTGCTTATCTGGATGAGGCGGAGCGCTGCAACGCAGTGCTGCTGATCCACGACGGCCGACTACTTGGCAGCGGCCCGCCCGGCGCTTTCACCGCCGAGATGGCGGGACGCACCTTCTTCGCCAAGGCTAAGCTGGGACGCCGACGGCTCCAGGAGCGGTTGATTCACACCCCTGGGGTAATTGACGCGGTGATTCAAGGCAGCCAGGTACGGGTGGTGACCGAGGCTGCCGCGCCACCTGACCCAGCGACACTGGCTGCTGTGACTCCGGATCTCACGCTGACGGCAACGCCACCCCGCTTTGAAGATAGTTTCGTTGCCCGGCTGCGTGAGAAATTCGCCGTCACCGCACCGCGCTCACCGCTGGAGCCATCGCCAGTAGCGCCGACTGCACGTACCAAAGCCGATAATGCGATCGAGGTGCAGCATGTCACTCGCCGCTTCGGCGATTTCGTTGCGGTGAACGATGTCAGCTTTTCTGTAGCACGAGGCAAGGTTTTCGGGCTGCTTGGCGCCAATGGTGCCGGCAAGTCCACCACGTTTCGAATGTTATGCGGTCTCCTGCCGCCCTCCGAGGGCACATTGCAGGTCGACGGCTTCGACCTGCGGAGGGCCGCGGCACGCGCGCGCGGCAGGATCGGCTACATGGCGCAGAAGTTTTCACTCTATGGCGATCTGTCGGTTCGACAGAACCTGCGTTTTTTCAGCAGTGCTTATCGACTCTCGGGTCCAAGTCAACGTGCACGCATCGAGTGGGCGGAGTCGGAATTCGATCTGGGCTCAACGCTCGATGCCACTGCGCGCGACCTCCCGCTCGGCTTCAAGCAGCGGCTCGCGTTTGCCTGTGCACTAATGCACGAACCGGATATTCTGTTCCTGGACGAACCCACTTCTGGTGTCGATCCGCTGGCACGCCGCGAGTTCTGGCGGCGCATCAACGCTCTGGCGGAGGGAGGGGTAACAGTTCTTGTGACGACGCATTTCATGGAAGAGGCGGAGTACTGCGATCGGCTGGTGATCATGGCGCAGGGGCGTGTCCTGGCTGCCGGCGAGCCGGAAACGATTAAGGCCGCAGCGCGCACTTCGGCACGACCTGATCCGACCATGGAAGACGCGTTCATCGCAGTGATCAAGGCGGCCGCTGCTCCAGCGGTGGCCGCATGAACGCAGCCTCACTCCGTCGCCTGCGCGGGCTGCTGCGCAAGGAGTTCCTGCAGATCCTGCGGGATCCCTCCTCACTCGCCGTCGCATTCGTGCTTCCAACTGTCCTACTCCTGATCTTTGGCGATGGAGTTTCCCTGGATGCCCGTAACGTGCCTTTGGCTCTGGTGGTGGAACGCCCTGATACGTTGACGGCGAGCTTCACCAGTCAGTTCGAGCACTCGCCCTTCTTCCGCCCCCGTCGGTTTTTCAGCATCCAGGCCGCCGAGCGAGCGATGGCGGCCCGGGAGGTGGAGGGCATCATCTGGCTACCAAGCGATTTTACCCGCCGCGCTGCTTCGAGCGGTAATTCGCCGATCGGTGTCATCGTGAATGGTGCCGATGCCAACAACGCACGGATTATAGAAGGCTACCTGCAGCAGGCTTGGGCTAATTGGCTCGTCGCACAGGCACGGGCGGACGGACGGCCTTCCCCGTTGCCACTGGCCGCGCAACCGCAGGTTCGCTTCAACCCGGCGGTGCGGAGCCGCAATTACCTGGTGCCCGGCTTGATCGCGGTGATCATGACGTTGACCGGCGCCCTTCTTACCGCGTTGGTAATTGCGCGCGAATGGGAGCGAGGAACGATGGAAGCGCTTATGGTCACTCGGGCAACGATGCGTGAGATACTGATCGCTAAGCTCATTCCTTATTTCCTTCTCGGCATGGGCGGCATGGCGGCTTCAGTCGCGATCGCAGTGTTCCTATTCGACGTGCCGCTACGCGGTTCGCTTGCAGTGCTCACGGGCGCGTCGGCCTTATTCATGCTAGCGGCGTTGGGGATGGGACTGCTGATCTCAAGTTTTGCGCGCAATCAGTTCGTCGCGGGACAGATTGCTATCATTACCACCTTCCTGCCAGCCTTTATTCTGTCGGGCTTTGTGTTTGACATTAACAGCATGCCTGGTGCGGTGCAGATAATCACACACGTTGTTGCAGCACGCTATTTCGTTGCGATCCTGCAGTCGGTTTTCCTCGCCGGTAACGTATGGTCGGTAATTCTGCCAAACGCCGCCGCGCTGGCCGTCATGGCGGCGATCTTTCTCGGTGCGGCACGGATAGTCACGCGCAAGCGGCTGGATTGAAGTGCTATGTGGCGGCAAGTAGTCGCGCTAATCGTGAAGGAGTTGCTGGTGGTCCTGCGCGACAAACAGAGCCGCATGGTTCTTGTCGGGCCGCCGCTGATCCAGCTCATGGTGTTCGGCTATGCGGCGACCTATAACCTGAATAACGTTCCAATCGCCATCTATAACCAGGATAACAGCGCGCCGTCACGCGATCTTGTAGCGCGATTCACCGGCTCGCCGACATTGCAGCTCGTGGCAGTGCTACATAGTGACCGGCGGATCGACGAATTGATCGATTCGCGGCAAGTGCAGATGGTGCTGGTCATCGATCCGCGTTTCACGCAAAGTCTCCTGACCCGGGTACCCGCTCCGGTACAGGTTATCGTCGACGGCCGAAATTCCAACACCGCGCTACTGATCGTTGGTTATGTGAATACCATTCTGAGCGAGTTCGCGTTGGCCTGGGACGCGGCGCATGGCAACCCCGGGCCAATGGCGGTGCTCGATATGCGGGCGCGCTACAATCCTACACTAAACTCGCAGTGGTTCATCGTGCCCGGCATCGTCGCTGTGCTCACGCAGGTAGTGACCTTACTGGTGGTCGGTCTGTCGGTTGCGCGTGAACGCGAGACTGGCACGTTCGATCAGCTTCTGGTCACGCCACTGCGGCAATTCGATATCCTGCTCGGCAAATGCCTGCCAGGCATACTGATCGGAGTGATCGAGGCCTCCGTGATCATTGCCGCCGCCGTCTGGTGGTTCGACGTGCCACTGCGCGGTGGTTTGTCGGCACTCTATCTTGGGCTATTCCTGTTCGTTATTGCGGTCACCGGGATCGGTTTGATGATTTCCGCGCTCGCGATGACGCAGCAGCAAGCCCTTCTGGGTGCGTTTTTGTTTATGGTGCCCTCGATCATTCTGTCGGGTTTCGCAACGCCCATTGCGAACATGCCGGCGTGGGTTCAGGACCTGACGTTGCTCAACCCAATGCGCTACTTCCTGGTCATTGTACGCGGGGTGTTCCTAGAAGGGTCGAGCGTGTCATCACTCGCGTCACAATACTGGCCGATGGCGGTGATCGGTGTTGTAACCCTCGCTGCCGCGGGATGGCTGTTCCGCAGACGGGCCTATTAGCGACAGGTGGTGAATAATCGCGAGAAGGCAACCGGTCCGGCGAGTTCATTGATATAGTTCTTGACCCGCTACAGTGCTCCCCTCGAGCATCGCCAGCAGCTATGCGTTTCAGCCTTCTTAGAACATTGGGATACTTCGCCGGCGGGCTCTGGACAGCCTGGGGTGGACGGAAGCGAATCGAAGCCAAGCAGCTCCGCAACCTGCGGCGTCTCGTGGAAAAGGCGCGGCGCGACTCCCCCTTGTTTCGCAGGCTCTACGCGGATGTGCGACCGTCGAGCGAGGTCGAACTGCGCGATTTGCCGGTAACCCGCAAACCCGCTCTCATGAGCGAATTCGACGACTGGCTGACGATCCGTTCTCTTCCCCTCGACAGGGCCCGCGATCATCTCGCGGATCTCCGGAAGATCGGCGTGCCCATCGGCGATGTCGCCATCTTCCAGACCTCCGGGACATCGGGCGAACCGGCAATCATCGTCTTGGCCTCGACCTTCCTGGAATATTCCTTTGGAATTTCCATGGCCCGCTTCGAACGATTCCACTGGAAGCTCGTCCGGGAGATGCGCAAGCGCGGCATGAGGGTGACGGTCACCGGCGGCAACGGTCACTTTGCCGGCGTCGGGTTCAACAAGCTGGTGAGACGTCTGCATCCGAGCTTGGTGAAGGGGGTGACCTTCATCGAGGCCGAGCAGCCGATCGGCCGGCTCGTCGAGCAACTCAACGCGATCCAAAAGGTCTCCAGCATCGTGACCTACCCGAGCATGCTAGCGATCCTCGTCAAGGAAAAGGAGGCCGGGCGGCTGCGGATCGAGCCGGTGGTCTTCAACACGGGGGGCGAAACCCTCACGGATGATCTTCGCGCGCGGGTTTGTCGGGCCTTCCCCTCGCTGAAATACGGCATTCTCGACGCCTATGGCTGCACCGAGTGCCTGGTGCTGTCATTCGTGTGTAGCCACGGGCGGAAGCATGTGCACGAAGACTGGGTCATCCTGGAAGCGGTCGACGAAGCGATGCGGCCCGTACCCGACGGCGTGCTGTCGGCCAGCGTTCTGCTCACGGTCCTCGCCAACGACGTTCAACCCTTCATCCGTTATGACCTCGGCGACTGCGTTCGTTTCTACACGGACCCGTGCCCCTGCGGGTCGCCGTTCCGCAGTTTTCAGGTGGAAGGGCGCGAGGCGACTCTCGTTCACGTGGGCGAGGTGACGCTGTCACCGCTCGTCTTCGAGCTGGAGCACGAACAAGCCCGGCGCGTCCAGCTGGTCCAGAACGGTGAAAAAGACTTTGAGGTCCGAATAGAACCGGCCGACGAGGCGGCGGCGGAGGTTGTCTTTCAAGACGTCATTCAGTCGGTCCAACGCGTGTTTCGCGATAACGGCCTGGAGCACGTCACGGTGCGGGAAAGCAAGATACGGCCCGAACTCACCGCGAGCGGCAAGTTCCATGAAGTATTGCCTTTGCGAGGCGCCGACTCACGAACAAGACATGACCTCAGACTCTGATGTCCGCTTTGGGTCATGAGCGGACGTTTCGTCCACGCGCCTGTCAGTTGTCAACGCGCACCAGGTAAAGGCCGCAAGCGGGCGCCACGGGGCCGCGCGTTGCGCGGTCTGGCGAGCGACAGAGTTACGCCGTGTTCAGCGTCAGCAATTCGCGTCTATCAGCTTTTGCGACAGGCTCTTGATCGCCTCGTCGTCGGCAAGCTCCAGGGATTTGCGGGCGTCGGTGCAATTCTGCGCACGATCATCGTTGTTCGACGCTCTCAGGCCGTAAAACATCCCGACCATGGGGTTCTCCACCGACGCATTGTCAATCAGCCGCGTACACGCCTCCACGACCTCACCTTGGTTCTTGCCTTGGGTGCATGTGGCGAAATCGGCTTCGAGACCGTCGTAGGCAAACGCCTGCGTGGACGCGATCATCGCTAGAACCGGCAACACTCTCGAGATGCGCATGCTTCCCTCCATTTCCCGCTAATCGTCTGTTTCGCGTGGCGCCACAGGAACCATGATGTGGGCGTACGGCGTGTCCTTCCACATGACGTAAGGACCACCGTTGCCAGGATCATCGGAGATGCCTTCGAGCATCGCCTTATCCGGCACGATGATCATCAGATGCGGTCCTTCCTGAACCCAAACTTCGCCGGGATCATGCTCGGTGTCAAAAGGATCGGCGTTGTTCACGTCGTCGTCGCCAGCGAGCATGTACGAGATACCGATCCGGTCGGTCTTGAAATCGGCCTTGTTGCCAAGGGCCGTTATGAAGTCCATCCAAACCTCGTCGTTGCACATCGGGTGCGTCGAGCCCGGACCCATGTCCGGAAAGCAGCGCCAGCCATTTGAACCCGATCGCAGAACGGTGCCGTCGGCGTCGACGATCTCGGCGTTGTCGCTGATCGCAGCAGGGGCTGCCGACGCGGCACGATCAATCTTTGCTTGCTTGGCATCTTCCGCCTCGGCCAGAGACACACCCGCCAGCGCAAAAGGAGCAAGAATCGTCGCCACAGCGATCAGACTTGTGTGATGTCGCATTTCAAGTCTCCTCCTTCGAAGGGCCCCATGTCCGCTTTGGGTCATTGAGCGGACATGGCGTCGGGGTCGAGCCTATCAGTAGTCCACACGCACGAGGTAGAGGCCGCAAGCGGGCGCCACGGGGCCGCACGCTGCGCGGTCTTTAGCTTTCAGGGCTTTTTCCAGGTCGGCCTTGGTCCAGCGCCCCTCGCCCACGGCTTTCAGCGAGCCCACCATGGAGCGGACCTGGTTGTGCAGGAAAGAGCGGGCCGACGCCTCGACCCTGATGACCTCGCCGTGGCGCGAGACGTCCAGACGATCCAGCGTCTTCTCCGGCGAGGCGGCCTGGCACTCGGTGGAGCGGAAGGTGGTGAAGTCATGATGGCCGACGAGGACTTGGGCGGCGTCATGCATGACCTTGGCGTCGAGCCTGCGGAACACGCCCCAGGCGCGATTGCGCTCCAAGGCCAGCGGGGCGCGGCGGTCGATGATCCGATAGACATAATGGCGCGCCTTGGCCGAGAAGCGCGCATCGAAGTCGTCCGCGACGCGCTCACACAGCACGACGGAGATCGGTTCCGGCCTCAGTTGCGCGTTCAGCGCATCGCGGACCTTGTTGGCCTCCCAGTCCTTGACGAGATCGAAATGGGCGACTTGTCCCGTCGCGTGGACGCCGGCGTCGGTGCGCCCGGCCCCGCGCGGCACCGCGTCCTCGCCGGAGAAATCCTTGACGGCTTGCGCGAGACGGCCCTGCACCGACATCTGGCCGTCCTGGAGCTGCCAGCCGACGAAAGGCGTGCCGTCATATTCGAGGGTGAGCTTGTAGCGGGGCATGGCTAATCGAGGACCGTGCCGGGCGCGAGATGCACGCCACGCAGGAAGGCTTCGCCCGAGACCGGCGTCTTGCCGGCGCGCTGGACCTTGGTGAGGCGCACGGCGCCTTCTCCGCAGGCCACGGTCAACCGGTCATCGAGCAGGGTCCCCGGCGCGCTCTCGCCTTGCGCCAGCTCGGAGCCCAGAGCTTTGACGCGCTCGCGCTTGCCGTTCATCTCGATCTCGAACCAGGCGCCGGGATAAGGCGACAGTCCGCGGATACGGTCGTGCACGTCGCGGGCGAGCAGCCGCCAATTGATGCGGGTCTCCTTGTTGTCGAGCTTCGGCGCGTAGGTCGTGGCCTCGTCATGCTGGTCAATGCACGCGAGCGTGCCCGCCTCCAACTTGGCGAGCGCCTTGACCATCAGTTCGGCGCCGAGCGGGGCAAGCGCGTCGTGCAACGCGCCAGCGGTCATGTCGGGGCCGATCTCGATGCTCTCAACCGCACAGACGGGACCTGCGTCGAGCCCTTCGGTGACGCGCATGATGGAGACGCCCGACTCGCGGTCGCCCGCCATGACGGCGCGGTTGATGGGGGCGGCGCCACGCCAGCGCGGCAGAAGCGAAGCATGGATGTTGAACAGGCCCAGCCGGGTGCCGTCGAGGACCGGCTTCGGGAGGATGATGCCATAGGCGACCACGACGCCGGCGGCGGCCTGAAGCGCCGAGAAGCGCGCCTGCTCCTCCTTGCTCTTCAACTTCTCCGGCGTGCGCACCTCAATCCCGGCGGCCTCAGCCGCCTCATGCACGGGCGACTTGCGCAAGGCCATGCCGCGGCCCGCCGCCCGCGGCGGCTGGGTGTAGACGGCCACGATCTCGTGGCCCGCTTTAAGGAGCGCGTGAAGCGCCGGCACGGCGAAATCGGGCGTGCCCATGAAAACGATGCGCATGGGTGAAGCGTCTTAGGCTGCTCGGGCGGAGAAGGGAAGGCGCTTCAGCTACATCGCCTCGGCGCGCTTCTGCTTGGTGAATTTCTTCACGATCATGTCGCGCTTGAGCCGCGACAGATAATCGATGAACAGCACGCCGTTCAGGTGGTCGATCTCGTGCTGGACGATGGTCGACCAGATGCCTTCGAGCTCGGCTTCCTGCGCCTTACCCTCGCGGTCGAGATAGGCGACGCGGGTCAGGGCCGGCCGCTCGACCTCCGCCGTGACCTCGGGGATGGAGAGGCAGCCCTCCTCGTGGACGCGCAACTCGTCGGAGCGCTCAAGGATCCGTGGGTTGGCCATGACGATCGGGGTCTTCTCGTCTTCGTCCTTGGACGCGTCCATGACGATCAGCCGCCGCGAGATGCCGATCTGCGGCGCGGCAAGCCCGACGCCCGGGGCGTCGTACATGGTGGCCAGCATGTCGTCCATGAGCTGGCGCAGCTCGTCGTCGACGCGCTCGACGTCCACTGCCTCTTGGCGCAGGACGGGATCGGGGATGGTGATGATGGGATAGATGTGGGTCATGTCGTGCTGCTGAAATAAGGA
>Ga0307424_1001354_pt1 | contig 12940 bp, 9 predicted proteins | sample SalMarWE160320MG_FD_202157 | JGI IMG/M metagenome (GOLD analysis project Ga0307424, IMG submission 202157) | Salt marsh sediment microbial communities from the Plum Island Ecosystem LTER, Massachusetts, United States - WE1603-20 | ecosystem: Environmental > Aquatic > Marine > Intertidal zone >... | reverse complement strand
ACGAGATCGCCGACTGTGAGGCTCGACGCCTCGGTGAGCGCATCGCTGCCCTTCTTCACCCGGGCTTTGCGGACCAGCCGATCACCGAGAATGTCCTGCTCGCCGATCACGGCGATGCCTGGGGCCTCGAAGCCGGCCTCAATCGGGAGGACGGCGACCGATGTGGCGTCTGGCGGTGCGGCGACGGCGTCCAGGAAGGTTTCCACACGGACGGTCTCGTGCAAGCCGTGCTCGTTGAGCAGCGTGGCGAGGCGTTCGCGCGCGCCGACGCTCCAGCAAGCGACGATGACGATCTTGTGCTCGCCGAGCAGCTTCTTGGCATGCGCCACCACGGCGTCGAACACGTTGGCGCCTTCGGTCTGCCGTTCCGGCGCGAAGGACCGCCCTTGGCGCCCCCCGAAGGAGACGATGTTGGCGCCTTCGGCCTCCGGCCGTTCGAACGTGTCGAGCGCAATGACGTGCGGAACCGCGGCAAGCGCCGCTTGCCACTCCGCCTCGCTGAGGAACATGCTTTCGGCAGGGACCGGGTGATAAGGGGGCGCGCCGAATGCTTTGCGCTCAAGCGCCTGCGCGCGTGCATCGTAATGGTCGGCGATCTGCTCAAGGCGCGTCGCCCGTGCATCGTCGGAGAGCGGGTCGAGGGTAACGACCGCGCCCGGCAGATAGTCGAACAGCGTGGTAAGGTGGTCATGGAACAGCGGCAGCCAGTGCTCCATGCCCTGATGCTGATGGCCGGCCGAGATCGCCTCGTAAAGCGGGTCGTCTCCCATCACCGGGCCGAACAGCTCCACATAACGCTGGCGGAAATGCCGCCGCTCGTCGGGCGTCAGCGCCACCTCGCTCATGGGCAGGAAATGCACCGCGTCGAGGCGCGCTTCTGTGCGCTGGGTCTCCGGATCGAAGGCGCGGATGGTCTCCAGCGTGTCGCCGAAGAAATCGAGGCGGACGGGCTGGCCGCCCGGCGGATAGAGATCGAGGATACCGCCGCGCACCGCATATTGGCCCGGGTCGCTCACCGTGCCCGAGCGCACATAGCCCGACGCCTCAAGGCGCTCGATCAGCGCCTGCATGCTCATGACGTTCCCAGCCTTCAGCTTGAGGCTGGAGCCAGCGATGAACGCGCGCGGCGGCACGCGTTGCACCACCGCGTTCACGGAGGTGAGCAGAACGAGCGGCGTCTTGTCGCCGGCTTCGCGCTCGGTCAGTGCGGCAAGCGTGGCGATGCGGTCGGCGATGATCTCCGCATTGGGGGCGACACGGTCATAGGGCACGCTGTCCCAGGCGGGAAAGCTCAAGACAGTTACGTCCGGTGCGAAGAAAGAGATCGCCTCTTCGAGCGTGGCAAGCCTGTTGCCGTCGCGGGCCACATGCAGAATAGGCGCGCCCGCATGCCGCGCCAGCTCGCCCAAGAGCAGCGCGTCAAATCCTTCCGGCACGCCGCCTGCGACGGCGAGCGGCCCCTTCAGGAGGCGGTCGAGGGGCAAAGATGGGAGCTTGGACACGGGACTCATAGCGGATGGTTGTCTTCAGCCGGTCCAAGGCAAGCCGTGGAAGCGCCGCACGCGCTCGATGAGCGCGTCGAGATCACGCTCGCCGAGCGAGTAGCCCTCGTACACGGACAATTCGATCTGTGGGTCCGGCATCTCGATCAGGCGTTCGAGGACGGCGATGTCATCGGCGTTCATGCTGTCGATGGCTTGCTCGGCGAAGCGCCCGAGCAGATAGTCCATCTCCTTAGAGCCTCGATGAGTCGCCCGCCAAACCGCCCGGCGCCGGCGCATTCCAAGATCACTCGACATGAGCCAAGCTTCCAATCTTAAGCCGTGGGTTAGAGCGAGCGGCCCTAGCGATGTCAAGGGCGCCGCTCCCTTCGCGCGCTAGACTAGGCCCGATGCGTCCTTCCCGCCTTGCTCCCCTGTTCGCCACGGTCCGCGCCCTGAAAGGCGTCGGCCCCCGAATCGAGGGGCTGCTCAACAAATTGGTCGCCCCCCGCCACCCTGGCGCCCATGCCAGGGCCATCGACCTCCTCTGGCACCTGCCAGTCGGCCTCATCGACCGCGCTATGGTGCCATCGATCGCGGACGCCGAAATCGGCGCGCTTGCGACCCTCGAAGTGACCGTCGCCGAGCATCGGCCTGGCGGTGGGCGCCGCGGTGCGCGGGCGCCTTACAAAATCCTGGTCGAAGACGATTCCGGCGCGCTCGAGCTCGTCTATTTCAAGGCCGATGCGAGCTACCTCAAGCGGCTTCTGCCTGTCGGCGAAAAGCGCCTGATCTCGGGGAAGATCGAGTCTTACGACGGCTGGCTGCAAATGCCCCACCCCGATCATGTGGCGCCGGCGAACGGCAAAGAGAAGCTGCCCCTCATCGAGCCGGTCTATCCCCTGACGGCCGGGCTCTCCAATACCACCTTACGCAAGGCGATCGACGGGGCGGTGTACCAGCTCCCCAAACTACCGGAATGGATCGATACAGGCTTTCTCACCAAGCAAGCCTGGCCGTCCTTTGCCGAGGCGATCAAGCGGCTGCACGCGCCGCAGGCCGAGGGCGATCTTCTGCCGTCGGCGACGGCACGGGCCCGCCTCGCCTATGACGAGCTTCTCGCCAACCAGCTGGCGCTCGCCATTATTCGCCAGCGCCTGAAGAAGCGCGCCGGCCGGTCGCTCGCCGCAGGCGGCAGGTTGCGGAAGGAGATTGTCGGCGCCCTGCCCTTTGCGCTCACCGGCGCGCAAGTCCGCGCGCTTGCCGAGATCGATGCCGACATGGCGAGCGGGAACCGCATGCTTCGCCTGCTGCAAGGTGACGTGGGGAGCGGCAAGACGATTGTGGCGCTGCTCGCCATGGCCAATGCGGTCGAGGCTGGCACGCAGACGGCGCTCATGGCGCCGACAGAGCTCCTCGCCCGCCAGCACCTCGCCACGATTAGCGGCTTCGCGAAAGCAGCAAAGTTGCGTGTCGCTCTGCTTACGGGGCGCGAGCGCGGTCGCGAACGCACGCAGACTCTCGACGCGCTGAAGGACGGCGATATCGACATCCTCATCGGCACCCATGCGCTGTTCCAGGAGACGATCCGGTTCCGCGATTTGGGGCTTGTGGTCATCGACGAGCAGCACCGTTTCGGCGTGCATCAACGGCTCGCGCTGCAAGCCAAGGGGACCGGGACCGGCGCCGAGCTTCTGGTGATGACGGCGACGCCCATCCCGCGCACGCTGCTGCTCACGAGCTATGGGGACATGGACGTGTCGCGCCTCGATGAGAAGCCGCCGGGGCGGAAACCTATTCTGACCCGCACCGTGCCGCTCGAACGCATCGACGAAGTGATCGGTGGCGTCGAGCGTGCGCTCGCACGCGGCGCACAAGTCTATTGGGTCTGTCCCCTCGTCGCCGAATCCGAGGTGCTCGATGTCGCCGCAGCCGAGGAACGCTATGCGGACCTTCGTGCGCGGTTCGGGGACAAGGTCGGCCTGGTGCACGGAAAGCTTGCCGGGAAGGACAAGGACGCGGTGATGGCGCGGTTCGCCTCAGGCGCACTCTCCATCCTCGTCTCGACGACGGTCATCGAGGTCGGCGTCGATGTGCCCAACGCCTCCATCATGATCATCGAGCACGCCGAACGCTTCGGCCTCGCCCAACTCCATCAGTTGCGCGGCCGCGTGGGCCGCGGCGCGGCGGAGTCCTCCTGCATCCTGCTCTACCGCCAGCCGCTCGGCGAGACGGCGCGCGAGCGCCTCAACGTGATGCGCAACACCGAAGACGGCTTCGTCATCGCCGAGGAGGATTTGCGGCTCCGCGGCGGCGGCGAGGTGCTCGGCACGCGGCAGAGCGGACTCCCCGCCTTCCGCATCGCCATGTTGCCCGAGCATCAAGATCTGCTCGAGGCGGCGCGCGACGATGCGCGGCTCCAGCTTGCCCGGGACCCAGAACTCAAAGGCAAAGACGCAGAAGCGCTACAGCTTCTCCTCTATCTCTTCGAGCGCGACGATGCCGTGAGGCTGATCCGGGCTGGCTAGGACTAGATGCGCCTGGCGTAGTCGCGTGGCGACATGCTCGTCCAACGCCTGAAGGCGCGGGTGAAATGCGCTTGGTCCGAATAGCCGAGCATGAAGGCGATCTCGATTGCAGAACCGTCATGGGTCGCCACTCTGCGGATCGCCTCGACGCGTCTCACGTCGTCGACGATCTCCTCGAACGAGAAGCCAAAATCCCTGAGCCGTCGTTGCAGCGTCCGTGTGCTCATGCGCAGATGACCCGCAATACGTTCGACGGTCACACCACCATAGGGCAAGAACTCTTTGACGAGCGCGCTTAAGTTGGCCGCGGTTTCCATGGGATCGGCACCCTCGCGCGCCGCGCCATCCCGCAAGTTGACGGGAAAGTCGAGAATCTCCCGGTCGATGGTGATCCCGTCGGTCCTGCAGCCAAACTGAAGCGACGGGCCGAACGTGTCCTCCAAGTGCTCCCCTGCCCGCTCGTAGGGTTGGGTGAATTGGGCGCCGATCGCCTCTGGCACCCCGGCCAGAAGCGCGACGCTGCGCAGAACGGCCAGCGCGCCGAGGACGTGCTGGCGCGGGTCCATGTCCGAACGTCCGATGAAGGCGAAGTCCAGGGTCACAAAGCGTCCGTTCGTCCGGAGCCGTAGGTCAGTTCCTTGATGGACGAGACCGACACCATTCGCGGCCGTCTGGCAGGCTTCTCGAAGCGTTCGCGCCTCGGATACCGCAACGCCCCAGGGTCCAAGATCGGCGAGCTTGAAGCTGCGGCCCACGGCGGCACCAGGGAATCTCTCTCCCGTGGCAGCATACATCTCATTGCCCAGCTTGAAGCACAGCTCGCGAGGCACCCAGCCATTGGTGTCGAGCAAGCCCGTTGGCGAAACGCCGGCGCGCTTGAATATCTCGATGGGATCGATCGAGCGGCTGCGCAAATAGGGAGCGATGTGGAGCAGCGTGCGCGGATTGTGCGCGAAGATCTCACTCAAAACTCGCTACCCCCGGCTCTTTGGCGCCAAATGGCAAGACTCGTGGCGGAGCCCTGCTTACGGTCACGCCACCTGCGCCCTACCTTAATCGGGAGCATCCCATGCTGACCAGACAAAGCTTCGTTGCATTTGCCGCCTTGACCCTCATTCTCTTGGGGACGGTCGTCGCCGTCACCTTCGCGACCGCAGCAGAAGAAAAGAAGGCCGACTTCCTGTTCGTGCAGAGCGCCAAGAGCATGAGCTTCGACCCGGCCACGAACAAGCTGACGCTCAAGGATGTCAGCCCCGTCACCGTGTTCTTCACGGACCGGCCGGAGCGCATCGCCGGAAATATGAACACGACGCGGTTCATCCCCTTCTGGAGCGATGGAAAGGATAGCTTCAAGTCCGATCCGCCCAATGCCGACATTTCCGTGGTGGAAGGCAAGACGTTGAAGCAGACCGTGGTGGAACTGCAAGACCCCGTGCTTGAGGGCGACGACCTCACCTATACGGTCAGGGTGCTCAAGGGCGATATGCCGGCAAAGGCAACCGAGGTCGCAGTGTTCATCGACATCATCGGCAGGCCGTTGACGCCGCTTTCCTATGCCGGTGTAGCGCGGCGCACCTATCGGCGGGCCTTCCTGTACTGATAGAATCGGCAAAAGCCGCCCAAGCAAGAGTGGGTCAGCCCACTCTTTTTCTTGTGCGTATCAAGAGCCCGTTCCATGGCGGGTTCGTTCATCCACCAAGACTTGACATCGGTGCAACTCGCAAATCTAGGAGTTCCAAGATGATCAGATGCGCTGTTGCCCTAACCGGCGCCCTTCTTTTCAGCCCAGCCTTCGTCGCGTCCGCCGCAAGTGCGGCACCGACCGTCAGCGAGGAAGAGGCGCATGCCATCGGAGTCGAGGCCTATCTCTATCTCTACTCGCTCGTCACCATGGACCTGACGCGGCTCCAATTCACGAACGTCGAAAAGGTGGACGGGTTCTCAGGTCCGATGAATGTCTTCGTGAATGTTCCTGCCTACCCCACGGCGGAGATGAGAACCGTGGTGCGGCCCAATTTCGACACGCTGTATTCGTCCGCCTGGCTCGACCTCACCGAGGGGCCGATGGTGGTGTCGGTGCCCGATACGGACGGGCGGTACTACCTTCTGCCCATGCTCGACATGTGGACCGACGTGATCGCCTCGCCGGGCTGGCGCACGACCGGCACGCAAGTGCAGACTTTCCTCGTCACACCGCCGGGCTGGACCGGCTCCGTCCCGGACGGCGTCACGCAACTCAAGGCGTCGACGCCTTATGTGTGGATCATCGGGCGCATCAAGACCGACGGCCCGCCCGACTACGACGCGGTTCACAAGATCCAGGATGCTCTCAGGCTGCGGCCGCTATCTCAAATAGACAACGAAGACTGGAAGCCGGCGCCCACCAAGATCGACCCCGATGTCGACATGAAAACGCCGCCAAAGGAGCAGGTCGACACCATGCCAGCGAGCAAGTTCTTCGCCTACGCGGCTGAGCTTCTCAAGCTGCATCCGCCGCATTTCACCGACGAGCCTATCATCGCCCGGATGAAGCGGATCGGCATCGAGCCGGGCAAGAGCTTCGACATCGATAAGCTCGATCCGGCCATCAAGAAAGGCCTGGAGACCGTGCCTGAGGATGCGCAAAAGCTCATGGCATGGAAGCTGCCGACGCTCGCGCGGGTGGTCAACTATTGGTCGATGAACACCGACACCATGGGCGTCTACGGCAACTACTACCTGAAGCGTGCCATCATCACGCAGCAGGGCCTCGGCGCCAACTCGCCGGAGGATGCGGTCTACCCACTGAATGTCGGTGACAAGGAGGGCAAACCGCTCGACGGGACCAGCAACTACACGATCCACTTCGACAAGGACGACATCCCGCCGGTCAATGCGTTCTGGTCCATCACGCTCTACGACCCGCACGGCTTCCAGGTGGCGAACCCGATCAATCGCTTCGCCGTGTCGAGCTGGATGCCGTTCAAATACAACGACGACGGCTCGCTCGATCTCTACTTCCAGAACGAGAGCCCCGGCAAGGACAAGGAAGCGAACTGGTTGCCTGCGCCGAAGGGGCCTTTCAACCTGACCATGCGCCTCTATGCGCCGAAGTCCGCAGCGCTGACTGGAAAGTGGAACCCGCCGCCTGTGACCAAGGCGGAGTGAAGACACGATGCGACTTTGGACGGTCTTCGGCACGTGCACGCCAAAGCCGTGAAAGAGAGATAGGCCAGGCTAAGACACCGTCGCTTAGGGCTGTTTTTACTTGCCTTTTCGGCAAAACGTTGGGGTAGGATGCCCAGGGGGCGTAGCGGACCGGCCAGCAGGGGGAAATCGGTGCGCAAGTGGTGTGCTCGTGGTCGGGGGGCTTTGTCTTGGCTCCTCATTCTTTGCCTTGCGGCATGTGCCGGCGGTCCCCGCACGCCTGTTCCGGCGACGTTGCAGAACCAAGCCGAAGTCGAGGGAATGGGCGCGGAGCCCATCCGGTTCTGGGGCGATCAACTCCCCCCCAACGCCGATAAGATGGTCAAGGAGAAGTGGATACAAGCCCGCGCCGCCCGACCGTCACTGCGTGCCGGAGGCAAACGACCCGTCGTCAATTTCCTGGCCCTTTCCGGCGGCGGCGATGACGGTGCATTCGGCGCAGGCGTACTTTGCGGCTGGACCGCAAGGGGCACGCGGCCTGAGTTCGATGTCGTGACCGGGGTCAGCACCGGCGCGTTGACGGCGCCCTTTGCCTTCCTCGGGCCCCGCTACGACGCCGCCTTGAAGGACGTCTTCACCCAATCCAACACCAAGGACATCGCGGTGCTGCACCCCGTGAGGGGGCTCCTTGGTGGGGATTCACTGGCGAGCAACGCGCCACTTGCCAAGGTTATCGCCCACTATGTCGACGAGGCGTTTCTGGCCGAGGTCGCCGAAGAGCACCGCAAAGGGCGCCGGCTTCTGATCGGCACGACCAACCTCGACGCCGAGCGCCCGGTCATCTGGAACATGGGCGAGATCGCCGCCAGCGGCCGTCCCGAGGCGCTGGACCTGTTTCGAAAGGTGCTCCTCTCTTCGGCAGCGATCCCTGCGGTGTTCCCGCCTGGCTTCATCGAGGTCAGTGCCGGCGGCGCGACTTACGACGAAATGCACGTGGATGGTGGCGCCACGCGCGAGGTGTTCCTGGTGCCGACGCAATTCATGGCAAAGACCGTGGACAGACGGCTCGGCATCGATCCTATCCGGCGCGCCTATATCATCCGCAACGGACGAGTCGCGCCGGAATACAAGGCTGTTAAGGCCCGAACCCTGTCAATTGCCGGCCGCGCCGTTTCGAGCCTGATCAAGAGCCAGGGCGTGGGCGATCTCAACGAACTCTACATGTTCGCGAGGCGCAACGGCATCGACTACAACCTTGCCTATATCCCCGCCGATTTTCCAGACACCAGCACGCAGGCCTTCGATCCGGTCTACATGACGAAGTTGTTTGACATCGGCTTCAACGCCGGACGTGCGGGCTATCCTTGGCACAAGAAGCCGCCTGTGTTCGGGGAGTAGCCAGACGCATCCGGAGGGACGATGTTCGACCACCTACATCACTTGCGAGAACGATGGCGGGACCCGCTACTTACGGCCCTCACTATCCTGCTCGCTCTGCTGATGTTTGTCCTCGCACCTCTTCGTGCCGAGCAAATTCCAGGCGCCCAGGAAATGGGATTTGCGCTCGTCGCTGTGGTCACAGGCGCGGTGCTGGTCCTTTCGGGAAGATGGTTCGCCATCTGGGCTCTGCTGACGGCCATCCTCCTCGCCGCCATCGCCGCCGTCCATCGGCATTACTCACCATCCATTTTTGACGTGTATCTCGACGCTAGTGCGTGGCTGCTGATCAGTCTCGCGCTCATCTTGGAGGTGGGGCGTGCGGTCTTCGGTCCGGGGCGCGTGACGTATCACCGCGTCGTGGGCGCGGTGTTACTTTATCTCGCGATGGGTCTGGCTTTCGCCGCGCTATTCACGTTCATCGGAGCCGCGTCCAACTCGGCGTTCTCGGGCTTCGTCGTCAAAGATAGTCCGAGCCTCGCCGATATCATGCTCTATTTCAGCTTTGGTGCTCTGACCGGCATCGGCTCTGGCGACATCATGGCGCTGCATCCGATCGCACGCAGCCTCACGCTCTTGGAGGCCATGATTGGACAACTCTACCCGGCCACGTTGCTAGCGCGGCTCGTGACGTTGGAAGTGGAAGACAGAAGTCGCGTCTAGACGACGGGCTCTTCCTCAGGCACCGGCTTCTTGTGCTTCGCTTCGTCGGCAAGCTCTTTCAGCTTGTCTTGGGGCGGTGCCACGAGGCCGGCTGAGATGACGAGCTTGGCGGCATCGTCGATGGCCATGTCGAGCAGAATGACGTCCTTTGCCGGCATGAACATGACGAAGCCGGTGGTCGGGTTCGGCGCGTTCGGCATGAACACGGTCAACAGCTCGCCGTTGCCGAGCTTATCCTTCACCTCATGCGGCGGGTCGCCCGACACGAACACGACGGCGTAAAGGCCGCGGCGCGGAAACTCAATGAGCCCGACGCGCTTGAACCCAGTGCCCTGCTTGGAGAATACCGTGGTGAAGATCTGCTTGAGCAGCCGATAGACGCCGCGCACCACGGGCATGCGGTCGAGCATCATCTCGCCGTAGCTGACGATGGTGCGGCCGAACAGGTTGGCGGCAAGCGCGCCGATCAGCATCAGGGCCAAGATGCCGACGATCAGGCCGACGCCTGGAACGTTGACCGGAAGAAAGTTGTCCGGCAGGTAGCGCTGCGGAATGAGCGGCTTCACCCAGCCGTCGACGAGGTTGATGAACCACCACACCACATAGATCGTGATGGCCACGGGGCCGACGATGATGAGCCCGGTGAGGAAATAGCCGCGCAGCCGCGCCATGAAATGGGACGAGGTGGGCTCAAGTGCGCCGAACAGACCGAACTGGTCTTCGAGCTCGTCTTGCGTCTCCGGGCTCTGACCGGAGTCTTTTGTTTGTTTGTCTTTAGAGGTCATGCGGCTTCTGGAAACTCTCGGGAAAACGGGGGATTTCAGGTAACACAGTTCGGGCGGGGGCTGTTCCTAGCACGCCCGGCCTACAAGTGTGAGGCATGGCTGAATGCGGGCGCGCTTGCAAGTCCGCTTTAAGCCTCAGGGGCCGTCCGGGGAGACCACGGAGCAGTCGGTGCCGTTTCGCTTCAATGCATTACACAGCTTGGTGCTTTGAGCCTGGCTGGCGAACGGACCGATTTTGAGGCTGTAGAAGGTGCCGAAATTGCCAATCTCCACCTTCTCGATCTGCGGCGCCGCGCTCGCCAGTTGCCCGTTCGAGGTCTGCACTTTCTTCCACAGGGCCTGGGCCTCCGCCTGCGATCGGCTATTGGCCAGCTGCACGCTATAGCCGCTGCCGCGCGCGGCAGGAGCCGCTGCGGGCGCCGACTCGGTCGAGCGTGAGAACCAGCGCCCGATCGCGGTGCTGCTTCCACTATCGTTCGACACCACTTTCTCGGTCTTGGTGTTGGCGCCCCAGCTCGCCGCCGATGGCGGCTTCGCGGTGGTCTTCGGCGCCGCAGTGGTCCGCGGTGCCGGCGCGGGACTCGGTTCCAAGGTCGGTGCGGACGCTGCAGGCGCTGACGCACTGTCGCCGGTGAGCGATCCGAACCAACGGCTTACGGCACTGCCGCTCGACTCCGATTTCTCGTCGCTGACCGCGGCATTCCAGCCGCTCTTGGGCGCGGCCTCGGCCGTCCGCGTGGGTGGAGGCTCAGCAGCCGGCGTCGGTGCAGGTGGTGGTGTGGCGGTTGAGCCGCCGAAGCTCGGAACCAGCCGGCTCCAGACGCTCTCGCCTGAGGACGACTGTTCGCTCACGGTGGAAGACGCGTCGCTTGCCACCACGGCGCCGCCGTCCTCATCAATCAGCTTTTGGACCTGGCTCGAGCTTGAGATCTTGCGCGCTTGGGCAAGCTCAGCGTCGCCCTGGCTGGAAAGCCCCGCAGCCTTGTAGGCGAGGCCCTTATTGACCAGGGCCCTCGCCCGGTCCGAGGTGGGCAAGCCAAGCCAGACCGCCGCGCCGAGATCGGCAATGGCCCGGGCAGGATTGCCGGATCTGCGATAGGCGATACCCCGCAGCATCAGGGCTTTGGCGGCTTGGCCTGTCGTCGCTTTCTTGTCGTTCACCGTGGCGGAGAGCTGGCGGATCGCGGCGGCGTACTTGCCGGCGGCGAGCGACGCAGCGCCGTTCTTGAGGCCAATCTCTTGGGCCAGGGCCGGCGTTGCCGCCAAAAGCGCGCCAAGGAGCGCCAGCGCGGCGCCGATGCGGCGGCCGCGGGGAAGGAGGCGCCCGTCAAAAGCAAGACGGCGCGGCCGGAACGACTTCCGATGATCCGCCATGTGCTTGCTCAAGCAAAGAAATCGGGCAAATCCGAGGCTGTAGACTATTCCACAGTCACAGATTTTGCGAGGTTTCGCGGCTGGTCTACGTCAGTGCCCATAAAGACCGCCGTGTGATAGGCGATGAGCTGAACCGGCAGAGCGTAGACGATTGGTGCCACGAAGGGGTGGACAGTGGGTACCGCCACGTCCGTCTGGACGGCGCAGCCCGTGCTCGCCGGGTCAGCATCGCTTACCAGGATGATTTTGCCGTCGCGCGCGGCGACCTCCTGCATGTTCGAGACGGTCTTGTCGAAGAGATCGTCGTGCGGCGCAATGACGATGACCGGTACGGTCTCGTCGATGAGCGCGATTGGTCCGTGCTTCAACTCGCCCGCGGCGTAGCCTTCGGCATGGATATAGGAGATCTCCTTCAGCTTGAGCGCCCCTTCGAGGGCGATCGGGTAGCTCGAACCACGGCCGAGATAGAGCACGTCGCGCGCCTTGGACAGGCTGTGGGCGAGCGTCTCGTAAGACGTCTCATCACGCAGGATCGTCGCCATGTGCCGGGGCACCTCGACCAGCGCCTTGACCAGGTCGGCTTCGAGCGAGGGGCCGATCACCCCGCGGGCCTTGCCGGCGGCGATGGCGAGACAAGCAAGCACGGTGAGTTGGCAGGTGAAGGCCTTAGTGGAGGCGACGCCGATCTCAGGGCCGCCTAGCGTCGGCAGCACCGCGTCGGATTCGCGCGCAATGGACGACTCTTGCACGTTGACGATGGACAACACGTGCTGGCGCTGCGTGCGGCAATAGCGGAGCGAAGCCAGCGTGTCGGCGGTCTCGCCCGACTGAGACACGAACAGCGCCGCTCCGCCCGGCTCCATCGTGACCTCGCGGTAGCGGAACTCAGAGGCGATATCGACGTCGACAGGCAGCTTAGCCCAGCGCTCGAACCAGTATTTGGCGACGAAGCAGGCATAGAATGCCGTGCCGCAGGCCGACAGCGACAGCCGACTCACATTCGCGAAGTCAAACGGCAACGGCGGCAAGTCCACGCGATAAGTGGCAAGGTCGAGATAATGCGCGAGCGTATGTCCGACGACTTCCGGCTGCTCGTGAATCTCCTTCGCCATGAAGTGCCGGTAATTGCCCTTGTCGACGACGAGGCCGGCAGCGAGCGAGCGCGCCACGGGGCGTTCCACAGCCGTCCCCGACCGGTCGCGGATGGCGACGCCCTCACGGGTGATCACGGCCCAGTCGCCGTCCTCGAGGTAGGCAATCTGGTCGGTGAAGGGCGCGAGCGCGATGGCGTCGGAGCCAACGAACATCTCGCCGTCGCCGTAACCGATGGCGAGCGGACTTCCCTGGCGCGCCGCGATCATCAGATCGTCGTAACCGCGGAAGATTATGGCGAGCGCAAACGCGCCATGGAGCTGGTTTAGCGTCTGGTAGACCGCAGCCACGGGGTCCTTGCCGGCCCGCAGTTCGCGCGTGATCAGATGGGCGATGACCTCGGTGTCGGTATCGCTGGTGAATGGCGCCCCTTCCGCCATGAGCATGGCCTTCA
>Ga0307424_1001353_pt1 | contig 12945 bp, 8 predicted proteins | sample SalMarWE160320MG_FD_202157 | JGI IMG/M metagenome (GOLD analysis project Ga0307424, IMG submission 202157) | Salt marsh sediment microbial communities from the Plum Island Ecosystem LTER, Massachusetts, United States - WE1603-20 | ecosystem: Environmental > Aquatic > Marine > Intertidal zone >... | reverse complement strand
TGCCTGGCCGCGGCCGGGCGCCTGGACGAAGCGGTCAAGATCCTGCGCGAGGCGGTGCGCCTGGATACCAAGAACCCCGAGCCCCACTACTCCCTGGCCACCGCCCTGGCCCAGGCCGGCCGGACCGCGGAGGCGGAGCGGGAGTTCCAGGCCACGCTCAAGATGCAGCCCGACCTGTGCAAGGCCCACATCAATCTCGGCATCCTCTACGACGGCATGGGCCGTCGTGAGGAGGCGCTGGATTGCCTGCGCCGGGCCATCTCCTGCGACCCGGGGAGCGCGGTGGCCCACGCCAACCTGGGGGCGCTCTACGGGGAACAGGGGCGCCGCGAGGACGCTCTGGCCGAACTCAACCGGGCCCTGGAGCTGGATCCGGGCTCGGCTGAGGCCCACTTCAACCTGGCCATCCTCTACCTGGACGACGGCCGGTTGGAGGACGCGGCCGAGTCGATCGCCACCGCCCGCCGCCTGGCTCCCGAGGACACCCGCATCCTGTACTACTCGGGGGTGCTCATGCTCCGCCAGGGCCGGCACCGCGAGGCGGTCCGCTCGTTCAAGGAGTATGTACGCATCGTGCCCGGCGACGCCAACGGCCACTACAACCTCGGTCTCTCCGAGATGCGCCTGGGCCAGGTGGACGACGCCATCCACTCCCTGCAGCAGGCGGTGAAGGCGGATCCGACCCACCACCGCGCCCACTACTACCTGGGCGTGGCGCTGGACCGGAAGGGCATGAAACACGAAGCGCGCCTGGCCTACCGCGCCGCCGACCGGCTCGACCGGGGCGGTTCCTCCCGCTAGCTCGTGACCCCGATCCACGCCCTGATTCTGGGGATCGTCCAGGGGTTCACCGAGTTCCTCCCCGTCTCCTCCTCGGGCCACCTGGTCCTGACCGAGCACCTGCTGGGGGACGCCACCGGGGGGCTCACCTTCGAGATCTGGCTCCACCTGGCCACCCTGGTGGCGGTGGTGGCCGCCCTCCATCGCGACCTGCGCCGCTTGATCGTGGGCCTCGTCCCCGGCGGCGAGGACACCGCCTTCGCCCGGCGCTGGGTCCCCGCCATCGTGCTGGGCACCGTCCCCGCGGTGCTGGTGGGGCTCTTCCTGAAGGACCAGGTGGAGGCGGTCTTCTCCAGCGTTCGCTGGGTGGGGGCCGATCTCCTGCTCACCGCGACCATTCTCTTGGCGTCCCGCTTCTTCCCCGCGCGGAACGCCCCCCTCACCCTGTGGCGGTCCCTGACCATCGGGGTGGGCCAGGCCCTGGCCATCCTCCCCGGGGTGAGCCGGTCCGGAACCACCCTGGCCACCGGCGTGACCCTGGGGCTCTCCGGTCCCGACGCGGCCCGGTTCTCCTTTATCCTCTCCGTGCCGGTCATCCTGGGGGCGGTGGTGCTGGAGCTGCCGGCGCTGGCCAAGCTGGGCGCGGCCTCCCCCTTGGTGCTGGTGGCCGGCTTCGTCAGCGCCGCCGCCTGCGGGTATCTGGCCATCCGCGTGGTCTGGCGGGTGATGGAGCAGCGGCGCTTGGCCTGGTTCGCGCCGTACTGCGCGATCCTGGGCGTGATCGTGCTCATCTGGGGATAGCCCGCGCCGGCGGGCGGGAACGCGGGACCGACAACCATGGCTCACCGAAATGAACCGCCGCGGGAACCCTCCTTCCTGGACATGGACCCGGAGACCATGAACCGGTTGGCGCACCGCGTGGTGGACGAGGTGCTGCGGCATCTCACCACCATGGAGTCGGAACCGGCCTGGCGGATGATCTCCAGGGGCGAGGGAGAAGCGAGGTTCCGGGAGCCGGTGCCGGAGACCGGCCGCCCGCTGGAGGATCTCCTGGACCGCGCCCGGCACGAGATCCTGGGCAACGTGGGGCGGATCGGGCATCCGCGGTTCCTGGCCTTCGTCCCCAGCGCCGTCACCTTTCCCGGGGTCCTGGGCGACGTGCTGGTCGCCGGGATGAACCCGTTCGTGGGGACCTGGGTCGGGGGATCGGCGCTCACCATGCTGGAGCTGGTGGTCGTGGATTGGATCCGCCAGATGCTGGGCCTGCCCGAGGGGGCGGGGGGGCTCCTGACCAGCGGCGGATCCGAGGCCACCCTCCTGGCCGTGGTCACGGCCCGGGACACGCATCTCACGGCCGGCCTGGACCGGGCCGTGATCTACGCCTCGGACCAGAGTCACTCGTGCGTCCCGCGGGCCGCCCGCATCGCCGGGTTCCCCCGCGAGCGCTTCCGCAGCCTCCCCGCCGAAGTCGACGGGCGGCTGGATCCGGACCGGGTGCGGCGCGCGATCCGCGAGGACGCCGGCCGGGGTCTGGCGCCCTTTCTCCTGGTGGGGAACGGTGGGACGACCAGCACCGGAAGCGTGGACCCGCTGGGGGAACTGGCCGCGGTGGCGCGGGAGGCCGGGCTCTGGTTCCACGTGGACGCGGCCTACGGGGGATTTGCCGCCCTCACCGAGCGGGGCCGGGCCGCCCTGGCCGGGATGGAGGCCGCCGATTCCTGGGTGTTCGATCCGCACAAGTGGCTCTACCAGGGATACGAGTGCGGGTCGCTCCTGGTCCGGGAGCCGCGTCGCCTGCGGGAAACCTTCCGGGCCACCGCGGACTATCTCCAGGACGTGGATCTCGGGGAGCGGGAACCCAACTTCGGCGACGCCGGCCTCCAGCTCAGCCGCACCTCGCGCGCGCTCAAGGTGTGGCTCTCGGTGAGCCACTTCGGGCTGGCCGCCTTCCGGGCCGCGGTGGACCGCACCCTGGACCTGGCCCTGGCCGCCGAACGGGACCTGGAGCGCGATCCCCGGTTCGAGGTGCTGTCCCCGGCCCGGCTGGGTGTGGTCTGCTTCCGCCTGCATCCCCCGGGAGCGGGGGCGGCGGCGCTGGATGCCCTGAACCGGGACGTCCTGGTGCGGCTCAACCGGAGCGGGTTCGCATTCCTCTCCTCCACCCGGGTCGCCGGGGCCTTCGCGCTGCGGATGTGCGTGCTCAGCCATCGCACCACCCGGGCCGACCTGCGGGGGGTGATCGAGCGGATCGCCGATCTGGGATCCGGGAACCGCGACGGGTCCGGCGACTCCTGATTCGGAGCGCCCCTTCCGCGGCGGGGCGCCGTCGGGTATGCTGGCGCCCGGCCCCCGTCGCCGGCGGCGGGCCGATCCCCCACGTTCCCGGCGCGGACTCGCACCATGGAGGGATGGTGGCTGATTCCAAAGACCGGCTCGAGGATCCCGGGCTGGCCAAGACCGCCCTCATCCGGGAGCTGGTGGACCTGTCCCGGTTCACCGAGGGGATCCTGCGCACCCTGGGCTCCGCGATCCTGGCCATCGACGCGTCCGGGACCGTGACCTTCGTGAACCCCGCCGCCGAGCGGCTGCTCGGCCTCCCCGCCTCGCGCCTGGTGCACCGCCCCGCCGACGAAGTCCTGGTGCCCCGCGGCGGGGGGAGCCTCATGGCCGCACCCCCCCTGGCCGACGCGGCCGGGGAAGTGGACCTGGTCCTGGACGACGGCCGCCTGGTCACGGTGGAGGTGCGGCTCTCCCGCCAGGTCTCGGACGACGGCCCGGCCGGGGTGGTGGCCATTCTCACCGACCACACCGATCTCAAGCGGGCCGAGCAGGAGGCCCGGCGGAAGGAGCGCCTGGCCTCGTTGGGCGAACTCTCGGCCGGGGTGGCCCACGAGATCCGCAATCCCCTCACCGGGATCGGGGCCAGCGCCCAGATCCTGCGGTCGCGCCTGGACCAGGACCAGGACATGGTCCGCCTGGCCGACGTCATCCTGGACGAGGTGGCCCGGCTGGACCGCATCGTGGAGAACATGCTGCTCTTCGCCCGGCCGCCGCAGCCCAACCTGTCCCTGGAGCACCTGCAGGAGTGCGTGGAGCGGGCGCTGCTCCTGGTGCAGGAAGAGGCCTCCGAGCGGGGGATCGCGGTGGAGACCGACTTCAGCCCCGACCTCGCCCGCATCTGGATCGACCCCGACCAGATGGTCCAGGTCGCGCTCAATCTCTTCCAGAACGCGGCCCAGGCCATGGAAGGGGGAGGCACCCTGCGGGTCGGCCTGCGCACGGTGTCGCGCCGGCCCTACGTGCGCCACCGTCCGGGGCGCCGCCAGGAGGACCGCCCCCGGCTCTCCGAGGACGTCCCCCTCCAGGACTGGGTGGAGCTGGAGGTGGCCGACACCGGGCACGGGATGGCCCCGGAGGCGGTGGAGCGTATCTTCAACCCGTTCTACACCACGCGCACCCGGGGGACCGGCCTCGGACTCTCCATCACCCAGGCCATCGTCCGGGAACATGGCGGCATGATCTCGGTGAGCAGCGAGGTCGGGCGGGGGACCACCATCCTGGTCGATCTTCCCGAGGACAAGCGCCGGGGCCGCCGCCGGCAGGGAGGTTCCGCATGAGCGACGAGGCGAAACGGGCGGCACATCCGGGGGTGCTGGTGGTGGACGACGAGAAGTCGTTGCGTTTCACCCTCTCCGAGGCCATGTCGGACGAGGGCTACCGCACCTACGAGGCCCCGGACGGGGCCCAGGCCCTGGGGCAGCTCCGCGAGAACAGCGTGGACGTGGTCCTCCTGGACATGAAGCTCAAGGAGTCCGGGGAAGACGGCCTGGTGCTGCTCCGGCAGATCAAGAAGGAGTTCCCGGAGGTGGAGGTGGTCATGATGACCGCCTACGGCAAGTTCGACCACGCGGTGGAGGCCACCAAGGCCGGCTGCTACCAGTTCGTGGGGAAGCCGTTCCAGCTCGACCACATCAAGATGGTGGTGCAGGGGGCGCTCAAGAACGCGGCCCTGGCCCGCGAGGTGGAGGTCCTGCGCCGAGGCGCCCAGGGGCGGTTCCCCACCGACCGGGTGATCGGGGAGAGTCCGGCCATCCGCCAGGTCCTGGACACGGTGGACAAGGTGGCCCGGAGCCGGGCCACCGTGCTGCTCCGCGGGGAGACAGGAACCGGCAAGGAGGTGATCGCCCGGGCGCTCCACCAGCGCTCGGACGTGGCCGGGGGCCCCTTCGTCACGCTCAACTGCTGTGCGGTGCCGGAGAACCTGCTCGAGTCCCAGCTCTTCGGGCACGAGAAGGGGGCGTTCACCGATGCCAAGGCCCGCAAGAAGGGGGACTTCGAACTGGCCCACCAGGGGACCCTGTTCCTGGACGAGATCGGGGACATGGCCATGGGGCTCCAGTCCAAGCTGCTGCGCGTCCTGGAGACCGGTGGGTTCCGGCGTCTGGGAGGGACCGGGGACATCGCGGTGGACGTGCGGGTGGTGGCCGCCACCAACAAGGACCTGAAGAAGGAGGTGGCCGAGGGACGCTTCCGCGAGGACCTCTACTACCGGCTGGCCGTGGTGCCGATCACCATCCCCCCGCTGCGGGAGCGCCCGGAGGACATCCTGGTCCTGGCCCGGCACTTCCTGGACCATCTGAACCGGGAGATGGGCCGCTCGGTTGCGGGCTTCACTCCCGAGGCGGAGGAGGCGCTCCTGGCCTATCGCTGGCCTGGGAACGTGCGCGAACTCCGGAACGTGGTGGAGCGGGGGCTGCTCCTGAACTCCGGGGAGCGCCTGGAGGCCTCGGCCCTCCCTCTGGAGGTGCTGGACCGGGAGCGGCCGGGTGCGGACGGCCCCCCCGAGCCCCGGGAGAACGTCATCTGGTCCCTGGCCGACTGGGAGCGCTATGCCATCGAGGTCGCCCTGCGCCGCTTCGACGGCAACAAGACCCGGGCCGCGGAGGCGCTGGGGGTCTCCCGGCAGACCCTGCGGTCGAAGATCCGGGAGTACGGCCTGGCCCCGCAGGGGGAGGAGACCCGGGAGAACCGGGCCGAGGCGCGGCGGAACTAGGGTTCCTCCCGCCCTGGCCGGACGGTTCCGGATCGATCCGGGCCGGGCGGTCCCTTTTTTGCCACCGGCCGGGGGCCGCCGGGTGAAATCGTTTCGCTCAGGTCCGGTCCGCCCCGGCCGATAACTATCGGGATCGGGCTCCCGATCGGCCCCCTCCCCGGTTTCCCGCTCCCGCGGAACTCCTTGCCGGCCAGCCCCTTGACCCTGTTGCTCCCGGCTCCCGCCCCTCCGGATCGCCCCCGGCCCGGCCGCCTTGGCCCCCCTCTTGCACTGGGTTCCCCCGTCCGGGGGGGATGAGCCTCCCGGTTGCCTCCGGATCGAACCGGAGCCGGGAAGGGGGAGCCAGGTGCAGGACTCGAATCGCCAGGGACAGGGAGGGGGCCGCCCGCCTCGTCTGGAGGTCGTGCGGGGGGGACTCCAGCCGGCTCCGGAGGCCGGGGCCCTGCCCGCCGTGCCCCCCCGGGTCCTGGCCGTGGCCGGGGCCGCCCGCGGGGTGGGGACCAGCGCCATCACTGCCAGCCTGGGCCTGGCCCTGGCCGAACTCGGGCGCCGCGTGCTGATCGTGGACCGACCGGACCGGCTGTCCCGTCCCCACGTGTCCCGGCCCGCCGCCCGCTCCGACCTCTTGTCCCGGCTCGTCCAGGAGGCCAGCCGCTACGACCTCTTCCTGGTGGAAATCCCCGCCGGCCGCGGATTCGCGGCCCGGGCCGTGGCCGCCCGCGCCGATCTCCTGATGCTGGTCACCACCCCCGATCCGGGCGTGGCTCTGGAAGCCCGGGCCGGACTCGTCTTTTTCTCCGGTTTCCACGCGGGGCGGCCTCAGGTGGTCGTCAACCGCTCGTCGTCGGAAGGGACGGCCCGCGACGCCTATCGCCGGCTGCTTTCCGCCTCCGGCGCCCCCCGGCACGGGGCGCCCGGTTTCCTGGGCGGGATTCCAGAGGATCCGGCGGTGCCGCAGGCCCTATCCATCCGGAAGCCCTTCGTCGTCCACGACCCTCTGGCGCCCTCCAGTTGCTCGGTGCGAGCCCTGGCTTGGCGCCTGCTCTCCGGCATCCTGCCGGAAGGGGGGGAACGGGCGATGGATCCCCGGACCCGGCCCGGCGGCCGGTTCCCGGACGCGGCCCGCGCCGCCTGACGGAGTTCTCAACCCAAGGAGAGATTGGTTCATGGCAAGCCATCGTGTCGCCACCGAGTCCCGCCGCAAGGAAACGCCCCGGTCCGGGTCCTGGAAGAAACCCAGCAAGGAAGAGGCCTACAAGCGCTACGCCCCGCTCATGAAGTACGTCGTGGACCGGGTGGCCTCGAACGTGCCCAAGTACGTGGAGCGGGAGGACCTGCTGAACGCGGCCGCTCTCGGGCTCTTCGACGCCCTGGAGAAGTACGACAGCAACAAGGGGACGAAGTTCGAGACCTACGCGGTGTGGCGCATCCGCGGGGCGGTGCTGGACGAACTCCGGGCCATGGACTGGGCCAGCCGCTCCGTGCGGCGCAAGGCCCGCCAGCTCGACATCATGACCCGGGACATGGACCAGCGCCTGGGCCGGGCGGCCAGCGACGAGGAACTGGCCGACGCCATGGACATCTCGGCCAGCGAGATGTCGCGGCTCTTGGACGAGGTACGAGGGGTCGTTCTCCTGTCGCTCAACCAGTCGGGCGGGGAGACCGAGGAGGGGAACTCCGGCGGCCTGGCCGAGGTGATCGAGGACCCCCACGCCGAGGACGCCCTGGACGAGGTGGAGCGCCTGCAGCTTTCCGATCTCCTGGTCGACGTCATCAGCGACCTGTCCGAGCAGGAAAAACTGGTCCTGGCCCTCTACTACTACGAGGAGATGAACCTCAAGGAGATCGGCCAGACCCTGGACATCTCCGAGTCGCGCGTGTCCCAGATCCACACCAAGGCGATCTCGCGGCTCCGCAACCGGGTCCGGCGGGCGGCCTAGCCGGCCGGCCCGGGAACGACCCGCTGCTCCTCGACCAACCTACATCGGGAATACAGGGAGGGAATCCGATGGCCACCATGACCAAGACCACCAAGAAGCGCTCCACCCGGAAGGCCGCCCCCGCACGCGCCGCCAAGAACCCGGCCCTGGCCAAGGCGGCCCGGGCCAAGCGCTCGCTCCTGGGACGGCTGGAAGCACTGGGACTCCTGGACCAGGACGCCATCGAGCGCCTGGGCCGGAAGGCGGACGGCCTCAAGGAGGCCGGCTCCAAGCTCGAGGACGCCTCGGCCTGGGACCGGGCCCTGTTCGCCAGCCTGGCCGCCTTCGAAGCGGGCGGTGGGGACGGCAGCACCAAGCGCGCCCTGCAGGCGATCCTCACCTGGCAGGAGGCCCTGGTCGACCTGCCGGCCACGGTGGCCGGCCTGGAGACGGCCCTGGCCGGTCTCAAGAAGATCGTCCCCTATCACGGGGGCACCCTGTTCCTGCGCCACCCGGACCGGAAGGCGGTGGAGCCCCTGGCCACGGTCGGCTTCGAGGTGCAGCTGGTGAGCCGGATCCGGTTCGAGGAAGGCTCGGGGTTCTCGTCCTGGGTCGCCTCCCGCAAGAAACCGGTGCTCTACGCCTCCATCCACCGGAACGAGGCCCCGGACTCCGAACAGGTCCGCTCCTTCATGTCGGTGCCGCTGGTGATCGGCGGGGAGAGCGTGGGCGTCCTCAACCTGGGCCACCGGGAGGAGAACGCCTACGACCCCGGGACCCTGCGGCGGCTGGTGATCTCGGGAGCGATCCTGGCCGGCATGGTGGGGCGCTACGTGTTCGGGAGCCAGATCCAGGCCCGGGAGATCAGCGATCCGGCCACCGGGCTGGCCACCCCCTCCTATCTCCGGACCCGCCTGGACGAGGAGGTGGTGCGATGCCGGGAACTGGGGCATTCCATGAGCCTGGTCGTGTTCCGCCTGGCCGAACTCGCCGACCTGACCACCCAGTACGGGGACGGGTTCCAGGAGCGCTGCCGGCAGGACCTGGCCGCCCTGGTCCGGACCTGGCGGGGACCCACCGAGCTGGTCGGCCTGGGCAAGGAGGACACGGTGGTGGCCATCCTCCCGGCCGCGCGCCGCGAGCGGGCGGAGACACGGACCGAGGAGTTCGCCAACCTGGTCCGGAGGCACAACTTCCCGCGTCGCAAGCGGATGACCGTGGAATTTGGCCTGGCCACCTACCCCGCCGACGCCGAGAGCCCTCAAGAACTACTGGAGTTCGTCGATAAGTCCCTTCGGGATGCCCCCGGGTCCCCGAATGGGCTCCCGGGGCACCCGCACGCCATGACGGTTTAGACGTTCCAACCCCTGCGGGGTCTCATGATCGATCGGCCGGAAACGTCCCTCGCCCCGGAGCACCGCCCCCAGATTCTCGTCGTGGACGACGAGGAGAACGTGGTCCAGATCCTGGAGGATCTCCTCTCCGAGAGCCCCTACGAGGTGGACACCGCGACCACCGGCGAGGAAGCCCTGGAGGCCCTGGGGGCCAAGGCCTACGACCTGTTGCTCACCGACATCAACCTGCCGGGGGTGAACGGGCTCGAGGTGGTGACCGCGGCCAAGGAGGCCGACCCCGAGATGGTGGTGGTGGTCATCACCGGCTACGCCTCGACGGGCACGGCCATCGACGCCCTCCGCCAGGGCGCCTACGACTACATCACCAAGCCCTTCGATCTGTGGGAGGTGGACCAGATCGTGGCCCGGGGGCTCAAGAGCCGCGGGCTGGTCCGCGAGAACCAGAGGCTCCTGCACGACCTGCAGACGGCCAACGAGGAACTCCGGCGGCACGAGGAGGTGCTGCGGGAGAAGATCGAGATCGCCACCCACCGCATCCGCACCCTCTACGAGATCGGCAAGGACGTCAACGCCAGCCTGGACGTGAACCGGACCCTGGACTTCATCGTCAACCAAGCGGTGAGCCTGACCGGGGCGCGGACCGGCCTCCTCTTCCGCAGCCAGGAGAACGCCGGCTCCCTGGTGGCCGAGGTCGGCTACGGCGCGGCCAAGGAGGTCACCGGGTCGGCCATCGTGCATCTGGGCAAGGGCCTGATCGGCCGGGTGGTGGACGCACAGAAGCCGGTGCGCCTGGCCACCGAGGATCCGCAGAGCCTGGGCGAGACCTTCCTGGCCGAACTCATGGTCTCCTCGCTCCTGGCCGTGCCCCTCCTGCACAAGGGCCGGCTGGTGGGGATCCTGAGCGTGATGGACAAGACCGAGGGGGCCTTCAGCGACGAGGACGAGGACCTCCTGGAGATGTTCGCCTCGTCCGCCGCCCTGGCCCTGGCCAACGCCGAACTCTACGAGACCGCCCGCGAACTCGAGCAGATGAAGTCGGAGTTCGTGGCCGTGGTCTCCCACGAGGTGCGGACCCCGCTCACCGCCATCCAGGGATCCCTGGAACTGGTCCTGGACGAACGGTTCTTCGAGATGGTCCCCAAGATGCGGGAACTCCTCAGCATCTGCCAGACCAACGTGGGGAAGCTGGGGCTCCTGATCAACGAGATCCTGGACTTCTCGAAGCTGGAGGCCAACCGCCTGAGCCTGTCCTTCTCGGCGGTGCGGGTGGAGGAGGTGGCGGCCGAGGTCCTGGCCTCCATGGACTCCATCGCCGACCCCAAGGGAATCCGGGTGCGGCTGGACGCCGCGAACGGGCTGCCGGAGATCCAGGCCGACCGCATGCGGGTGGGGCAGATCCTGACCAACCTGGTGGGCAACGCCCTCAAGTTCACCCCCTCCGGAGGGAATGTGGACGTGACCCTGGACGCGGCCCCCGACGGGGGCATCCTCTGCGTGGTCGCCGACACCGGGCCCGGGATCGCGCCCCAGCACCTGGGTAAACTGTTCCAGAAATTCCAGCAGATCGACTCGTCCATGACCCGGGAGCAGGGCGGAACCGGGCTCGGTCTGGTCATCTCCAAGGGGCTGGTGGAAGGCCACGGGGGGAGGATCTGGGTGGAGAGCGAACTGGGGGTGGGAAGCCGGTTCCAATTCACCCTGCCGCTCGAACCGGCGGAGAGCCGTTCGCCGGACGCCGAAGCCCCGGCCCCCGAATCCGCCTAGCGCCTTCGCCGGTGGCGCGGACGCGCCCGCGACGTGTCCCGAATAACCCGACGGGACGGGTTTCGTGTCAAATGCCCCAACTTCCGACCTTCCGGATCTCTCATGGAATGATCTTTTCGACCCGGTGTTGTACTTCCGCAGCAGCGTCGGGATTTCTTACGCGCCGTCCGGCCGGGCAACTCCTTGCCTGCCCGGGCGGAGCGGGGGTGCCCTTCTTCATTTCGTGATTTTTCTTACATTTCTTTACGTTGCGTGGTACTCTTTCCGACAGTCTCCCGGCCGCGGAGCAAGCTGCCCGCTGCCGATTCGTAGTTTGGCCGCAACGCTGTCCCATAGGGACGGGGGGGGCGAATCCAGCGAGGCGGGCCGCCGCCACAAGCTTCTTGGATCGTAAGCACCCTTCGAAACGAGCGAGTAGTTTTCGCTCCCTTCCCCTTTCGACAGCCGCTACACAAGGGGTATGCCATGAGTGCCGTTGATTCGTGTTGTCTTCGACACCTTCCCCGAACGTGTTCCTTCCTCCTGGCCGCCCTGCTCGTCTCGTTCCTGCTCACCGGAGCGGGTACGGCGTTCGCGCAGGTCGGCCTGGAGATCGACGGGAGCCCGTTCGACAGTTCCGGGGCAGGTATTCCAGAAGACTGGAATGTCCTGTATAACGGCGGGGGAAGTGCCTTGCAGTTCTCCTTCGTCACGGAATCGCCTGCCGACACCATCTTCCACACCGGCGGATCCAAGGACATCCTGGACGTCAGTAACTGGGGATGGATCGGGGGGACGGTTCCCGACAAGGACGACCTTCTCCACGCCTTCGCTGCCCTGTACGTGGGCGGCGAATTGTATTTCGGGGCCGACCGGCTGGCCAACAACGGGGATGCCGCCCTCGGGTTCTGGCTGCTCCAGAACGACGTGGGCCTGAACCCGGACGGGACATGGTTCGGCACCCACGCCATCAATGACATCTTCATTGTGGCGGATTTCGTGAACGGCGGCGCCAACGCCATCGTTCCCACGGTCTACCGCTGGGATCCGACGGACCCGTCCGCCGACAACAACCTGGTCCTGCTCTCGGTGAGTCCGGCCGAGGCCTTCGCCGTCACCAACGGGGGTCCGACCTGCGCGGCCTGGCCATACACGCCGAAGTTCGCGCCGGTGAGCTACCCGGCCGCCTGTCCGACCGGGCCCACCTACCCGTACCACTCGTTCTTCGAGGGGTACCTGAACCTGGGGGCCCTGGGAGTCAGCCCCTGCTTCACCACCTTCGTGGTGGAGACGCGGTCTTCCCAGGAGACCACGGCCCAGCTGAAGGACTTCGTGATCGGCGACTTCCAGACCACGCCTTCGGTTAGCGTCCAGGACGACTGCGAGACGTTGTGTCCGGTGGTGACCGGTGGGGAAGGCCCCTACGGGTACAGCTGGACCGGGCCGATGGGCTACGCCAGCACGGACTCCTGTATCACGCCCGGGACCCCCGGTCAGTACATCGTGGTCGTGACGGACTTCAACGGCTGCGTGAGCCAGCCCGACACCTCCATGATCTTCCCGCCCCCCACGCCGACCGTGACCAACGTCTGCGCGGGCGGGGATCTCTGCGTCGATCAGACCTATTCCGCGTACGCGTGGAGCAACGGAGGCACCGCCCAGTGCATCAGTCCCACCGCCGGCGTCTACACGGTGACGGTGACGGACAGCAACGGGTGCACCGGGACCACCAGCGGGACCGTGTACCAGAATCCGACGGTGTCGATCGCGAACGTGTGCCAGGGCAGCGATCTCTGCGCCACGCCTGCCGGCGGGACCGGCCCGTACACCTACGCCTGGAACAACGGCGGTTCGGCCCAGTGCCTGACCGCTCCGGCTTCGGGCAACTACACGGTGACGGTGACGGACGCTCTCGGCTGCACCGGGACCACCAGTGGGACGGTGTACACCAACCCGACGGTGTCGATCACCAACGTCTGCGACGGCAGTGACCTGTGTGCCACGCCTGCCGGCGGGACCGGCCCGTACACCTACGCCTGGAACAACGGCGGCTCGGCCGCGTGCCTGACCGCTCCGGCTTCGGGCAACTACACGG
>Ga0307424_1001352_pt1 | contig 12952 bp, 13 predicted proteins | sample SalMarWE160320MG_FD_202157 | JGI IMG/M metagenome (GOLD analysis project Ga0307424, IMG submission 202157) | Salt marsh sediment microbial communities from the Plum Island Ecosystem LTER, Massachusetts, United States - WE1603-20 | ecosystem: Environmental > Aquatic > Marine > Intertidal zone >... | reverse complement strand
TAACGGAAAAGTCTCCGGCAAAGTAGTTGCAAACAACACCATCACAGGCGACGTCAACGGTAACACAGTTGTTAACAACCTAATCGCAGGTACAGTGGATGGCGAAGTAATTTCAAACAACACCATCAGAAATGGTCAAGTTTCTGCTGTAGGCAGTTACGCATCTGGTCCTGTTGTTTCAAATAACACCATCCTGAACTGTGACGTGGGAATCAGCTGTAATGGATATTCAGTTATTTCTGGCAACAACATCTCAGGTTGTGGAGTTGGCATCGGATTTTATGTTGTCCAAGTTCTCGGCGGCACCTCGGTTGCTCATCCGTTAATTGAAAGAAATCTGATAACCCAGTGCACGTGCGGCATCAGAATCATCTTGAGTTCTCGTTTTGAGCCAGGCACTTCAGTTTCTACTATTCGAAACAACACTATTGCCCATAACGCTGTTGGACTCTATGTGTATATCGACAATTATGATGGATTACCCACCATCGTCTACAACAATATCTACGACAACACTGACTACAACATGCAATTAGCTGAAGACACCAATCACGACATCAACGCTACATACAACTGGTGGGGAACAGCCGACACACAAGCAATCAATCAGACAATCTACGACTACAAACACGACTTTTACTTAGGCACAGTCAACTTCGTTCCATTATTGACTGAACCAAACACGGAAGCGGAACCCAACTCAACAGATGTTATCCCAGAGTTTCCATCAACAACAATTCTGCCCTTGATGCTAGCCGCAACCTTGACCGTCATACTATGGGGGCACAAATACCTTAAGAAAGCAAACAATACGCTGAGCGCCCATGCTAGAAGAAAATAACAGAAAAACGTTGAAAAAAGGCTTTTCTCGCGAAAAGCCAACAAACAACAGCTAAACTCTTCTTCGTTTGGTACTGCTGCCTGGGCTTCGTGCAGCGATTAAACCAACTTTTCTGCCTGGAGGAGCATTCCTTGAAACTGTTGTACATTTACGTCCACCCTTCCTGCCGCTACCGAAAGGGTGACAAGCAGCTATCATGGCTCTAGCACTAGTGCGAGGATACATGTGTCCCTTAGCCTTCATAAGATGAAACATGGTGCCCGCCTTTAGGAAAGGCTTCTCAGTGCGTCCAGCTCCTGAGATTACGCCAATTGTTGCTCGGCAATGATCGTTCACGTACTTGGTTTTTTTGGATGGAAGCTTCACCATGGTTCCTTCAGGCGTATGCCCCACAACTGTTGCGTAGGCTCCAGAGGAACGCACCAATTTGCCTCCGTCTCCAGGAGAAAGCTCAATGTTGCAGACCATAGTGCCTTCAGGAATCTTGCCCAAAGGAAGAACATTTCCTATATCCACCACAGCTTCGCTGCCAATCTGGGTAGGCTGACCCTCATAGACGCCCTCAGGAACAACTGAGTAGTATGTGTCGCCTGTTTCAAGCTTCACGGCTACCATAGGCGAGCCTCTTCCCGGATCGTGGACTATGCTCTTGACTTGACCGTTGATGACTCCTTCCTGCTGTTTGGCGGACATTGGAGGATACTGAACTGGGGCTACCCTCTTGTGGGTTGATGCCCTGAAAGTTGGGGTTCCTCTTCCGCGTCTTTGAACTCGAATACGTTTACCCAAGATGCTACATCTTCCTTTGGAACATTTAGGTTCTACAGATGGAACCCCTTTTTAAATACTTTTAGTTTCTTTCTCCTCTGAATACCTTCGGGTTACAAGCCAGTATGCAACAAAAATCACGGCTATTACTGCAACCGCTCCCAGCAGAACGTAATTGAATTGAGAAACCATGCCTTGAAGTTCGGCGGGTATCTCCCCAGTCAGTTTGTAGTGGTCTATGAGCTCCTGGAATGTTACTCCAAAAAAGCTCCCCAAAGAAGTGTAGAAGAGAGTTCGAGGCAACGTGCCTATTATTGTGGGAATCATGAACTTCTTCAGTTTCATCGAAGTTAAGCCTGCACTATATGATATTGCATCAAAGGGTATGAATGGCGCAAATCTTCCCAAAAGAACAGCCCAAGCGCCCCAGCGGTTAAACCAGTTATCCGCGAACTTGATTCCTCTCTCACCAACCAGCTTTATAGCAAGGGACCTGCCGCCTTTTCGGGCGATGTAGAATCCTATCACAGCAGCGACCAGTGAGCCTAATGCGCCCACGAGCCATCCTACAGGGAAATCGAAGGCTAAGCCTCCGGCAATCAGGACAAGCTCAGAGGGGATGGGAATGGCTAACGCCTGTACAATCATCATAACAAAGAGGAGGAAAGGCCCTCCGGCTTGAAAAGACTCTATCACCCAGATTAGAATATCATATACGAGCTGCGGGTAGATGAAAAGAGCCAACGAAGTTCCGATAACTAACAGAAAAACTATAGCGGGAAAAACTTTGGAAGATGCTGGCATCTTAAAAACCAAAGTTCCGCTATTCTATAGGATACCAAGTTTGATGGCAGTGTCAACAGCTTTGTAGTCTGGGTGAAGCTTCACATATGCTTTCTTTTCGCCTTCAGCAGTTATAGTAGAGTTGACCTTGTCCACAACAACCTCATAAAGCTCCTCCACCGCCGACTTGATGTCCCGTTTCGTGGCTTTTCTGTTGACGATGAAAACAAGTTTGTTTTCTGACTCAAGTAGTCGACTTGTAACCTCTGTCATGACAGGATGACGGATAGTTTTGTAGGGATCCAACCTATTTTCCTCCGAAGACTTCATCTACTTTCTCAAAAGCTGAGTTCGTCCAAACCGTCAATCTTCCAGCGTGGGTTCCAGGCGCTAAAAGTTCAGCATTCAGGTTCTCCACCGACGCAACCTCTATTCCCGGAAGGTTTCGCGCTGCCTCAGCCACACCATCGTTTTTGGTTATGACGAGCAGAGGTCCAACAGCCTGCTTCATCTTTCGTCCCCGCATCTTTCCTTTGCCCGCCCTTATCTTCCGGCTTTCTTTGACACGGAAGATGTCTGGCCAGACTCCGAGGTTGATGAGGGCTTCTTCGATGTCTTTGGTTCTTTTCAAGCTTTGAATTTCATCCACGACAACCAGCGGAAAATCGGGAACATCATCCACCATGTGACCCCTAGAAGCCACAGCCTCTTTTGATGCTGTTGCCGCGATTGCTGAACGCAAAGCTAACTTCATCTCCTTCTTCGGGAGCTTCTTTCTGATGTTCTTTTCTGCCTCAGGAGGATGAGCTGATCTGCCTCCCACTGTGCCCGGAGCGAAGGCGGCTCGTTGTCCCCTTTCCTTTAATCTGGGTACACGAGCGATTCCCAAACCTGCATGTCGAGACTCTGCGGTGTTTCGTTTTCCAGCCATGGGGTCTCTGCCTTGCGGTTGATATCTGTGAGACTGGATGGTAACTACTGCCCGTTTTATCACGTCTGGTCTGCTGGGCGTATTGAAGATCTGAGGAAGATTAAGTGTGCTTACCTCTTCGCCTTTCAGATCAAAAACTTTAGCTGAAATCTTACCCATACTCATTCACCATCTTATCTTTGCATAGACTCCAAAGAAATGTAACTGATGCTTGGCGGGGCTTCAGCAGTCCTTGTTGGAGGACGAGCTGGATACCGCAGCCGCACAAGACGTTTAGCTGGACCCGGAAGACTTCCGTCCACAATAACGTATGTTCCTTTCACTTCTCCGTAGTGCAGGAATCCGCCCTTCGGATTAACAGTTTTTCCGTCAACGCCAATTTTTAGGATGCGCTTGTTGTATTCGGTTCTTTGGTGGTAACCCATCTGTCCAGCTCTGGGAACAGTGTATAGGACTCTTGGGGGTTTCCACGGTCCGATTGCAGCAACTCCCCGCTTGGTCTTCCTAGATTTGCGAGGCAAAAGCTTGATGCCCCACCGCTTCACGGGACCCTGAAAGCCTTTTCCCTTAGTTATCGCCACAACATCCATGTAGTGTCCTTCTTTGAAAACGTCCGTAACCGAAACAGCTTTTCCCAGCAGCCCCTTTGCATACTCAAACTGTTCTTTGATTGAGCCTCCGTCAACTTTGATTTCTGAGATGTCTGGCTTCTTCTTAGGAACTGCCGCAAGTCTCGGCTGTGTTGCAGCTAAGAGGCGAAACTCCGAGATTTCTTCTATGTTATCTTCAATCTTTTTCAGGCTCTCGTCAGTGTTGAATTCTTCAGGCAACACAAGGGCGCGGTCAAAATCTTTGGGTGGACTCTTCATCCAAGCTTCAGTAAATGTGTGTAAGCCATACTGGTCCTTAGTGTAAGCGCGAATAGCAAAAACCATGATTGGCGGAACATCCAACACTGTTGCTGGATGCGATGCCTCTTTGCCCAAGCTTAAGGAGTTTGGTTTGTCCTCCACCATCATGATGTGAGTCATTCCCGCCTTGTAGCCCATGAAGCCGAGCAATGTTGGCCCCTCTTCCACTTTGGGCCAGAAACGTATTCTTCCCACAGTTCGTTTGGCGCGTCCCCTAGGTAAATAAGCTAATGAACCACGTCTAGGCGCGCTCTTTTTTCTATGACCCATAGTTAGTATCCTTCTTGTTGTGTTATTTCCAGTTCGTCTTTTCCAATAAGAACGTTTAGTTATAAAGATTGCTCTGAGGTAAACCGAATCAGCTTGAGAAACCACCTTTAAACTGCTTACTACAGAGATTTGCACATTTTTGTGTCTTTACAGAGCACTCTATGTATTGCGGTTTCAGCTATTTCTGACCCTATTTCCGCTATTCTTCGAGCCCCCCAAATAAGGAAACTTATCTGGGCAACAGCACACGCCTCTATTGGCTTTTTGCCCTTGAAGTATTTGCTCACTGAGAAGTTTTTTCCATGAAGGTAAGCGGAACTACACACCCTTTCTTGTAGCATCTCTTCGGTCTGCTGGATTTCCTGGTATGATGCTATTGCCTTGTTTGCCAACTGGATGTCCATGGAAAAGAAGCTGTTTATTGCCTCATGACACATTCCGTAGGTGCGCTCATTGATTTCAACGAGTTTTTGTATTAACTCCTCTCCCAACCTTTCTTTGGATTGGTTCAATGCAATGACTTTTTCTGCGGCTTGATGTGCCCAATCAGCGATAAGCCGTAGATACTGGGCGATCAGCCGATACCAGATTATGAGGGACGGGGTATCTATTTCCATTTGACTGGCTATGCCCCTGTTTCGTTGGCAGCTGTTCAGTAGCCGAACTATGACCCAGAACATTGTGTATGCTTCTTTGTCTCTGCGTATTGCCTCAGTTGCAAGGTCCGTATTAAAAGTTGGCAGAGAATCTATCATCTCTTTGTGCATTGTGGAGCTGATTATGTACAGTCTTCTAAGCAGAGTGTTTATGGGAAACTTGGTTGTGTCGATAGAGCATTGGATCAGAAGCGAGTTGGGGGTTTCCTCCATTATGCCCATGCCCATCAGTTCGCGTGTGACGGTTCTGATTGTGTTTACCTGTTCGCTGGTGAGTCTGGTTGAGGAGACTATTTTGATGCTGTCGTGTCCAAGGGAGTAGATACCCATTAGGGACCTGCCCAGCATTTTTGGGTCTTTGCAGAAGTCTGCGTTCAGCTCAACTGTTGATTCGGGCTGTTCTTCGATTTGTTCTGCGGTCATCATCTTGAGTATGTTGCCTTCGTCTTCTTCGAAGAATATAAGTTGCCCCTTTTTTAGTCCAACTTCTCTGACCCATTGGTTGGGGAGTGAAACGGCTAGGCTGGATGATCCGACGCGTTGTACTTTTCTGGATTCCATGTTTTTTCCTCGTTATAGTATTTACAGTAATGACACGTATATATACTTTAGTACTTTAATCACGGAACGTATATACTAAGCGCAGCATTGTTAGTATTCTCGAGATGGTTAGAATGTTCAAAAACGTGTCGATGTTAAAAAACGATGAAACAGAAAACTCGAAAGAATATCTTGTCCAGTGCGAGGGAAGGGCAGTCTGCGTTAAAAACAACAGAGACTACACCAAAACTCACATGTGGATAAAGAACACTCTTGAAGGCGATCAGAAAATTGGAGTAACCGATTATGCCCAGCAGCATCTAAGAGAAAAAGTCGGATTAGTGGAAATCTTCAAAAACACTACAGTTGGCGAAGAAGTGGAAGTTGGAGAAGTCTTTGGCACCATATATGGCAGACCATGTGCAGACCTTGACGAGATGCGCTGCGAGTATGTTGCTTTCGATCTTATTGCACCAATCAGCGGCAAAATCGTGGAAATCAACCAGCAAATCATGGAAACTCCAGACCTCATAAACGCTAGCCCCTACGAGGATGGCTGGATAGTAACGATTGCTCCAAGAACTAAGAGTGACTTAAGTCAACTCATCACCGCGAAAGCCTACAAGAAACTGCTTGAAAAAGAAGAGAAGACGCCTTTCCGGGTTCTGTAATAAAGAAACTATAGGAGTCTCCCAAAATGCAGAAATCTATAGTCCTTCCGTCTACTCACGAGACTGAACTCAAACAGTTCATACTGAATAGAACAGCGAACGCTACTCGGAAGGACTTAATTCAGGTTCTCCAAGCGGTCCAAGAAAAGTATGGATACTTAGAGAAAGAAAGTTTGAGACTTGTAGCAATCAATCTGGGAGTCTCTTTCAGCGAAGTTTATGGTGTTGCCACGTTTTATCATCAATTTAGGCTTCAACCTCCTGGAACGTATGTGATCCAGGTGTGCATGGGAACAGGCTGCCACGCAAAAGGGAACGCAGACAACTTTGAGCACATCAAATTGCTTCTTGACTTGAAGCCTGGTCAGCACCACAGTAAAGACAAGGTGTTCAGTCTGGAATCTGCGAGATGCTTCGGATGCTGTAGTTTAGCGCCCGTAATTGTGGTCACTGATAGCACTGGCAGTTACCGACGGGTTTACGGTCACGTTGACCAGAAGGGGTTGAAGAAAATTTTGGCTGAATACCGAAAAAAAGCCAAAGAAGAAGAGGAGAGCGAAAAGAAATGCGAAATAATAGTTTGCCAGAAGAAATAGTTCACGGAAAAGCAGACTTCAAAATCAAAGTTCCCATGGCAAGCTGCACAATCGCTGCAGGAGCCAACGAAGTTCTGCTGAGCATAAACGCTGTTGTTCAGTCGATGGGGCTGGATGTTGAGATAATTCCTGTAGGATGCATGGGGCTAGATTTTATTGATCCGTGGATTGAACTGTCAAAGACAGGTTATCCCTCTACAATTTATGCCAGTGTAACACCTGACGTTGTTGAGCAGATTATTCGCGAATATTTGGACAGAGACTACTCAAGCGCTTACGCCTTCAGGTCTGGAAAACCCGACGGCTCAAAGGTTCCCCTGCTAGACGAACTTGAAGTGTGGAATAACCAGGTCAGATGGATATCCGGCAAATGTGGAATAATCAATCCTGAATCAATCGACGACTACATTGCCGTTGGCGGCTATCAAGGCCTCAAAAAATGCTTGAACATTGCACCGGAAGAAACAATCGAAGAGCTGAAGAAAGCGAACCTAAGAGGCAGAGGTGGAGCAGGTTTCCCAACATGGATAAAATGGAACATCTGCAAAGACCAGCCCGGCGACATAAAATATGTTATCGCAAACTGTGACGAAGGTGACCCCGGCGCATTCATGAACAGGCTCCTGGCAGAATCTGACCCCCACCGAATCTTGGAGGGGCTAATCATAGCGGGGCACACAATCGGAGCCCATAGGGGTTTCGTGTTTGTGCGTGCAGAGAAGCCCTTGGCTGCTAAACGGCTGATGAAAGCGGCTGAAGACGCCAGAGCGAAGGGATTCTTGGGCGGAAACATTCTTGGTAGCGGCTACTGTTTTGACATTGAAGTCTTCCTGAGTGCTGGCGCTTTCGTTTGTGGTGAAGAAACCGCGATGATTGCTGCAATACAGGGTGAACGGGCTAATCCTCTTCAGAGACCTCCGTTTCCGGCTGTTAAGGGTCTCTGGGGCATGCCTACGGTAATAAACAATGTTGAATCGCTTGCGCATGTAGCAACAATCATGACTGAAGGCTGGGAAAAGTTTGCTGCCTTGGGCACTGAGAAGAGCAAAGGAACAAAGATGTACTGTGTAACTGGCGCTGTGCAACGGACTGGAGCCTATGAGGTGCCAATTGGAACCCCGATAAAGAAGCTGATTTATGACATTGCTGGAGGACCACCAGAGGGTAAAGTCATCAAGGCTGTTCAGCTTGGTGGACCAAGCGGCGGCTGTGTTCCCGCAAACATGTTCGATTTGCCGATGGACTATGACAGCCTTCAGAGCGCCGGAGCAATAATGGGTTCTGGAGGTATGGTGGTGCTGGATAACACGAACTGTATGGTGGATATGGCCAGGTTCTTCTTGTCCTTCACGACTGCCGAGTCTTGCGGTAAATGTTCGGTTGGAAGAATCGGAACACGGCTGATGTATGAGACATTGAAGCGTATCACTAAAGGCGAAGGCACTGCCAACGACATAGAGTTGCTGAAGGAAACCAGCGACGTCATGCAGAAAGCCTGCTTGTGTGCGCTGGGCAGAACCGCATCAAACCCGGTACTGACAACGCTACGATACTTTGAGAACGAATACAAGGCTCACATCGAAGAAAAGAAATGTGAAGCAATGGTCTGCAAGGCGCTATTAACCTACTGTATAGACCCCGAGAAATGCAAAGGCTGCCACGTATGTGTTAAAAGCTGTCCGGTGCAGGCGCTTTCAGGCGAGAAAGGCTCTACACCCGTCATGGACCCGACTAAGTGTATCAAATGTGGAACCTGCGTAGAGAGCTGTCCCTTTGGTGCAATTGAGAAGGTGCCTGGAAGGGTTTGTGAAAAGTCTGTGAAAGTTGAGGAGGGCTGCCGCCAATGATCTTCTCAAAAATTGAATCCTATGAAGACATAATCAAAAAGTTGGACAAGAAAGACGACAAGATTGCCATAATAAGCTGCAATACTTGTGCCAGAACCTGTGGAAACGGTGGATTAAACAAACTCAACGAGCTGGGCTTCAGGCTGATACGGGACGGCTACAACGTCACCGACGAAGCAGTTGTCCTGTATGCATGCTCAGAGCCTATACTCCGAGAGGCAAAGCTCAACATAGACGCCAACACAATCATTGTTCTCTCCTGCTCGGCAGGGTGGTCATGCTTCACAAGGAACTATCCTGACAAGAAAGTGTTGAAGGTCACGGAGGACATCGGCTTGGTCATCACTGATGTTGACAGAGAAATCTTCAAGGTGATAATGCCTTACAAGGGTCATGAATCTGAGCTGGGCAAAGAGTACAGGACAAACACTGGAGAGCCGCTTGTTGGCGAAAAAATCAAAGTGAGGTGCGTAGCATGATAATCTCTGTCCGTTCACTATCATACGATGAGCTTAAACGAAACCTGAGCCGCGACGACAAGATTGTGCTCTGGAGCTGCGACACATGTGTGAAGCACTGTGGAATCGCAGGAATGGAAAAGATGACAGTCTTGGAGGACATGCTCAAAGAAGACGGCTACAACGTCATCGACAAGGAGCTCATAAGCGAATCCTGCCAGATTAACCTCGCCAAAAAGCACAAGAAAGCCAAAGAAGACATCTTCAACGCAGCCACGGCCATAATCACTCTCACATGCGAACTTGGCTATCAATGTGTGAGAGCAGTCTTTCCTAAAACTAAGGTGATAGGAACTGCGAAAACGTTTGGGTCAGGAAACTTCAGCAACAAAAAAGGACCAATCTTGACTTCGCCTCTGCCAACCACAGGCTTAGCGCTGGACCCCGAAGGTTACACACTCAACAAGCTGACAGAAACCTTCAATCTGCAGCAAGCATTCTTCGACGCCGACAAAACGCCTAACCCCGAAAAGATCACAATAACCGTAGACGGAAAGCCCCTTGCAGTAAAGAAAGATGCTAACCTGCTGGATGAGTTGTTGGCTAACAGGATGAAGATCCCGCACCTCTGCTATGACTCCAGCTTAGGCTCTATCGGAGCGTGCCGGATGTGTCTCGTGAAAATCGAAGGCAAACGGGGCTTAATCCCATCATGCTGCACTCAGATAGAAGATGGCATGATTGTCACCACCGAAGACGAAGAAATTGAAAACCTTCGAAAGTCGATTCTGCAGATGATCATCGCTGAATGCGGAGACGAAATACAGCAAAGCAGGGACATCCGCTTCTGGCTGCGCAGATACAAGATAACAGAAAACCGATTCAAGCTTCCCAAAAAGGATGAAGCCGTTGATGACTCCGATGAGGTTCTCATCAGAGACCCGAACCGCTGTATCCTGTGTGGACGATGTGTCCGCGCCTGCGCCAAACTGTCAGGTCAAAAAGTCATCAACTTCGCTAACAGAGGAAGCGACACCGTCACAATCACTGGACTGAATGACCCCTTCGCTAACGCCGACTGTGCCCACTGCTTGGCATGTGCTCACTACTGTCCAACAAACGCTATAACGCCGAAGGCAATCTCCAAGAAGATTACAGGGTATCCCTTCTGGACGCTGATAACTTACCCAAAGAAGATGACACGCTCAACCCGCGCCGGATAAACAAGTAGACACAAGTGCTGCTGGACCTGTTCCGGCAGAAACTTTGTTTTTCTCCCTTTTTTCTTGTTGCTTTTTTTGTGTTTTAGATTATTGTGAGTAGCCTGAATGCTATTCCGCCTACAAACAGGGCTAGCAGAATTTCTGAAACGGTGATTAGCAGCGCTTTTTTCCAGCCGAACTCTTTAACCAATGCGCCTATAGTGGCTACGCAGGGTATGTACAGCATAACCACTAACGTGAAAACTACCATCTGAACTGGAGTCATAACCAGAGCAAAGTTTGTGGTTCCAAAGAGGGTCGCAAGCATTATCAACGTTAATTCTTTTCGTAGCACACCAAAAATCAGCGCTATTCCTGTGACGGCTGGCAATCCCAGCCAAACCACGGTTACGGGGCTGGATATGTTCGTGATTGGGTCTAACAGGTTTGCGACTTCTGCGACTTTGATTATGAAGCTGCCTGCAATTATGAGCGGAAACGCCATTACTATGAATTCTCGCAGCCTGAACCATGTTTGCTTGGCAACCGTTTTGATGTGTGGTACTCTGTAGTCGCTCATCTCCATAATCAATTCTGTTGGCTCACCAGGCAATGCCTTGAAGGCTATTCTTCCAAGCACAAAGATGATGATGAGGTTGATGATGTACAGCGCCAGCGCCCACCCGATGCCAACATAGGTTCCTACCAGTCCAAGGATGATGACTGATGTTGCGGCGCAGGGGACAAGAGTGACAACGAAGGCTGTCAGCAGTCGTTCTCTTGGGGTCTCCATTATTCTGCATCCTAGGCATCCTGGAACGTTGCAGCCGAAGCTGAGCATGACTGGAATGAAGGCTTTTCCATGTAAACCCATTTTGTGCATCAGGTTATCCATCAGAAAGGCGATTCTGCTGAGGTACCCTGAGTCCTCGAAGATGTACAAGAGGAAGTAGAAGGGAAGAATGTAGGGCAGCGCAATTGTGACTCCGCCGATGATTCCTTCCATGACTCCGCCCCAAACAAGTTCTCCAACGATTCCTGTTCCGAGAACACTATCAAAGGCTGGTTTTAAACCGAAAAAGGTGTCGCCTAAGAGGACAGATGTGAAGTCTCCGAAACTGAATATTGCAATAAAGACTGTGAGAACCGTCGCCAGCATTATGGGGTAACCAAATATTTTGTGGGTTGTTGCTGTGTGCAGTTTTTCTCTTAGAGGAGTCTTCAGGGGCTCAGTTATAGTCTGGATTTGCTCTGAAATCATGCTTGCAACATGGTACCTCTCACAAGTCACAACTGTTGGGCAGGAGTGACCATGAAGCTGCTCAAGTTCTCCCCTCATTCTTTCTGCGGCTGCCACAATTTCAGGGCTTAATGCACGAACCTCTTTCTCAACCTCGCTGTCTTCCTCTAGAAGCTTTATTGCAACCCATCTGGCGGGATATTTCAACTCAACTTTGCCTAGAAGTATGGTGAGGTCTTCGATTCTTTCCTCAATCTCTTTTCCATACCGTGGCTTAAGAGGCTCCGTTTTCCTTTTTTTCTCGATAACTTCGATGGCTGTTTCCAGCATGCGGTAGACGCCTTTTCCGCTCACGGCAACTGTTGGAACAACGGGCACACCCAGAATCTTCTCTGCCTTCTCAACGTCAATGACGATTCCCTTTTTCGTTGCCATATCAATCTGATTTAGGGCTACAAGCAGGGGGCTTTCCAGTTCAAGAAGCTGCAGAGTAAAGAACAGGTTTCTTTCAAGAACAGAGGCGTCTACAACGTTTATTACCAAATTAGGCTTTTCGGTGGCTATGTACTCTCTTGAGACCAGCTCCTCCATGGAAAACGTTGAAAGCGAATAGATGCCCGGCAAGTCAATGAAGTCTATGGTGTAGCCTTTGAAGTGGAGTGTTCCTTCGGCTTTTTCAACTGTTTTTCCGGGCCAGTTTCCGATGTGCTGATGTAAGCCTGTCAACTGGTTGAATATAACAGATTTTCCTACGTTAGCGTTTCCTGCCAACGCGATTCTGAAATGGTTTTGGCTCATCTTTCCACATCTACTAGAATTCTGCCTGCCATTCCTCTGCCTATAGCCAGCCTTGAGCCCCTGACGGTAACTTCTAAGGGTCCATGAAAAGGCGCTGACTTCACCACGGTCACTTTGGTGCCGGGAGTTAAGCCTAGGTCGCTGAGTCTTTTGGCGCAACGCTCAGTCATTAAATGTTTTCTCCATCGTTTTTTTGCTCTATGCCTGCACATCTGTTCTTCCTCTAAGCTGAGGTCTGTAGAGGTTATGACTCCGGTTTCGCCGTTCTTCAACGCAGTTAAGGGCAAGTCCATCAGTTCCTCACTTCTCCTTCAGTCTTAACTTGGATAATTGAAGCTAGGTCACGGTCGATTGTGAAGCATTCTCCTTTAACGCGTACTGTCACAGAGCCGTCTGGAGCGTTTTTGTTTTCAATTTCCACTCGATTTCCAAGAGTAAGG
>Ga0307424_1001349_pt1 | contig 12961 bp, 6 predicted proteins | sample SalMarWE160320MG_FD_202157 | JGI IMG/M metagenome (GOLD analysis project Ga0307424, IMG submission 202157) | Salt marsh sediment microbial communities from the Plum Island Ecosystem LTER, Massachusetts, United States - WE1603-20 | ecosystem: Environmental > Aquatic > Marine > Intertidal zone >... | reverse complement strand
ACGAGGAGGACCAGCCCCACGGCGCCGAGGAGGATACCGAGGGTGCGGCCGAAGTCTCCGACCAGGGCGTCGCGCAGGGTGACGATCGTGGCGCCCGCCGCCGTGCGGCTGTCCACGTCCGTGGGGAACTCCTCGGCGAGACGGGCGGCCGCGGCCCGCAGGTCGCGCGCGGCCGCGTCGGGCGCGACTCCCGGGGCGAGGCGCGCGATGCGCGTGGACACCCACCAGCTCTCGTCGGTGCCCACCGTGGTGCCGGGCTCGACGTCCTGGGGCACCCACAGGCGGGTGCGTGCGTCGAGGGGGCGGAAGTCGGCGGGCATGACGCCGATGACCGTGTACGGCGTGGACAGGATCCGCACCGTGCGCCCGACCACCGCCGGGTCCGCGCCGTACCGCTCCCGCCAGAGCGCGTGACCGAGCACCACGACCCGGGATCGATCAGGGTCCTGGTCCTCCGCCACGAAGGTGCGTCCCAGGAGCGGGCGGGCCCCCAGCACGTCGAACCATGCCGGGGACACGCGTGCCCCGCGTACCTGCTCGGCGCCGCCTTCGCCGGTGAGGGGGAAGTCGCCGGTGGACGCTCCGGCGATGGCCGTGAACGAGCGGGTGTCCTGCTGCAGCCACTCCGTCGCGCGCGTGTTCGTGACCATGCCCGGCCAAACCGTGACGAGCTCCGACGGCTCGGCGTAGGGCAGCGGCCGGAGCATGACGCCGTCGACGAAGCTGAAGATGGCGGCATTGGCGCCGATGCCGAGCGCGAGCGTGACGATCGAGACCAGCGCGAAGCCGGGGCTCCGAGCGAGCGATCTGAGTGCCAGCCGGACGTTGCGGACCATTCCCATGATCACCTCCTCCCGTCGTTCGGCGCGCTCCCGGCCCGCCGCGATCCCGCGGCACTCGGCTTCGATGCCCTCCCTGTCCCCGAAGCGGCGAAGCACCTCCCGCCGCGCCTCGGCCTCGTCCCAGCCTTCGGCGACAAGCTCCTCGACCCGACCCTCCACGTGGAAGTCGAGCTCCGCGTCGATCTCCCGTGCGACGTCCGCGTCGCCCCGCAGCAGGCGGCGGAGGCCGTCCCAGGCGGACCGCCGCCTCACGCCGGCAGGTCTCCCTCGACCACCGCGGCCACGCGCAGCGCGCGGGAGACCGCGCGCACGTGCGTCACCCACTTGTCGGTCTCCCGCTCCAGGTGGTGGCGGCCGTCGGCGGTGAGCCGGTAGAACTTGGCCCTCCGGTTGTTTTCCGACGTGCCCCACTCGGCGTCGAGGAGGCCGTCGCGCTCGAGCCGGTGCAGCGCGGGGTAGAGGGCGCCTTCGTCGATGGACAGCGTGGCCTCGCTGGCCGCGTGCAGGGACCGCTGGATGGCCAGGCCGTGGAGCGCTCCGTCCGCGAGGGCCCGCAGGATGAGCAGGTTGAGCGTTCCGTACAGCGTGTCGGATGTGATGCGGGGCATGCGCGCTCCTCCAGTGTTCCCCTTAGCTGATAAGGGAAGGTGCCCGGCTTCCCCTAAGCTGTCAAGGTGAGCCCCCGGGGGCCCGGAGGACCGGTCCGGTGCGGGCAGTGGCGTGCACGGGAGGCGAGCGCGGTGGCGCGCCGGGGATCCTCGCGAGGGCCGGGGGTACGTATCGGAACCTACCCGCCGCGACACCTTCGACGGTCCGACCATCCATGCGAAGCTCTTCCGTCCTCGCCGGCCTCCTTCTCCTCGCGCCCCTGGGCGTGCGGGCGCAGTCGCCCACCGACACCATGCGCTTCACGCACGCGGATAGCCTGCGCGGCTCCGACGGCCCCGCGCGCGCCTGGTGGGACGTGACGTTCTACAACCTGCACGTCCGCGTCAGCCCGGCGGACTCGACCATCTCCGGGTGGAACGAGATCGCGTACCGCGTGACCGAGCCGGGCGACGAGATGCAGATCGACCTGCAGGAGCCCATGCAGGTGGACAGCATCCGACAGGACGGCTACCTGCTGACCTGGCAGCGAGACGGAAACGCCTTCTTCGTGAGGCTCCCCGCCCCGCAGCTTGCGGGAGCGACGAGCTCGGTGATGGTCTACTTCCACGGCAGGCCCAAGGTGGCCCTGCGCCCGCCGTGGGACGGCGGCTACATCTGGCAGCGCGACAGCCTGGGCAACGCGTGGGTGGCCACCGCCAACGAGGGGCTGGGCGCCAGCGTGTGGTGGCCGAACAAGGACTACATGGCCGACGAGCCGGACAGCCAGCGCGTGGCCGTCACGGTGCCCACGCCGATGGTGGACGTGTCCAACGGGCGCCTGCGCTCCACCTCCGTGAACGACGACGGGACGAGCACCTTCACCTGGTTCGTCACCTCGCCCATCAACAACTACAGCATTTCGGTCAACGCGGGCACGTACGCACACTGGCGGGAGCTGTTCGAGGGCGAGCTGGGCACGCTGACCATGGACTTCTGGCCGCTGGCCTTCCACGAGAAGGCGGCACGCTCCCAGTGGGAGCAGGCGCGCGACATGCTCACCTGCTTCGAGCACTGGTTCGGCCCGTATCCGTGGTACCAGGACGGCTACAAGCTGGTGGAGGCGCCGCACCTCGGGATGGAGCACCAGAGCGCGGTGGCGTACGGAAACGGCTATCAGAACGGCTATCGCGGGACGGATCTGTCCGGGACGGGGCAGGGGCTCTCGTGGGACTTCATCATCGTGCACGAGAGCGCGCACGAGTGGTGGGGCAACAGCATCACCATGAAGGACGCCGCGGACATGTGGATCCACGAGAGCTTCGCCAACTACGCGGAGAACCTCTACATCGAGTGCCGCACCGGCTCGAAGGAGGCCGGCGCCGAGTACGTGATCGGCACGCGTGCCCGCATCCGGAACGACCGCCCGATCGTCGGAGCCTACGGCGTGAACGACGAAGGCTCCGGCGACATGTACTACAAGGGCGGCAACATGCTGCACACGATCCGCCAGCTCGTCGACGACGACGACGCGTGGCGGGGCATCCTGCGCGGCCTGAACGAGACCTTCTGGCATCAGACGGTCACCAGCGCCCAGGTCGAGGACTACATCGCGAGCCAATCGGGGCTCGACCTTTCGGCGGTCTTCGACGAGTACCTGCGGACCACACTGGTCCCCACCCTCGAGTACCACATCGAAGGTGGAAAGCTCTCCTTCCGCTGGACCGACGTCGTGCCCGGCTTCGCCATGCCCGTGCGCGTGATGCTCCAGCCCGGGGCGCCCTCATGGATCCGCCCCACCGAGCGCTGGCAGGAGGTCGACGTCGGCGTGTCCGCGGAGGACTTCCTGGTAGACCCGAACTTCTACGTTCGGTGGCAGCAGGTGGAGGCGACGGGCGGCTGACGGCGGGGCCCCACGCCCGACCCTTGACCTAAACCGCTTAGGCATTTATCGTCCGATCACCTAAACGATTTAGGCTATCCGCCGCCGCCGGGCGGCCCGCGTCCGCCGGCCGTGGGCGGCACAGCTCGCCGAGAGACGACGTCATGGACGATTCCCCCCTGGCCGTGGTGCAGGGCACCCTCGAGCTGCTCGTGCTCAAGACGCTCCATTCCGCGGGCCAGCTCCACGGCTTCGCGATCCTCGACTTCATCCGCCACGCCACCGACCACCGGCTGGTGGTGGAGGAGGGGGCCCTCTATCCCGCGCTGCACCGCATGGAGCGGCGGGGATGGCTGTCCGCGGACTGGGGCGTGTCGGATAAGGGACGACGCGCCAAGTACTACGGGCTGACGCCGGCCGGGGAGGCCGCGCTGGCGGAGGAGGAGCGCCGCTGGGCGTCCTACGTGGAAGCCGTGGCGCGCATCGCGCCGGACGCGGCGACCTGAGGCACGGCGCATGAGCGGAATGGAAGGGGGCGGGGGCTTCCACCGGAGCCGCACGCCGCGGGACGCGGCGGAGGCCGCGGCGTGGGAGGTGGAGCATCACCTGGCGGAGATGGTGGACCGCCTCGTCGCGGAAGGCATGCCCCCCGAAGAGGCGCGGGGGGAGGCGGAGCGGCGGTTCGGCGATCCCCGTGGATACCGGACTCGCCTGGAACGGGACGAGCGGAGGAGGCGGACGGCGATGAGGCGCGTGGAGATGTGGGGGCTGGTGACGGCTTCGCTGGGCAACGTGGCGCGTACACTGCGCAAGAGTCCGGGCTTCGCGGCGGGCGTGATCCTCACGCTGGCGCTGGGCATCGGGGCGAACGCGACGATGTTCGGTGTGCTGGACCGGCTGCTGTTCAGCCCGCCGGCCCACGTCGTCGACGCCGACGCGGTGCGCCGGGTGATCGTGGAGCGCTCCTTCATGGGCCGGCCGACACGCTCCGAGACGATCGCGTATCCCGACTACCTGGATCTGAAGGCGGCGTCGGCGTTCCAGGGCGTTGCGGCGTGGACGGGCCCGGCTCGGTACACGCTGGGCAGTGGGCCGGACGCGACGCGGGTGGGCGCCACGATGGCCACCTCGGACTTCTTTCCCCTCCTGGGCGTGCATCCCGCCCTGGGCCGCTTCTTCAACGAAGAGGACGACCGGGCGAACGCGGAGGGGACGGTGGTGCTGGGCCGCGAGTTCTGGGAGCGCGCCTACGGCGCTGATCCCGGCGTGCTGGGCCGGACGCTCACGGTGTCGGGACACCCGTTCACCGTGGTGGGGGTCGCGCCCGCCGGGTTCACCGGCGTCGACCTCGAGCCGGTGGATCTCTGGCTCCCTCTCGTCAACGCCGGCGTCGCGCTGAACGGACCCCAATGGGAGAAGAGTCGGGGGTGGTTCTGGATGAGCGCGGTGGTGCGCCTGGCGCCCGGCGTGGTGCCGTCGCGGGCGGCGGAGGAAGCGACGGCGCTGCACCTGAACGGCCGGCGAGAGATCATCGAAAAGGGATACTACGAAGCGGATGCCCGGGTCGCGTTGGACCCGCTCATCGCCGCGCGGGGGCCGGAGGCCTCGGGCGAGGCGAAGGTCGCCCGCTGGCTCGGAGGGGTGAGCCTCCTGGTGTTGCTCATCGCCTGCGCCAACGTGGCGAACCTCTTCCTGGTGCGGGGCACCCGCCGCCGCCGCGAGGTGGCGGTCCGGCTCGCCCTCGGCGTCGGGCGGGGCCGCCTGATCGGGTCGATGGTGGTCGAGTCGGTCGTGCTCGCGGCGCTCGGCGGAGGCGTGGCGATCCTCCTGGCCTACTGGGGTGGGGGCGCCCTGCGGGCCGCGCTCCTCCCCGGCGTGCTGTTCCCCGGGTCTGCGGTGGGCAGCCGCTTGCTGGCGTTCACCGTCGCGACCGCCGTGCTCGCCGGCTTGCTGGCGGGCGTCGGGCCCGCCGCGCAGGCCACACGGGCCGACCTGTCGGGGGACCTGGCCATGGGGGCGGGCGCGAGCTCGGGAGGGCGGTCCCGCACGCGGGCCGTCCTCACGGTCGCGCAGGCGGCGCTCTCGGTGGTGCTCCTGGTCGGCGCGGGCCTCTTCGTGCGCAGCGTGGGCCAGGTGCGTGGCCTCGACCTGGGGCTCGACACCGACCGCCTGGCCATGGCCACCCTCGAGTTCAGCACGTCGGGGATCTTCCCCGCGATGCAATCGGACTCGGTGACCACGGACGCCGACCGGAACGCGATCTACACGGACGCCATGGATCGGATGCGTGCGCTCCCCGGCGTCGATGCGGTGGCGGGCACGAACTCGCCCTTCCAATGGGCGTTCGCCGACGAGCTGAGGGTTCCCGGAATCGACAGCCTCCCGCAGCTTCCGGGCGGCGGGCCGTACTACCAGGAAGTCACGCCGGAGTATCTCTACACGGTCGGGCTGCGCATCACGCGGGGCCGCGACCTGCAGGAGTCGGACGGGGCCGGCGCGGAGCCGGTGGCCGTCGTGAGCGAGACGATGGCGCGCACGCTGTGGCCGGAGGACGATCCCCTGGGGAAGTGCCTGATGGTCGGGGACGACCCCCAGGGGTGCACGACCGTGGTGGGCGTGGCCGAGGACGCCTCCCGGGGCGAGCTCCAGGACGAGCCGTACATGGCGTACTACATGCCCCTGGCCCAGCACGACGACCAGCGGATGAACGCCTTCTACATCCGGACGTCCGGTGACCCCGCGGACATCGCGGCGGCCGCGGCCCCGGTCCTGCGCTCGTTCGATCCCCGCGTGCGCTTCGCGAGCGTGCGTCCGTTGCGCGAGATCCTCGAGCCCCAGGCGAAGGCCTGGACGCTTGGTGCCACGATGTTCACCATGTTCGGCCTCCTGGCCGTGGTGGTGGCGGCGATCGGTCTCTACGGCGTGCTCGCCTTCGACGTCGCGCAGCGGACCCGGGAGCTCGGCATCCGCACCGCTCTCGGGGCGGAGCGGGGTCGGCTGCTGCGCGGCGTGGTGTCACGCGGTCTCCGTCTCGGTGGCGCCGGCGTCGCCCTCGGCCTGGCCGTCGCATTGGGTGCGGGCCCCTACGCGGCGGACCTGCTCTTCCAGGTCTCCCCCCGCGACCCCCGCGTACTGGCCGGCGTGGCGGTGATCCTGCTGGCGGTGTCGGCGGCGGCCAGCTTCCTTCCCGGGCTGCGCGCGACGCGGGTGGACGCGTTGGAGGCGCTCCGGGCCGAGTGACGGACTCCGGCGGCGGCCGGAAACGAAGCGGGGCCCGCGCCGACGTCGGCGCGGGCCCCGGATCCTCCCGGCCACGTGGGCCGGCGAGCGCCGCTCAGCGGCCCCGCTTGATGATCGCTTCCTGGATCTCGATGTACGTGTTCACGCCGGTGAGGAACTGCTCCATGTTCACGTTCACCGTCTTCGGATAGTCGCCAACCTGCTGCAGCAGGCTCAGCGCCTGCTGGAACTTGGGCAGCGTCGACTTCGCCGTGGCCACCGTCGCGGGCTTCTGCTCGTTCAGCGCCTCCTGGTAGAGGCTGTAGCCGTGCCAGAAGTTGAGCTGCTGCTTCATCGCGGTGCCCAGGTTCGGCATCTGCTTGGCGGCGCCGATCAGCTTGATGGCGTAGCCGTAGTTGTTCTTCTGCACGCCCTTCGCGTAGGCGTCCGCGAAGATCATGCGCGCCGCGGACTCCGCCTGCTGGGGATCGGCGGTCGCGACGTTCTTCAGGGACGCGACGGCCTCGTCGACCCGTCCGGCCTCGACGAGCCACTTACCCTTTCGCAGGCTGTACGCGGTGTTCTCCGGGTCGATCTGGCTGGCATGGTCGAGGGCTTCGATAGCCTCGTCCAGCTTGCCGGTGCGCTGGAGGGCGTCGGCGTACATCGACCAGATCGCGTCCTCCTGCGGGTGCGTCTCCAGCGCCTGGTTGGCCACGGCGATCGCATCGTCCAGCTCGCCGAGCTGGATGTGCGCGGCGATGATGCTGCGCAGCTCGCCCACCGGCGTGTCGGCGCCCTTGGCCGCGAACACCTTCTTGTACGCCTCGATCGCCTGCCGGTAGTAGTTGGCCGCCTCGGGTGCCACCGCGCCACCGTCCTCGTTGTCGGCGGCCGCCGCATCGTTCACCTTCTGGCCCGCCGCGAAGGCGAAGCCGCCGAACTGCTCGATGAGGTCGATGTTCTCCGGGTCGACGTCGAGACCTTGCTGGATGAGGTGCATGGCCCCGGCCGGGTCACCGGCCTGCGCGAGCTCGTAGGCGATCTTCATCCGGACCGCCGCGCTCCCGGGGTTCAGCTCCAGGTACTGCGAGTAGTACTCGAGCGCCTGGTCGTCCTGGCCCTCCTTCGCGGAGATGTAGCCGGCGAGCTGCAGGGCGTCCTCGTGGAAGGCGTTGAGCTCGAGCACCTTCTTCAGCTCGGTGAGCGCCTCCGGGTAGTGGTCGGAGTCGAAGAGGATGCGCGCCTTGAGGTAGCGGGTGCCGACCGCGTTCGGGTTGAGCTCGAGCGCCTCGTCGCAGTTGCGCAGCGCCGAGTCCCACTGCTGGCTCCCCGCGTAGTCGGCGCAGATCGCCGCCGCGCGCACCTGCTGCTGGTAGCGGTCGAACTGTCCGAAGATGTGCTGGGCCGCGTCCTTGTCCGCCTTCTCGCCCGCGGTCGTCGGATCGACCTCGAACACCTCGCTGGAGCTCACGTCCCAGAACGCCGCGTTCACCGTGTAGGCGTCCTTGGTCCCGGAGTACGACGCGCACAGCGCGACCTGGGCGTTCATCTGCGCCGCCAGCTGGCGCGTGCGCACGCAGTCGAGATCCTCCCACTTCATCTTGAAGCGCTTGAGGTTCGTCTCGATCTCCTTCTTGTCGATCGACTGGTGCGTCGCGAGCCCGCCCACCAGCTCCCGCAGATCCTTGGCGACGTTCTCACCGAACTTCTTGTCGGCGCCCTCGAGGGGCTGGAAGTTCGGGATGAGAACGCGGAACCGCTCCTGGGCACCGAGGCTCGCGGCCGGGACCACGGCGAGCGCGGTCGACAGGAGGATGAGCGTACGGTGTAGCCGTCCGAGCATGTTGGGAAACCTCCCCTGGGGGTACGCACAATACCGGCCGACGCCCCAGCGCGACGACCAGGAATCCTTCCACTATACATCGAGAGGGCGCCGAGGTTACACGGAGAACGCTCTCCGGGCAACCCTGCGCCATTCACCGCGAGCCCCCTGCTCGTCCCTGCACCACACCCCCCGGCCCCCTCGGCGGCGGCTCCACGCATCACCGTCGGTCGGGGACCCCGCGGGTTTTCACAATCTCTGTTCTTCGCCCGAAGGGGCGGAAGGTTCCCCACCCCCCCCGACGTCTGTTCGTCTCTACGCGCACGCCGTGTATAAACACTCACGGGTCGGGGAGGCAACAGCGACGTTCCGACACGGGGCACGCAGCGCCATGTCCGCCGTTCCGATTTTCCCGTCAGGGCCTCACGGGCCGCAGTCTGAACCGGTACTCGTACCTTCCGTAGGGGAGCGAGTATTCGGGCAGCGCCGTGGGGCCCCACGAGTCGATGCCGCCGACGCCCATCTGCCCGAAGTCGACGTTCAGGTAGATGGCGTCGCGGCGGCGGAGCTCTCCCCAGTGGCGCTGCGCCTTCGCCGGTCCGGGGTCGAGGTCCGCGCGAGCGTAGGGGATCGCCGTGACCTCCAGGAGTGGCTCGGCTTCCACCCGGAGCCCCCACCCCTCGTCGTCCAACAGCGTGAGCCAGCGCACGTCCGTCCGGTTGCCGGTCTCCTGCGGGCGGACGTAGGGGTGCGCCCACCCGGAGACGTCGAGAGACCACCGCCCCACGAACGCCGCCGTCTTGCGGTCCCGGTACGACTCCATCGGTCCCCGCCCGAACCATTCGGTGCGGTGGTAGCGCGCCGGCAGCTCGGTGTGCATCCCGAAGCGTGGGAGGCGCGGCAGGTCGGCGCCGGCGACGGGATCGAGACGCTCGCCGACCTCGAGCGTGCCGTCGGGGGCGAGGGCGTAGGTGAGCGTGAGGGGCGAGTCGCCGGCGGGGATCTGTCCCGTCACGGTGACGCGCGCCGTGCCGTCGGGCTCGGATCCCTGCTCGATCCGATCCACGGTGAAGCCCGCGCCCGCGTCCTTCCACACGGCCAGGTGCAGCTGCCAGTCGCCTCCGAAGTCGTTGTCCGTGGGCGCGCGCCAGAAGTCCGGCGCCAGCGGGGCACGGAGCAGCTCCCGGTCACCGACGCGGTAGGCGCGCAGGAGGCCGGTCGCGCGGTCCACCTCCGCGCGCACGTCGCCCGCGGTGAGGACCATGGTTCCCGCGACCTCGCGCAGCTCGGCCCGTCCCGCCGGGGATGGGGGCTCGGGTGCCGCGCCGCCGGGTACGCCGAGGTCGAGCTGCGTGGCCGCCTCCTCGTGTCCCGCGGGGAGAAGTCCGTCGTCGGCGCGACGCAGGTAGCGCACGTCCAGGTGGTACTCCGCGCCGCGCTTCCACGTGACGGGGGGGAGGGGGAGGGCGACGTCGGCGCTCGCCCCGGGCGCGACCGGGGGCAGGTCCGCCGAGCCCTCGGCGACGACCGAGCCGTCCTCGCGAAGCCTCCAGCGCATGTCGAGGCCCGACAGGTCCCGGAACTGGTAGCGGTTGTGGACCCGAACGCGACCGTGTAATGCGTCCACGGCTTCGGTGCGCACCCACTGGTAGACGGCCTTCACCTCCCAGTAGTGGGGGTTGGGCATGCGGTCGGGCTGCACGAGGCCGTTGATCACGAAGTTGCCGTCCGAGGGCGTGCCCGGAGGACCGAAGTCGCCGCCGTACGCCCAGATGGTGTCGCCCGCGGCCGTCACCTTGCGCAGCCCCTGGTCCACCCAGTCCCAGATGAAGCCGCCCTGGAGCTTGGGATAGCGCTCGATGATCGCCCAGTAGTCGGCGAAGTTGCCCACGCTGTTGCCCATCGCGTGCGCGTACTCACACATGATGAGCGGGCGCGGGTCGTCGCCGCGCGCGTACGCCTCCAGGTGCTCGAAATAGGGGTACATCGGCACGTAGAGGTCCGTGTTCCAGGAGAGCCCCGCGCGCTCGTACTGCACCGGCCGGGTCGGGTCGCGTCCTTTGATCCAGGAGTACGTGGCCTCGAAGTCGATGCCGTTGCCGGCTTCGTTGCCCAGCGACCAGAAGGTCACCGACGGGTGGTTCTTGTCGCGCTCCACCATCCGGCGCGTGCGCGTCATGTGCGCCGTCGCCCAGTCGGTGTCGTTGCCGAGCGTGACCTCCGGGTCGTAGCCCATCCCGTGGGACTCGATGTTCGCCTCGTCCACCAGGTACAGGCCGAGCTCGTCCGCCAGGTCGTACCACGCCGGGTCGTCGGGATAGTGCGACGTGCGCACGGCGTTGATGTTCGCCGCCTTCATCAGGCGTATGTCCTCGCGCATCGACGAGACGCTCAGCACGTGGCCCGCGACGGGGTCGTGCTCGTGGCGGTCGACACCTTCGACGGTGATCGGCACGCCGTTCACGCGCACCTGGCCGTCCGCGATCTCCACGGTGCGGAAGCCCACGCGCAGGGGAACCGACTCCGCGGTGGCGCCGTTGCCGTCGGCCAGCGTCAGGACGAGGGTGTACAGCTCGGGCGTCTCCGCCGTCCACCGGCGTACGGACGGGAGGGTGCGCCGCAGCGTCGCGTGGCCCGTACCTCCGGGCGCGACCGCGGGTGCCGCAACGCCTTCGTCCAGGACCGACGCGCCCGACGGGTCGAGGAGCTCGACGCGCAGCGCGCCGGGCGCGCCGTCCTCCATGTCCCTGGCGAGCGTCACGTCCAGGTCGAGGGTGCCGTCACGGTACGCGTCGTCGAGCCCCGCGCGCACCCACACGTCCGCGACGCGCGTATGCGGCTCCGCGTAGAGGTAGACGTCGCGCTCGATGCCGCTCAGGCGCCAGAAGTCCTGGTCCTCCAGGTAGCTGCCGTCGCTCCAGCGATGCACCTCCATCGCCAGGAGGTTCCGGCCGGTGCGCAGGTGGCGGGTGACATCGAACTCCGCGGGGAGCTTGCTGCCCTGCGTATAGCCCACGCGCACGCCGTTGATCCATACGTAGCCCGCCGACTTGACCGCGCCGAGGTGCAGCACGACCCGGTCGCCGCTCCACGCCTCCGGCACGTCGAACCAGGTGCGGTAGCGGCCGACGGGAGCGTCGTCGTGGCGGATGAAGGGCGGGTTCTTCTCGAAGGGGTAGTCCGAGTTCAGGTAGATGGGCACGCCGTAGCCCTGCATCTGCCAGTCGGAGGGGACCGGGATCCTGTCCCACCCGGAGTCGTCGAAGTCCGGGCGGGCGAAGTCCGCGGGGCCCCCGTCGGCCGTCGGGGTCCACAGGAAGGCCCACCGCCCGGCGAGATCGACGACGCGGCTCGACGCACCGCGGTCGCGGGCGAGCGCCCGGGCGCGGCTCTCGAAGGGGAAGAACGACGCACGCGGCGGGAGCTTGGCGAGCTCGACCACCGCCGGGTCCTCCCAGTGTGGACGGAGGCTCCGGAGGAGGCCGCGTGCGAGCGCGGACGTGTCCGCGGCCAGCGGCGCCCCGCCCAGGTGGGCCGCGGCGAGCCGGGCGGCGGCGTCGGGCGAGGGGACGCGCATCAGCGTCCCGGCGGGCACCGAGGGCCCCGAGGCGATCCAGAACGAGCGCCCGTATCCGGCGGGCCCGTCGCTCGTGACCAGCACGAGCCAGTCCTCGCCGGCGAACCCGGGGCGCGCACGGACGGCGTCGAGTACGCGGGCGACCTCCCCATCCGCGGCTTCCAGCGCCGTGACGGCGCCGGTGGGCCCCGACGACCCGACCGGGATCCCAGCCACGACGAGGGCAGTGCCGTCCCGTCCCAGCGCCTGGACGGCCTGGTCCGCGCCCACGGCGACGGGGACGCCGAGAGCCTGGCGGCCGCGCGCAACCTCGCTCCAGGAGGTGGCGCCGAACCCGGCGCCCGAGCGCACCTGGTCGGTCCACATCCCGTCCGCACGCAGACCGTCCAGGGTGGGCGTCCACGCCTCGGCCAGGGCGTCCGCGCGGGCACCCTCGACGCGAAGGACCAGCACCTTCGGCGTTCGGGCTCGCCGCGTGGGGGCGGAAGGGTGGGGCCAGCGCGGGGCGGAGGACGGAGCCGGCGCCGCGAGGGAGAGGACGAGCGCGAGAAGAAGGAGCGGACCCATGGTCGTCACCGGGGACGCGTGCGCGCGATCGGGGGAATGGTCGGCCGAAAACGCCACCGAGGTGAAAGCTACCGGGCCGCCCCGACGCGCACCACGCTACCGCGGGGGCCGCGGCATGACCGGAAGCACGATGCGCGATGCGTGGGCCGCGTCGTGCCAGATCGTGTTGTCCGCCTTCACCTCTCGCCTGTTCTTCCCCAGTGGCTCGCCGGTGTTGGGGTTCACGTCCCAGCGGGGGAAGTTGCTGCTGGACACGTCGACGCGGATGCGGTGGCCCTTCTTGAAGACGTTGGCCGTGGGGAAGGGCTCGATGGTGAGCTCGTAGACCTGCCCGGGTGTGATGAGGTCGCGCGTGGGTCGCCCGTTCCGGTAGCTGGCGCGGGTGATGGCGTCGGTGAGGTTGAGGTCGAAGCCGGAAGGGAAGTCCGAGCCGGGGGGATACACGTCCAGGAGCTTCACCGTGA
>Ga0307424_1001344_pt1 | contig 12972 bp, 8 predicted proteins | sample SalMarWE160320MG_FD_202157 | JGI IMG/M metagenome (GOLD analysis project Ga0307424, IMG submission 202157) | Salt marsh sediment microbial communities from the Plum Island Ecosystem LTER, Massachusetts, United States - WE1603-20 | ecosystem: Environmental > Aquatic > Marine > Intertidal zone >... | reverse complement strand
TCGATGATGATGTCGGTGTCGTCGGGGTTGATCCACAGCGAGTGGTGGTCCACGTGGCTGTCGGGCATGCGCGTGTACGTCCGCCCGCCGTCGATGGACTTCATCGGGCCGCTGTTCATCACCCAGACCTCGTCGGGATCCTGCGGGTCGGCGATGATCTGCATGTAGTACCACGCCCGGGCGAACGTCGTCGGGTCGTTGCTCACCTGGCGGAACGTCTCGCCGGCGTCGTCGGAGCGATACACGCCGCCCTCGGTGTCCTTCGCCTCGACAGCGAGGTAGACCACGTTCGGGTCCGCCGGGGAGATGGCCACGCCCATCTTGCCTTTGAGCTTCGGGAGGCCTGCCTCGATCCGCTTCCAGTGGTCGCCGCGGTCGGTGGTCTTCCAGACGCCGCTGCCCGGACCGCCGCTCTTCACCGCCCAGGGGAAGCGGCGGAACTCCCAAGACGTGGCCATCATGTGGTCGGGTTCGTGGGCGTCCATGCTCAGGTCCACGAAGCCCACCGAGTCGTTGACGAAGAGGACCTTCTCCCAGCTCGCCCCACCGTCCTCCGAGCGGTAGATGCCCCGCTCCGGATTCGGTCCCCAGGGATTGCCCAGCGCCGCGAGCCAGACGCGGTCGGGGTCGCGTGGGTCGACCTGGATCTTCGCGATGTGCCGCGTGGCCTCGAGGCCCAGGTGCTTCCACGTCGCCCCGGCATCGGTGGACTTGTACACGCCGTCGCCGTGGGACGTCTTCACCCCCCGCACCGGCGACTCGCCGGTGCCCACGTAGATGACGTTGTGATCCGACGGCGCCACCCGGATGTCGCCGATCCCCGTGGTACCGAAGTAGCCGTCGGAGAGGTTCTGCCAGCTCGTGCCCGCGTCGGTGGTCTTCCACACGCCGCCGCCCGTGGCCCCCATGTAGAACGTGAACGGCTCGCCGGGCACGCCGGTCACCGTGGTAACGCGCCCGCCGCGGAACGGCCCGATGTTGCGGAAGCGCATGGACTGGAAGAGGGCGGAGTCGACCTGGGAGCGGGCCGCGTGCGGGACCGCGAGGCCCACGGAGAGGAGCGCGGTGCAGGCGGCCAGCCGACGGGCAGCGGAAATCATAACGGGACCCTCCTGGACCCTGGGAAAGGACGAGACGGCGTGGTTCGGGGCGCGGGCTCGCAGAGTAGGACGGGGCGTCGGGCTGCGACAAGGAGGACGCGCCCGAGGCACACGCCACCCGCGTGGCGTGGAGCCTCCACCCATGACACATTCAGTCGGGGCAGTCACCTGGTGCAGGGACCCACGACGGCAGGTATCCAGGATGAGAGATATCCTGGCGGACCTTCGAACCGCTCTGGCGGACCGCTACAGGGTCGGGGAGGTCCTCGGCTCGGGCGGGATGGCCACGGTCTACCTCGCCGAAGACGTCAGGCACCACCGGAAGGTCGCCGTGAAGGTGCTCGATCCCGAGCTGGCCGCCGCCCTCGGAGAGGAGCGCTTCCTCCGCGAGGTACAGGTCACCGCCACCCTTCGCCATCCCCACATCCTTCCGCTCCTCGACTCCGGCGAGGCGGACGGGCTGCTCTACTACGTGATGCCGTTCGTGGAGGGACCGTCCCTCCGGGAGCGGATCACCCGCGAGCGGCAGCTTCCCGTCGACGAGGCGGTCCGGTTCGCCCGTGAGGTGGCGGATGCGCTGGCGTACGCACACGCCCACGGCGTGGTCCATCGGGACGTGAAGCCGGAGAACATCCTCATGGAGTCCGGACACGCCGTCGTGGCGGATTTCGGGATCGCCCGGGCGGCATGGGCGGCGGGAGGTGAACGGCTGACCCGGAGCGGGTTGATGGTCGGAACGCCCGCCTATGCGAGCCCCGAGCAGATGGCGGGCGACCAGGAGGTGGACGGCCGGAGCGACGTCCATGGCCTGGGGTGTGTCCTCTACGAAATGCTCACCGGTGAGCCGCCGTATGCCGGTGCGAGCCTGGCCGTGATCCTCGCACGCAAGACGGTCGGCTCCCACACGTCCGCACGGGAGCTCCGGCCCACCGTGCCTCCGGCGCTGGAACAGACCCTCTCCCGCGCCCTGGCCGTGCTGCCCGCCGATCGCCAGCAGACCGCGGACGAGCTCGCGCGGGAGCTCTCGGCGGTCCTCGAGAGTGGTCTCTCTCGCTCCACGGCCGCGGGAGGGGCGATCCGGCGGCAGGCGCGCCCGTTCGCCTGGCGGGTCCCGCTCGTGGCGGGCGTGCTGGCGTTGGCTGCGGCTGCGCTGTGGTGGAAGGTCGGGCGGGGCCGGGCGGGCGGTGACCCGCTGGCGAACCGGGTGGTGGTCCTGCCCTACGAGAACGTGACGGGCGACGCGTCCCTCGACCCGGTGGGGAGGATGGTGGCCGACTGGATCACCGAAGGGCTGGCGCAGACTCCGGGCGTCCTGGTGGTGCCGACCTCCATAGTGCTCGAGGCGATGGCGATGGCGGGCGCGGAGGGGAGCGGGTCGAGAACGGCCGACGTGGCCGGGCTGACCCGCGCCGGCCTCGCGGTCACCGGCTCGTACTACCGCCGAGGCGACGACCTCGAGTTCCACTCGGAGGTGGTGGACGTGGCGTCGGGGACGCCCTTCGCGACGGTCCCGCCCGTTCGGGGGTCGGCCTCCGACTTCCAGACCGCCGTCGACTCGGTCCAGATGCAGGTGATGGGTGCTTTGGCGACCCGACTCAGCGAGTTGACCTCGTGGGAGATCCCTCCCTCGGTCCAGCCTCCCACATACGAAGCCTTCCTGGCTTACTCGCGTGGCCTGGAGTCGTGGTCGAAGGGGGACTATGCGTCGGCTGCCGACGTCCTCATGCATGCGTACGCCCTGGACACGACGTACGTTCGGAGCCTGATGCTGGCCATGTCGGCTGCGTCGAACGCCGGCGACACGGGGATGGCGACCTCGATTCGCGCCATGATCCAGCCGCGGCGCGAAGCGCTCTCCCCATACGATCGGTACCGTTTCGACTGGTCGGAGGCGAACCGCCGTGGCGATCGGAACGCGGCTCTCGCCGCCGCCCGGGAGGGCGCGAAGCTCGTACCGTACGGGACGGTCCACAGCGCCCTCGTGCTCACGCTGTTCGACCTCAATCGCCCCCACGAGGCCCTGGCCAACGCCGAGGACATCGTCGCCAACAATCCCATGGCCGGGCGTTGGTATGTCATCCCGACGGTCCACGCCGAGATCCTGCACGCCCTCGGGGAGCACGAGCGTGAGCTGAGCGTCGTGCTGAAGGCCTACGAGCGCATCGATGCCGACCGGCGCTTCCTCCTGGAGGCCGAAGCTCGGGCCCTTGTGGCCCTCGGACGGGAGGACGAGCTACGGAAGCTCATGGCCGAGATCGCCACGACCCCGCGAGACGTCGGCATCGACCCCGGAGAGGTGCTGCTCACCATCGCCGGAGAGGCCCGCGCCCACGGAATCCCGGGCACGATGGAGGAGGCGCTGGAGCGGGGGATGGCCTGGTGGGGGGAGCAACCGGACGCCTATCGGGAATCCGACGGGGGCCGGGCGCTGGAGGGGAGGCTGCTCTGCATGGCGGAGCGCTGGGACGAGGCGGGCGAGGTCCTTCGGGCCCTGCCCGGCGACTCGGGCCGCGTCGACGTCCTGGGATACCGGGGCGTGATCGCAGCCCATCATGGGGACCCGGCGGCGGCGCGGTCCTCGGCCGACGCCCTCGCCGCCCTCGACCCCATGCGGGGCCGCGCCACCGTCTGGCGTGCCAGGATCGCGGCCTCGATCGGTGAGCGAGACGAGGCGGTGGAGCTGCTCAGGCGGGCCTTCGCCCAGGGCCTGGCGTTCGGTCTCTGGGTGCATGTCGATCCGGACCTGGAGCCGCTTCGTGGCTACCCGCCCTACGAGGAGGTCGTCCGGCCGAAGGGGTGAAGGACGCCCACCGCGAGGAGGTGGTTCCTGGCTCGGCCGCTTCCGGGCCGTGCGTCACGCTGGCTGCCCGTCGCACCTTCAGGGCCGCCAGACCACCGACACAACGGCGTAGTGCAGCCACGCGAAGGTGTAGACCTGGGTGACGTCGGCCCCGCCCTCCACGGTCCGGTACCCGGCCTGGACGGTCCAGCGGTCGCTCAGGTCGTAGCCGAGCTCCAGGGCGGCGTCCTCGGCACGGCCGGGGCCACCGGCCAGGGCGTCGACGTCGAGACCGAGCCGCCACCGGGGGGCGAACCGCCAGTCGCCGGCCAGGTGGAGCAGAGGAACGAAGCCCACGTCTGTCTTCTCGCCGGTGGTGCCGTCCTGCTCGAGGCGGATCACGGCATCCCGGATCTTCGCCGTGAACCCGATCCACGCGGTCGTGGTCGCCCCCTCGTGGAACCGGTAGCGGTACGTCAGCCGATAGGAGTTGAACGTGTAGGTCGCATCCGTGGGGCTACCGGCGGCGAACGACTCGCCGGCGAAATCAATGGCCCCGGCGGGCGTGCCGGTCTCGGTCAGCGAGAACGGGGCGAGCAGGAGGCGGAGCCCGTGCCGGTCGTTGATGTTCCACGTCACGTACAGTCGGGCCGCCGGCCAGGGCCCGGGTCCGGCCAGGTCGTACAACGAGAAGCGCGAGCCAGTGCCGTCGTTGGGGATCTCGACGTCGTTGTAGCTCTGCCACGCGGGCCCGCCCTCGAGCTCCACGACCCAGCGGGGTGTGGACCCGGTCGGAGCAGGGGGTATCTCCTGGGCGGGTGCGGGTGCGGCGGCGAGGGCAATGGCGGACAGGGCCAGGGCGAGAAAGCGTGGCATGGTGTTCCAGGGTGGAGTCGGCGATGGCGAGCTACCTTGAAGATACTTGAAGATTCGCGCCATCCGGCCCCATAGTGGTCGCCTACCGCTCTCCTCTCCCCGGGGACGATGGACCCCTTTCTCTGTATGATCCACAAGCTCCACCGCCGCTCGCTCCGGCAGGTCGCGTCCATCTGCCACGCCGCGCGGGAGAAGGCCGCCGCGCTTGGAGGCACCCGCTGATACACTTCGTGCGCAAGATCCTCCGTGCGATTCATCGCCGCTCGGTCTGGCAGGTGCTCGGCATCTATCTTGCGGGCTCCTGGGTCGTGCTCCAGGTGGTGGACCAGCTCACGACGTCCGCCGGGCTCCCCGGGTGGACGCCGACCTTCGCCCTGGTCATGCTCCTCATCGGCCTTCCGATCGTCACGACGACGGCCATCATCCAGCGCGGCATGCCGGACTTGCGCGGCGATTACCAGGACGAGGTTCCCCCGGAAGAGCTGGTGGGACGCACCCCCGAAGAGGTCCACGTCGTGCCGGAGCTGCACCCGCTCTATCACGAACGGCTCTTCACCTGGCGAAACGCCATCCTCGGGGCCGTCGGTGCGGCCGGCCTGCTCGCGGCGGCCGTGGTCGCCTACCTCGCCATGTGGGCGACGGGGATCGGGCCGGTGGGGTCTCTGGTGGCGCAGGGGGTGATCGAGGAGGGGGAGCCGATCATCCTGGCGGACTTCACCAACAGCACACCCGACTCCACCCTGGGCGGCGTGGTCACGGCCGCGCTGCGCGCGGACCTCGTACAGTCGCCCGTCCTGCGCCTCGTCGAGCGCGCCAGCCTCGAGGACGTGCTCCGACGCATGCAGCGGGAACCGTCGACCAAGCTCACCCCCGACGTCGCACGGGAGGCGGCACAGCGCGACGGGATCAAGGCCGTGTTGGAGGGAGATGTCGGATCGGTGGGCTCCGGGTACATCCTCACGGCAACGATCCGCTCGGCCGAGTCCGGCCAGGCCCTGGGCGCGTTCCGGGTCACGGCGGCCGGCCCCGACGTCCTCATCTCCGCCATCGACGAGCTCTCCCGGGACATCCGTGAGAAGGCCGGCGAGTCGCTGAAGAACATCCGTGCCGGCGATGCTCTGGAGCAGGTCACTACGGGCTCGCTGGACGCCCTCCGGCTCTTCAGCCAGTCCGAGGACGCCTTCTACCGTGGCGACTACCCGACCACCATCTCGCTCCTGGACCAGGCGGTGGCGGTGGACAGCACGTTCGCCATGGCGTGGCGCCTCCTGGCCGTAGCGTACGGCAACACGGGCCTGGATCCGGGGAAGATGGTCGACGCCGCCACGCAGGCGTACCGGCACCGGGACCGCCTCACCGAGATCGAGCGCTACCTGGCGGAGGCCTTCTACAACGATCAGGTGACCGGGGACCAGGCCGCGACCAGGCAGGCGTACGAGAACATCCTGCGGCTCGATCCCGACAACCCCAGCGGCCTCAACAACCTCGCCAACATCTACCAGGCCGCCGACGATCTGGACCGGGCGGCCGAGCTCTACGGCAGGGCCGTGTCGGGGCGCGGCGTCTCCAATGTCGCATTCCAGAACCTGGCCAAGACGCTGGTGGGTGCGGGCGAGCCGGATTCGTCGCTAGCGGTAGCGGACGCGTACCGCGCCCGCTACCCGGACGACGACGACGCGGTACTGGTGCGCATCTGGCCCCTGCTGGCGTTGGGGCGTTTCGACGAAGCCGAGGCGGTGGCCCGTCCCATCGCCGCGGACGCCTCCCGCTCCGCCATCGACCGGTCCGAAGCGTATCGGGACCTCGGCCTCACGGCGGTGGCGCGGGGCGACCTGGCCGAGAGTCGGCGCCTCCTGTCCGAGTCGGTTCGGGTGGGGAGTCAGGCGGGTCCCGCGTACGACTGGCTGGAGGCGAACTGGGCGGCGTGGGCGGAGGTCCTCCTCGGACACGCGGCGGAGGGCGCCGCGTCCCTCGCGACGTGGATCGACGACGGCCGCTTCGCCGCGCTGTCACCCCTGGCCCGCAACCACTATTTCCCGGCGCTGAACTTCGTTCTCGCCGGAGACGTCGCGGGAGCCCGGACCGTGGTCCGCGACTTCCAGGAGTCGGTGCCCGACGCACAGAAGAGCGCCGCGGCCGTACGGCAGGCCCGTTTCGTCGATGCGTTGATCCGGGCGCGGGGGACCGACACCGTGGGCGTGTCATCCGCCATGCAGGCCGTCCAGGACGACGAGGGGTGCTGGACCTGCTACCGGGCGGAGATCGCCCTCGCGAACGAGTGGATGCACCGTCCGGCGCGGGCCATCGAGCTGCACGAGTCGGTGCTGGCACGCCCGTTCACGTTCGTGGAGCTGAATCCCGTCTACGGCGCCGTGGCCATGCTCCACCTCGGACCCCTCTACGAGGAGGTGGGCGACACCGCGAAGGCCGTCGAGGCCTACCAGCGGGTCGTGGACGGGTGGGGCGGTGGGGACGCGGAAGCGCAGCGGTACGTCGAGCGCGCGCGGGGGCGGGTAGAGGCGCTGACGTCGGGAGGGTAGGGGGGCCGAGCGGGCTCTCCCGCCCCACCGCGCCCGCCTCGCCATCACTTGGCACGATGTCCGGCCGTCAACCGCCGATGGGCTGCAGCCCCAGCGCCGAGAGCGAACGATTGAGTCACGCGAGAGGACCGGAAACGATGGCCTGCAGCCGACACGCGAGCCGGATGCCTTCCGACTTTCCCCAAGCGGGGGCCGCAGCGGCCTTCCAGGCATGAGCCCTACGGCGTGCATCCCGAACATCGGCCCCGCCCAGCGGCGCCTGCGCGCCCGCTTCGGCCTCGTCGCGCTCGCGGTGGGGGTGGCCGCGTGGGTGGGTGTGGCGGTGCTCGGTCTGCCGGCGGGACTACGTCTGATCGCGGTTCCCCTCCTTTTCGGCGGCTTCCTGGGGCTCATCCAGGCCCGGGAGAAGACGTGAGTGCGCCTGGCATCGCGCGGTCTGCGCGACATGGACGGAGGCGTCGAGCGCATCACCGACGCCGCTGAGCTCGCGACGGTCCGGGCTCAGGCGCGTCGCGTGAATTTGATGAGCCTGGCCGCCACCGTTCTCGCGAGCGCCGCGCTCTTCCTCCTGTTCTGACCCGGTCGCTTCCGCAAAGCGGCGCGCCACTCGGCCAACCTGGCCCGCCGGTTTGTCCGCTTCGGACGGAATGACCGATGCCGAACGCTTCAGCCGAGCCGCCTCTGATCTCTATAAATATATGTAGTATAACAGGTTACGAGATACGGACGAGCGCGGCCCCACCCTTGCACCTTGGGGGGGCGTGTAAAGCAGGCAGGCATGCGGCTTATCGCTCCCGTCGGGAGCGGAAGATCGGATACCCGTCCCCCCCAAGCGCGAAGAAGAACCCTCCTTGTCCGACCCCACTCCCGGCGCGGAGCACCGGCGCTCGCGAGCAGCAGCCGCATCGGATCGGGGGCGACGTGTGCTCAACATCCTCGTCGCCCTCCTCCTCATCGTCGTGACGGCCCCCTTGATGATCCTCGTGGCCGTGCTCGTCAGGTTGGGGTCGCCCGGCCCCGCGATCTACGAGCAGCCGCGTGTCGGGCTCGACCGACGTGGGGGTCGCCGCACGTACGGGACCGCCCGTGAGCGCCGCAGGGGCGACCGGGGCGGACGCATCTTCACGATCTACAAATTCCGCACGATGACCGTGCAGAGCGGACGCACCGCGCAGAGGTGGGCGACGAAGGACGATGCGCGCGTCACGCGCCTGGGGAAGCTCCTGAGGGCGACCCGGATCGACGAGCTGCCCCAGCTCTTCAACGTGTTGAAGGGCGACATGAACATCGTGGGGCCCCGTCCGGAGCAGCCGGAGATCTTCGCGGAGCTGCGCGAAGCGGTGGACGCCTACCACGAGCGGCAGAAGGTGCTCCCCGGCATCACCGGGTGGGCTCAGGTCAACCTCGGGTACGACACCAGCGTCGACGACGTGCGCAGGAAGGTCGAGCTCGACCTCGAGTACATCGGCAAGCGCTCGGCCGTAGAGGATCTGACGATCATGGCCAGGACCGTGCCGGTCGTGGTGGGTCGCAAGGTGTGGACGGACCCGATCTCGTTCGAACGCGGCCTCCGATTCCTCACACGATCCACTGAAAGCCGTCGATCACGAAATCTTGTCCCGTGATGAAGGACGGCTCCGACGCGGCCAGGAACACGACGACCTGAGCCACGTCGGCCGGCGTGCCCAGGCGCCCCAGGACGATGCCCCGGGTGAGCTCGGCGCCGCGGGCGCGCGTCAGCGCGTTGCCCAACTCGGTCTGGATGATGCCGGGGCAGATGGCGTTGATGGCGATGGACGGGCCGAGCTCCTTCGCCAGCGCGCGGGTCAGACCCAGGATCCCAGCCTTGGCCGCGGCATAGGCGAACTTGCTCACCGCCGTGGTGACGCCGCCGCTGTAGGCGTTGAGAGACGACATATTGGCGATGCGTCCGCCGCCCTGGCGCTGCATCACGGGAACCACCGCCCGGCACCAGTTGAAGCAGCTCTTCAGGTTGATGGCCTGGGTGCGGTCCCACTCCTCCTCGGTGATCTCCAGTAGCCCCTTGGGCATGGAGCGTCCCGCGTTGTTGAGCAGGAAGTCCACCCGCCCCCAGCGGGCGACGACGTCGTCCACGACCTCCTGTGCGCGGGCGAAGAGCGCGACGTCCGCCTCGTAGGTCAGGCAGTCCCTCCCCCGGTCCCGCACCTCGACGGCGGTACGCGCCATCTCGGGGGCGAGGATGTCGACGAGCACGAGGTCGAAGCCGGCGTCGGCCAGGGCCAGGGCGGAGCCGCGGCCGATGCCGCGGGCGCCGCCGGTGACGATGGCCACGCGGCGGTCCGGAGCAGGTCTGGGATGCATGGGTTCTGTCATGGGTCCGGGGGTGGGCCGAAGGAAGTCGGGTCCAGCTTGAAGAAGTCCACCAGCATGGCATACAGGCGCGGCTGATCCTCGCGGAGCGCCAACGGCCGCTCGAAGAACGCCTCGGTCGCGACCGCGAAGAACTCGGCGCGGTTCTGGGCTCCGTAGGGATCGAGCGTGGTCGGCTCGTCCCGCTCGGCGCGGGCGACGTGCTCCGCGAACTGCGTGGCGAGCATCGTGGCCCATGCACGGTAGGCCGATCCGGATTCGAGGACCGGGACGCCGTCCATGGCGCCGTCTTCTGCGTCGAGGATGTGGGCGAACTCGTGGAGCACGACGTTGTGGCCGTCGCCCCCCGTGAGGGTGCTGCGCAGGACCGCGTCCCAACCGAGGACCACGATTCCGGACGGCCAGGCCTGGCCCAGAAGGGGCACGTCGGGTCGAACCACGTGCCCCGAAGGGTGCATCCCGACCGTCGTGGGGAGGAACGTGGACGGATAGACGAGGACGCGACGGAGGCGCGTGTATCGCGGGTAGGACAACTTCAGCAGGAGGAGACAGGCCTGGGCCGCAATGGTGACCCGGATCTCCTCCGTCACCTCGAGTCCCGCGCACCCCTCGATGGGCACCTCGTCCAGGAAGAGCTGCATCAGACGGAAGAGCCGCTCCCGGTCGGCCTCCGGAAGGTGGGACACGAGCGGAATCCGATCAGCCACGAACCCGCGCCAAGCCGCGGGGACGGGATCCTCGGGCAGGCGCACGCCGCCCAGCGAGGGACGCGACAGCAGGCCGCGCAGCAATCGGGTCCACAGACTCATGGAGGCGCTCGATCGGGTGGGCCGAACTCTTCTACCGGGTGAAGATACCCTCACGACCCGGTTCGAGGTGTCATGGACTTCCGGCCCAGGGCTGCGGGACCACCGTGGGCCGGGGAATCCGGCTCGCGGGGTCGAGTATGGGTGCCGCCACCTCCGGACTGCCAGACGTCTGCCGAGGAGTGGGACGCCGGCCGCCTTCCCGACAGCGGGCGGGTCACGGTAGCTTGAGTGAAGTCCTCCCCGAACCAGGATCTCGCCATGCCCTCGCCTCGCGCGGGTGCCCGTGTTCTCGGTGTGGACGTCGGGGCCGTCTCGGTCTCCGCGGTGGAGCTCGGAGCGGACGGCGAGGTTCTCGGCGCGCACTACGAGCTGCACCGCGGTGATGTGGACGGCGCCCTGGAGCGGGTCCTCGGCCGGGTGGACCCGGAAGCGCTGGGCTTCGTCGCCGCCACCACCTCCACCCCCGCGTTCCTCCGCGCCGACGCGCGCTTCGACAACCAGGTCTGCCTCATCACGGCGGCGCGCCGATTCCATCCGCGGGCCCGCGGCATCCTGGTGGTCGGGGCCGAGCGCTTCGGCCTGATCCGCTTCGACGAGGCGGGCGACTACCTCGCCTTCAAGTCGAATCCCCCGTGCGCCGCCGGCACCGGGGGATTCGTGGATCAACAGGCGCGCCGCCTCGATCTGGAGAGCGCGGCCGTGCTTTCCGACCTGGCTCTGGCCAATCGGGACACGCCTCCGAAGATCGCGTCGCGGTGCGCCGTCTTCGCGAAGACCGACCTCGCCCACGCGCAACAGGAGGGCTTCACGCTCGAGGCCATCTGCGACGGACTCTGCCGAGGTGTGGCGAAGAACATCGCGGATACGCTGTTCACAGGAGACGGGGTGCCGGGGCCCGTCGTCATGACCGGAGGCGTCGCGAAGAACCTGGCGGTCGTAGGTCATCTGCGCGCGATGCTGGACGTCGACATGGAGGTGGAGCGCGACCTGCCGCTCGGCGCCGCCGGCGCCGCGCTGCGCGGGCTGGCCGAAGCTCCTCTGCGGGAGCCGTGGCCCGCCCGACGCCCGCAGGATCTCGTCGCGAAGCCCTCGGGCGACCGGGAGTGCGAGCACGACGCGCTGGAGCTCCGGCTGTCCAGCTACCCGGACTTCAACAGCGTCGAGCGGACCCTCTTCCGGGGGCGGGGGGCGGCCCACTCCCACCCGCTGGAGGTGGACGTCTACCGCGAGGTCGAGGCGGGACGGGCGCAGGAGACCTACCTCGGAGTGGACATCGGCTCCACCAGCACCAAGGCCGTGGTCACCGACCTCGAGGGGCAGGTGCTCGCAGGCTTCTACACGGCCACGGCCGGACGACCCGTGGAGGCGGCGCTGCTCATCCTGGAAGGCATCGGCGCCTGGGCCGACGGGCGGCGGCTCGAGCTCGTCTTCGCGGGCATGGCCACCACCGGCGCGGGTCGGAAGCTCGTGGGGACCATCCTGGGTGCGGACCTGGTGCTCGACGAGATCACCGCGCACGCCCGGGCCGCGGTGGAGCTCCATCCCGGGGTCGACACCATCCTGGAGATCGGGGGACAGGACGCGAAGTTCACCACGCTGAAGGACGGGCGGGTGACGCTCTCGGTGATGAACAATGTGTGCGCCGCCGGTACCGGTAGCTTCATCGAGGAGCAGGCCCAGCGGCTCGACGTCACCCTGGCCGAGTACGGGGACCGCACGGAAGGGCACGGCTCGCCCCTGGCGAGCCAGCGGTGCACGGTCTTCATGGAGCGGGACCTCAACCACTACCTGGGCGAAGGCTACGGGCGGGGAGAGGTCCTGGCCGCGGTGCTCCACTCGGTGCGGGAGAACTACCTGAAGAACGTCGCCGTGGAGTCCGCTCTCGGGGACGTGGTCGTCTTCCAGGGCGCCACGGCGCGCAACCGGGCCTTGGTGGCGGCGTTCGAGCAGAAGCTGGGCAAACCGATCCACGTCTCCCTCTTCTGCCATCTCGCCGGTGCCCTGGGAGCCGCGCTCACGCTGAAGGACGAGGGGGCGTCGGTGTCACGCTTCCGGGGACTCGCCCTGCATCGCAGCCGGATCCCCGTCCGCTCCGAGACCTGCGAGCTGTGCGCGAACCACTGCAAGCTGAGCGTGGCGGAGGTGGCGGGAGAAACCGTGGCGTATGGCTTCCTGTGCGGCCGCGACTACCACGAGCCGAAGCGCGTCGACGACGAGCCCTCGGGCTTCGACCTGCTGAAGGCGCGGCGGCGCGCCTTTCCGCCACCGCCCGTCCGGGAGCCGCGGAAGGGCGTTCGTATCGGCCTTCCGGCGGGCCTGCATCTCTTCGAGGACCTGGCGTTCTGGCGGCACTTCTTCCACGGGCTGGGCATCGTCACCGTCACCAGCGAGCGGTACGCCGATGCGGTGCGCGACGGGCGGCACCTCGCGGGTGCCGAGTTCTGCGCGCCGCTGACGGCGCTCCACGCGCACGTCCGGTACCTGTTGGACCGCGCCGACCGGGTGTTCCTCCCCTT
>Ga0307424_1001343_pt1 | contig 12976 bp, 14 predicted proteins | sample SalMarWE160320MG_FD_202157 | JGI IMG/M metagenome (GOLD analysis project Ga0307424, IMG submission 202157) | Salt marsh sediment microbial communities from the Plum Island Ecosystem LTER, Massachusetts, United States - WE1603-20 | ecosystem: Environmental > Aquatic > Marine > Intertidal zone >... | reverse complement strand
GTGCGCGGGAACCTTGCGGAACCGGGGCTGATCTGCTGCGCCGGCAGGAGTGCGGCCTGTTTTTCCGAACCTTCTCGCCAGATAGCTACGGCTGGTCTCTTTGAGCGATCGGAATAATGATCTCGTTCTCCCACCCGGCCCGCGACGATCGCCCGAATCCGACAGCTTCCTAGGCATGAGGTGCGGGGTCCGCTGTTGCGCCAGCTGCGCGCCGGTGACCGCGGACCTGGCCGGGAGACGTAACCGGGATTGCCGGGGGCCACGGCGGGGTGAGTAGTGCGTGGATCATGCGCGGTTTCCGTCGCCGGTTCACAACGGCAGCAGTGTACTGGAATCCTGCGTGCGCAAAAAGGGACCCTGCTGATTATACGGGAAATACCCGGGCAGCCGAATAACCCGTCGTTATGTGATGCCTTGCAGGGCGTCTGCAGTCCTGGTGCGGTGTTCCCGCGGTCCGGACGTGCAGTGGCAATTCAGGTAACATAGCAGGCCGGGTTGCCGGTATCTGCCGGGCCAGGTGTTTCGTTTGCCGGGCGGCAGATTTGCTATGGAGTCGTGCAGAACAATGAACAGTCTGACCGAGCGTGACCGCCTCGAACTGGGGCGCATGGTATTCAACATCCTTGAAGAGTGGGGAGTCAGCGCGACTGACCAGGCCTTGATGCTGGCCCTGTCCGGGGCTGCGTCAGACAGCAACCTGCAATGCTACCAGGACGACACCCCGTTGCCGGACGACCCGGATGTCATGCTCCGGGTGGAACACCTGCTGGGGATTGCCGATGCCCTGCGGACCACATTTCCGCGCAACCAGCAGATCGGTGTGCACTGGCTGCAACAGCCCTGCAAGCGGCTGCGCCGGCGCCGCCCGATGGATATCATGCGGGAAGACGGACTCAGCGGTCTGATCACGGTACGTACCCACCTCGACTGCTCGTTCGCCTGGCGTGAGTCCGGGCGTACGGACTAGCACCGTCCCGGCTTATCCCCCGCTGTCACTGCGGGGTCGTGGACCCGGCGTCGCTGCCGGCCAGGATCGCGCCAGGACGGACATCCGGTCCGCCTGCCGGTGCTGTACCGGCGGGAATGTGATCCTGCGGTGGGTTCCGGCCCGGGATCCCGGCTTGCACTACAGGGTTACTACTTCCTGCCGCAGCGCGCTGCCAAGCGCCAGCATGCACGCAGCCGCGTGTGGCTGCCCGGGTTCATCGCTGCACTCGACAATGTCCCCGATCCGCAGGGTGCGGGTGCGCAGCCCCAGCGATTGCTGCAGGGCATCTTCCAGCCCGAACAGGGTGACCGGGATCGGCAGGATGGCGATCGCGCCTGCCGCTGCCTGGTGATATTGCTGTTCGTAGTAATCCATTGAGCGCTGGATCTCCAGTGCCAGGCGGTTACTGAGTGCCTGTGGCGTGGCGGAATTTTCCTGCAGGTCGCGATAACCGATCTCGATGTTGCGGCTCAGGTACAGGGTGCCGGCCCGGGTGATGGTGATCAGGCACTGGTGTTCGCTGAAGTACAGCGTGACCAGCCCGGCCTCGTCTTCCGGCAACCGGGTTGCCAGGTTGCGCATGGCCAGTTCCGGTATGTCGATGATGTCGAGGTTGATGCCTGCCTGCTCCAGCTCGTCGATGCGCTGGCGAACGGTGGCGCTGCGCGCCACGACGACAAACAGCTGGTGGCGGGAGCCGCCCGGTCCGGACGGTGGCGCGTCAAACACATCCAGTACGGCATCGTCGATATGAAAGTCGATGAGTTCCCGGATACGCCAGCGCATCGCGGCACGCAATTCCTCCGGTGGCACTTCCGGTGCATCCACGACCAGCAGCTGGTATTCGCCGACGGCAAGCAGGGTAGTGCAGCGCCGGTGCTGGTGTTGCTTCAGGCCGGCGTCATCCGGGTTTTCCGGCAGGAACTCACAACATTCCAGCACGGGATGCTGGTGATCGCCGGTCTGTGTCCGTGCGATTGCCATGCCGTCCGTGCCCGGTACGATGGCGGTCAGGCCGTCATTGCGTGTCTTGCGTGTAAAACTGAACATGGGAAACCTCGCTTGCCCGAGTGGCGGTTTGTGTCGGGAGAATGTGCGTTCACTGAATGACCTCGGTCCAGTGCGCCAGCGTGACACCGCCGCTGCCGCTGCTGCCATCCATGTACACGTCGTTGAGATCACTGTTGGTCGGTGTGGATACGCCGCTCCAGCTGCTGCCGTTCCAGACCGCCGCGGTGCCGTTGGCACCCACCGCGTAGCCTTCGGCCGCACTGACCATGGAGACCGCGAACAGGTCCTGGTCCGGTACGCTGCCGTAGGGGCCGGAGCGGCTCCAGCTGCTGCCGTTCCAGTGGATGATCAGCTCGCCCCCGTTGCTGTTGCCCACCGCCCAGCAGTCATTGCCGGTGGCGCAGTGCACGTCCAGCAGGTTCTCGTCGGGGATACCGCCGTAGGGGCCGGAGCGGCTCCAGCTGCTGCCGTTCCAGTGGATGATCAGCTCGCCGCCATTACTGTCGCCCACCGCCCAGCAGTCGTTGCTGGCCACGCAGTACACGCTGTTCAGATTCTCGCTGGGCACGCCGTAATACGGCCCGGCGCGGCTCCAGTTGCTGCCGTTCCAGTGCAGCAGCACCTCACGGTTCCAGCCGCTGCCAAGCTCGTTGCCCACCGCCCAGCAGTCGTTAGCGCTGACACAGGCCACGCTGTTCAGGTCCACGTCCGGGATGCTGCCGTTGGGACCGACACGGGACCAGCTGCTGCCATTCCAGTGGATGATCACCTCGCCGTTGCTGCTGCCCCCGCCGCCTCTTCCTCCGCCGCCCCTTCTTCCGCGACCTCTGCCACCGGAGGATGCATTCCCGACGGCCCAGCAGTCCGCGCTGGAAACACAGGTGACACTGTTGAGTGTCACATCGGGGACCGCGCCGTAGGGGCCTGCTTGACTCCAGGTGGTGCCGTTCCAGTGGGCAATGAACTCGCTGTTGTTCCTGTCGTCACCCACGGCCCAGCAGTCATCCGGAGCTGCGCAGGTGATGCCATTCAGGTTGCTGTAGGGCAGGGCGGCATAGGGGCCGTCGTCGGTCCAGTCGCTGCCGCTCCAGTGCAGGATCTGTGCATCGCCGCCGTGGCGATCGGCGGCAACCCACCCGCCGCCACCGGCCGGGGGAGTCAGTTCGCCCTCGATGATGCGGGTGGCCGCGTCGGCGGCCGTGCCGGAACCGACCGTGCCGGAGACCCGGACCTTGCACAGGGTGCCATTCAGGCCGGCCCCCTGGATGGTGAAGTCGCCGCGTGCGACGCTGGCGGTTTCCCCGGTCAGGGCAGGGCAGGCGGTCCCGTTACTGTAGCGCCAGGCCGCGCGCTCCAGCCCGCTTTCGGCAACAAACAGTGCCTCGATACCGTCGCTCTGCTGTGCGGTGTCATTGATGCCGCTGGCGGCCATGTGCTGGGCCGACGCCAGCAGGACGACCATGACAAAGATCAGGAACAGGGCGCCAACCAGCGTGACCGCACCCCGTTGCCGCCGCATGCCGCCCTGCTTCATTGCACGTTCCTCAGTGCCACGCGACAACGTTGCGGATAGCTGTTGCCGGAACGCTCCAGCACCAGGTCGTACTCGACAAACGCCACGTCGCTGCTGCCGGTCGCGGGAGTGCTGCCATCGGCCTGGTAGTAGGAAAAATTCATGCTGTTGACCCCGTCGGTCAGGGTATGGGTACCGGTCGGGGCGGAGTAGGCCATGGTCAGCAGCGGCGGTGCACTGTTCAGGGTGACCATGATGCCGTCGCTGCGCACGAAGCTGAGCGTGGTCGCGGTCATGCTGCTGATGTCGTACCGGGATGGCGCCAGCGGGTCGCGACGTATCTCGCGCAGTTCGCGCGCCAGCCGTTCACCGGCATAGCGCAGGTTGCCCAGTGTGTGCATGGCATCGGCAGTACCGGAGAAGGCCAGTGCACCGCCGGCCAGACCGCGCCCGGCCGCCGCGCCGAGCAGCGCCAGCATGACCAGGCTGATGACCATCTCGATCAGGGTAAAACCGCGCTGTCGCCGCGCGTACATCAGTAGTCCACCAGCATGAAGCTGACCGTGGCCCGGGTCCTGCCGCCACTGGCCACGTTGACAATGACTTCCTTGCAGCTTGCGCCACTGGCGCATCCGTTACCGGTCGCGGGAGAATTTACGGTCAAGGTACGGATATAGCCACTGTAGGTGCCGTTCAGTGTATCGGTGGTGGTGCCGGTAGCGATGGCCGCGTAACCACTGGCGCGGCGCAGGGCGAGTACACTTTCTGCACGTTCCTGCGCCAGTTGTGCCGCGGTCTGGATGGATTCGTCGACCAGTTGCGCGCTGGCGGCCTGGCTGAACTGGCCGAGGATCGGGACCGAGGCCAGCGCCACGATCACGATGACCATGACCAGTTCCAGCAGGGTGAAGCCGCGCTGGCCGCTGCAGGTCGTCATGGTGTCACCCTGACAAAGCCGGTGACCGGGCTGACCGTGACGGTCGCCGTGCGGGCTGTGCCGCTGAGGGTGAATGCCTGTGCGCCGCTCACCAGGCTGCCGGCATTCAGCGGCCGGCCCAGGCTGTCGAACTCGAGATCATTGCCGGCCAGCGTAACGTTGTTCTCCAGGCTGACGCTGAATGGTGACCGGGTCGCCGGGTCGGTTACGGTGTTCCCGCCGTTGTCGGTGACGCGATAGCTGCCTGCGGACTGTACATCGAAGGTCAGCCGGCGGCCCTGGCTGAGCGCCAGTGACTGGGCATGGCGCAGGTCGCGCGCCAGCCGGTCCGCCTGCGTGGCGACCGTGCTGTCAGACGGCGACCAGCGCGGCAGCGCCAGCGCCGACACGATGCCGAGCATGACCAGTACGGTCACCAGTTCGATCAGGGTGAAGCCGCATTGTCCGGGCCTGCAGTACCGCATGCCGACGCTCCGCCATGCAGGCGCGGAAGGGCGGAGTTGCATCCGCCCTTCCGCTTGCACGGGTTCGGGCCACTCCGTTACGGAATGGAGCCGACACACTGCACGGTATCGCCCACGGCGGTGGTCGCCGTTGTGCAGCTGGAATCCGTGAAGGTCGGTACCGTGTAGTCGGTGTCGTCGATCCGGACCTGGATGCCGTCGGCGGCCGCAACGATGTTTTCACCGTTGACGTAGCCCTTGAGCTCGGTCACGGTGGGGAACCGTTTCAGGTCGGCAATCGCAATGGCCTGCGAGCTCTTGACGGCGCCACTCATGCCTTTCTTGGAGGCAACCAGTGCGTCCGAGGACAGGTCGACAAATTTCGGTACGGCGATCGCGGCCAGCAGTCCGAGGACGGCGATAACGATCACCAGTTCAATCAGGGTAAATCCCTTTGGCTTGTTCATGTTTCCACTCCTTTGGTTGACAGGTGAACCCGTGTAACATCTCAGCGGCAAGCCGCTGCGTTGCTTTAGTAAAATACCGTTATTATTCGTATACAATTCATATTGTTATCCAGTCAGTGCAAGGCCACCGAGGCGAGGTCCCACATCGGCAGGAACACGCCCAGGGCCAGGACCAGCACCAGGCCGCCGATCACCACCGTGAGCACCGGTTCGATCGACGCGCTGAGCCGGTCGGTGGCAAACGCCACCTCGCGGTCGTAGTACTCGGCCACTTCCTGCAGCAGGTCGGTGATGGTGCCGGACTCCTCGCCCACGGCCAGCATCTGCAGGACCAGGGCATCGAAGATGCCGCTGCTGGCGGCCGTCTGGCTCAGCGGCTTGCCCTGCTCGATACCGCCGCGCATGCCGAGGATGCGTTCTTCCAGGTAACTGTTGTTCAGCGCATGTGCCACCACGGTCAGTGCCGTGGTCAGCGGCACACCGGCGGCCATGGCAAGGGCAAACAGGTGACTGAAGCGCGCCAGCAGGGCCTGGTAGATGACGTGCCCGGCCAGCGGCAGGCGCAGCTTCAGCTTGTCCCAGCGATAGCGTCCCTCACCGCTGCGGGTGTAGAGACGCAGCCCGGTAACCATGGCAACCGTGGCCAGCACCAGCTGGGGCCACCATGTCACGGCAAACTGCGAGATGGCCATCAGGATGCGGGTCTGTAACGGCAGTTCGGCGCCGAAGCTCCGGAACAGGTTGGAAAAGGCCGGGATGACCCAGATGCTGATCACCGCCAGCGCGATGGCGATGGCGCTGAGGACGAAGGTCGGATAACGCAGCGCCGCCCTGATCTTGTCACGGGTGACCTTTTCGCGGTCCAGGTAAAAGGCAAGCTGGCGAAAGATCTCCTCCAGCTTGCCGCTGGTCTCGCCGACCCGCACCAGGCTGATGTAGAACATCGAAAATACCCCGGGATGCCGGCCCAGTGCCTCCGACAGGCTGTGTCCGGATTCCAGGCTGATGGCGACCTCGCCCAGTGTCTTTGCCAGGGTGCGGTTACTTGCGGTCGTCGAGAGTCCCGTGACGGCGCGGAAGATCGGTACGCCGGCGCGCAGCATGCTGTGCATCTGCCGGCTGAACTGGATCAGATCCACATAGCCCACGCGGGGCGCGAACAGGGCCTTCAGGCGGCCGTCGAGCAACAGTTGTCCGATCTGCAGCTGGATGTCAACCGGGGTCAGTCCGCCCTCGATCAGGCGCGCGGCGGCGACATCGGTGCTGGCCGCCTCGATGGTGCCTTCGATCGCGTCACCGTGGTTGCCGCGGGCCTTGTATCTGAAGAGCGGCATCAGTCGGCCCAGCCACAGAGGCGCATGACCTCGGCGATGGAAGTGATCCCCTGGCGGGCATAATCGAGCGCGTTCTGCGCCAGTCGCCGGTATCCCGGCTGCGCCTGTGCTGCACGCTGGAACGCCTCCTGGTCGCTGCGGCGCAGCGCCATGGCCAGTTCCTCACTCATGACCAGCAGTTCGTAGATGCCGATGCGGCCCAGGTAGCCGGTATGATTGCAGTGATTGCAGCCGCTTCCGATGTGATAATCGTGCCGTTCCGTTTCCTCGCCGGCCAGTTCCTGCAGCCAGGCCAGTTCGCCGGTATCCGGCGCCTGTTGCGTGCGGCAGTGGCTGCACACGCGCCGTACCAGGCGCTGTGCAAGGATCCCCTGGACAGCGGAGGCGACCAGGTAACCTTCCAGGCCCATGTCCATCAGGCGCAGGGCCGTGCTGACGGCATCGTTGGTGTGCAGTGTGGACAGCACCAGGTGGCCGGTCAGCGAGGCGCGCAGGCCGATCTCCCCGGTTTCGCGGTCGCGAATTTCACCAAGCAGCAGTACGTCCGGGTCCAGTCGCAGCGCGCTGCGCAGTACGCGTGCGAAGTCCAGTCCGACCTTGTGGTTGACCTGCACCTGGTTGATGCGCGGCAGGCGGTATTCCACCGGGTCCTCGATGGTGATGATCTTGCGTTGCGGTGAGTTCAGTTCGCTCAGTGCGCTGTACAGCGTGGTGGTCTTGCCACTGCCGGTCGGTCCGGTGACCAGTACCAGGCCGTGCGGTTTGTGGATGATCCTGCGGAACGTGGCCAGCATCTCCGCCGGCATGCCCAGTTCGTCCAGGCTGCAGACCGAATTGCTGTGGTCGAGCAGGCGCATCACCACGCCTTCACCGTTCTGGGTGGGGATCGTGGACAGGCGGACGTCGATCTGGCGGTCCCGGATATGCACCGAGAAACGGCCATCCTGGGGCAGGCGTTTCTCCGAGATGTCCGCGTTCGCCATCAGCTTGAGTCGCGACACCATCGCCGCGGCGATGTGCTTTTCGTCCACGATCTGTTCGTGCAGGATTCCGTCCACCCGGCGGCGGATGCGCAGCAGGTTTTCGTCCGGTTCGATATGGATATCGGAAGCCTTGGCCTTGACCGCGGACTCGAAGATATTCTGGATCAGCCGTACCACCGGCGCATCGCCCTGGCTGCTGGACGCCATCAGGCGGTCGAGGTCGAAGGTGCTGTCCGACAGGTCCTTGCCGACCTCGCTGGCCAGCGATTGCAACTGGTCGCCGCCGTTGTACATCCGGTCGATACACGACAGCAGTTCGTCCTCCCTGGCCACGGCCAGCTCGACCGGCTGTTTCAGGACCTTGACGAGACTGTCATAGTTGAAAATATTGGTGGGATCACCCATCGCAACCAGCAGGCCGTCGGCGGTTTCTTTCAGGACCAGTGCACGAAAACGCCGCGCGTCGGTTTCCGGCAGACGCTGTACCAGCCGCGCATTGAGTTCAAAGGATGACAGGTCCACGTATGGCATGCCGAGATGGGCCGCCAGCAGCCTCAGCATCGACTCCTCGTCGACGTAGCCGTTGTCGATCAGCACCCGGCCCAGCTTGCGACCGGACTTTTTCTGTTCAGCGAGTGCGGTGCGCAACTGTCCCTCGGAGATCAGCTTCTGCTCGACCAGCAGGTCACCGATGCGGACCTTGTTGCGTTGCATGTTGGCTGCCATGGGTGTTTCCCCCGCGATCTCCGCCGCCCGTCTACGGTGAGCCGTGCAGGCTGCCGAAACGGTCCGCTGTGCTGCGCAGCTGACCACTCCACTGGTGATTGCTGTCAATCACGACAGGGCGCAGCAGGATCACCAGCTCGCTCTTGGACGAGATCTCGCGCCGGTGCCGGAACATTTCACCCAGCAGCGGGATATCGCCCAGCAGCGGCGTGCGCGCCTGCTCCTCCCGCACGGAGTCTTTCATCAGGCCGCCCAGTACGACGACCTGGCCGCTGGCGGCGCGCACCACGCTGTCGGTTTCCCGGATCGTGCTGAGTGCGAGCGGGACCGACAGATCATCGTGGGTGGAGACCTTGATGCTCTTGGTCTTCTCTATGACCTCGCTGATGGCGGGGTGGATATGCAGGATCACGTTGCCGTCCTTGCTGATCTCCGGCGTGACATCCAGTGCCACCCCGGTGAAGAAGGGGGTCAGCGTGACATCCACATTCTGGTTGATGCCGGCGTTGGTGGTATCGGTATTGGTATTGACGTCGGTGACGAAGAACTCGTCCTGGCCCACCTTGATCACCGCCTTCTGGTTGTTCACCGTCGAGATGCGCGGGCTGGACAGTACCTGTACGTCGCCCTGTGTCTTGAGCAGTTCGATCAGTGCATTGAAGTCATTCAGGTTTGCATTGATGGTGAAGGCACCCCCGAACGCGGTGGTGTCGAAGCCGGTGGTCTGTGTGCCGTTGACCAGTGGTACCGTGGATCCGGCAAGTCCGGTTGCACCGGTGTCGAACACGGTGCCGCCGCCGCTGTGTCCGAACAGGATCGACTTGTTGTCACCGAATTCCACCAGTGCGTTCCAGTTGATGCCGGACTGGAAGTGATCATTCAGTGTGACCTCGATGATCTTGGCTTCGAGCACGACCAGCCGCTGCGAGGCATTTTCTATATGGGCAAGAAATTCTCCCACGTCGCGCAGTTCCTCCGGCATGGCGTGCACCACGATAATGCCGGTCTGCGGGTGCAGGACCACCTTGCGGCCGTCCCCGTCGCCGACCATCAGGGTGAGCGATTCGCGCAATTCCTTCCAGAAATCCGAATCAGACTCGGTCCTGACCATGCTGCCGGAGACATCGTCGAGTGTGGCGCCAGGAGTGGTCGTACCCCCGGCGGTGCCGGCGGGGGTACCCGGTGCGGCCTCTCCGGTACTGACCTGGCCGGAACTGATGCGGGTGTTGGAACTGCCGTTGCGCACCACGTCCAGGTAGTCGACGGTGAAGATCTGGGTACGCATGCGTGCCGGGAACACCTCCCAGGTGTTGCCGCCGCGGCGGAAGCTGTAGCCGTACACATCGCGCACCGTGGTCAGCACGTCCTCCAGCGTCACGTCGTGCAGGCTGATGGAAATCGTGCCCTTGACATCGGGGTGTACCACCATGTTCATGCCGGTGCCCTTGACCAGGCTCATGAAAAATTCCCGCGCCGGTGCGGCGTTGACCGAAACGTCGATGTGCGGTGAGCCGGGTGCGGTCGGCAGTGGCTCGGGTGTGGCGATGACAGGTTCCTCCGGTCTTGCGACGGCCGGCGCGGGTGCGGTTGCCGCCGGCGCGTCGGGACTTGCGGCCAGCGCATGGTTGATGGAGGGCAGGTTACTGTCACGCAGCGGCATGGACTGGCAGCCGCCCAGCAGCACCGTGGCCAGGCAGGCAAGTAACATATGACAGGTTCGTATTCCGGTTTTCATGACAGGTTTCCGGGTCAGGGTTGGTGTTGCACGATATCGGGCAGCAGGTGCAGGGTGATGTGTCTGCCGGCGGCGGACAGCAATGCCGACAGCTTTTCGATGCGCACGACCCGTGCGCCGTCCAGGTATTCCCCTTCGCTGACCTGGTGGCCGTTGATGACCGCGACACGGCGATCCGGTGCGACCAGGGTGGAACTCAGCGTCCAGTCGCCGGCCGAGCCCGGCAGGTGGCGGGCCTGTCCGTGTACGGCATAGCCGTTTGGCCGGGTCGGGTCCGTGAACGTGCCGGCCGCCGGCGCGGCCTGCGCTACGTACAGGGCTGTACCCAGCAGCAGTATCCGGCCTGTGATCGTCGTACTCATCGGGTCAGCCGTCCTGCAGGCCAAGTGTGTGGATATTCAGCGTGATGCGCGCCTGCGGGTAACTGGTCACGTCGTAGCGGATGTCATCCCAGAAAAACTTCCAGGGCAGCGCTTCCAGGGCGTGCAGGTAATCCCGCGTGGCCGGGTAGTTCCCCTCCAGCTGCAATTCAAACTGGTGACGCGTGATCACCGGGGTCCTGTCCGGGCTGCCGTCGTCGTCCGCTGTCTCGTCCAGCGTGTCTTTCGAGGCGGTGGCCTGGCGCAGGACCATGCCCGGCTGGTGTGCCAGTACCTGCTCCAGGATCTGCAGGGCCTGGTTCGGTGCCAGCAGGCGGGAAAACCACTGCCGGCCGCGCTGGTCGACCTCGGACAGGTGTACCTGAAGGTCTTTCGCCGCCTGTGCGCCGTCGACCCCGGGCAGCAGGCCGGAACGCGTACGCAGCAGCTCCAGTTGCTGTGCGCGGTCCGCAATCAGTTGCCGGGCCTGTTTTTGCTGTGTGAACACCGGCTGGAAAGCGAGGCTGTCCGCCAGGAAAAACAGCAGCACCAGCGTGGCCAGCAACAGCAGGATCCGTTCGCGCGGCTGCATGGAATCGATGCGTGCCTCGATGACCTGCCAGTTTGCCTTCATGGCTCTGGCGCTCCGCCGGCACCGGCGTGCAGTACGAAATCGACTTCCGTGTCCGCGCCGTCGCGCCGGGTCAGGCGGATGGAACCGTCCGGAAGATCATCGAGACCGGACTGTCCCGCCAGCTGCTGGAGGTAACGTGGTACCAGTTCCGGGTCCACGGTGGTGCCGCGCAACTCGGTGTCGCCGGCGCCGCTCAGGGCGATGCCGGTCAGCCACAGGCCGGGCAGGGTCTGCTGTGCAAGCGCATCGAAAACCCGGCTGAAACCGGTACCGGAACGGCGCAGCAGCTGTTCGAGTCGATGGTAGAGTTGCCGGTGGGTCTCGAGCGTGTGCTGCAGGCTGGCGATATTCTCGCCGTGGTTCATGCCCTGCGCGGATTCGAGTTGCACCAGCCTGCTGTTCAGGGCATCAAACTGCCGGTTCAGCGCCACGGAGGTGGTGTGCAACCGGTACAGGTTCCAGCTTGCCGCGCTGTAAAAGCCCAGCAGCACCAGGCACGCCAGTGCCACGATCTGCAGCATGGTCCTGGCGGAAACAATCTTCTGCTGGCGCCGGAATACCGGTTGATACAGGTTGATCTGTTGATACATACACTTCCCTGTGTTGCGTGTGCCGTCCTGGCAGGTTGTGCCCGCGCCTTTTCACGCCCCGTGCACTCACGTCCGGTTCGTTGCGCAGGCTGTGATCGTGGCTTTGACAGAATTACAGCAAGAATCCTGCCATTACATTTCAACGCTATGTGTTATATGGATTTATGTATTTCAGCGGTGGCTGAAGGTTGTCATGTCGCGCCAGCGAACCGGCGATTCCGGTTGGGGGCGACGGGAATCCGGCGCCTGGCCGGTGTGACCGACGGTGTTTTGCCGGGGCACGGGCGTACGGGCGCAGCCGTATGCAGGGCCCGATCCCGTGCTGGTGACGGCGTGGACGGTACGCTATGGTGGAGCCTGTGATAATCGCCGATGGTTATCCGGACAGGAGCGGCAAGTCCCCATGAACCGGCCCGGAATACGTACCGCCATACCCAAACACCGTTATCGCCTCGGTGAGTTCACCATCACCGTGCTGGGTGATATCGAAAGCAGCGATGGTGTCGAGTACCGCTACATCATGGCCGTGGTACGCGGGCAGGAACCGCAGCCCGGCCTGTACCTCACCGCCGAGCAGCCGCCCGGTGCGGCCGACCGGCCGCTCGACATGCGGCTGATCATGCAGGACGGCGCCGAGGTGATCGGACAGGATGCCGGCTGGCAACAACTCGACGCGTTCATCCAGGACGGGATCGGGATCGTCCGGCGCGTGCTCAACCTGTCGGACGAAACGCCCTGGCAGCTGATGTAGGGGGACAGAAGAGTGTTGCAAGGGGTCTGTAACACCACGTCGGTGACCGGCACGCCTTGCGGAAACCGGAGCTAGTGATTGACCAGGTTGAGTGCTTCGGGGAGGTCCTGATTGCGCAACAGCTCCAGTATGTCTGCGGCGGGAACCGGCGCGCTGAACAGGTAGCCCTGCGCCAGGGTGCAACCCTGCTGCCGGAAGAAGTCGAGTTGCTGGACCGTCTCGATTCCCTCGACCACCAGGGACATCTTCAGGCTGTCGGCCATGGCGATGATTGCCTGTGCAATAAGGGCATCTTCCCGGTTCCCGGGGATATCACTGACGAAGGACTTGTCGAGCTTGACCGTGTCGATCGGCAACTGACGCAGATAGCTGAGTGATGAATAGCCGGTGCCGAAATCATCCATGGCGATAGTCACGCCCAGCGTTTTCAGCTTGCGCAGCGTTGCGGAAGCCGCCTCGATATTCTTGATGGCGACGTTTTCGGTAACCTCGAGTTCCGCGCAGG
>Ga0307424_1001342_pt1 | contig 12990 bp, 10 predicted proteins | sample SalMarWE160320MG_FD_202157 | JGI IMG/M metagenome (GOLD analysis project Ga0307424, IMG submission 202157) | Salt marsh sediment microbial communities from the Plum Island Ecosystem LTER, Massachusetts, United States - WE1603-20 | ecosystem: Environmental > Aquatic > Marine > Intertidal zone >... | reverse complement strand
GCGTGCGGTCACAGCGTGACCGCGCGGCCGCCGGAGCTGCAGAGAACCCCGAGCTCCTTCTTTGGTAGTAGCGGGCCTCCCGACCGCTGGGCGGGTGGGGGAAGAACGTGGAGTATCCCGTCGGAGCTGATCTGCTTCCCAGCCCGAAGTGACAAGATGACTTTGTAGATATTGCTTGAACTGCAGAGCGTAGATTAAAATTCTGGTGAAAAAATGTTAACTTAGGAGTGCGGATTAAAATGGACGCAACCCTCTTCACCGAGAACGCAACCGGTACGCTCGTCCGTATCTCATACCCGTACAGCGACTACAGCTTCATCCCCAGCGCTCTGCCGCCTGAGTGGGAGCTCTCGGTCGAAGACTGGCAGGTTCTCTCCGATGCGAAGCAGGTACTGGGAGAGCTCAACGGTATTGGGAGGTACCTTCCGAACCCGGAGCTTCTGCTGAAACCACTCCAGCAGCGTGAAGCGCTCCGTTCGTCTTCCCTCGAGGGGACCTATGCCACACCAGCGCAACTGTTGCTGTTCGAGCTGGAGGGGGAGAGGGGCCGCCAACGGACCGGAGCGGCCAACCCGTGGCGTGAGGTATCCAACTATGGGCGTGCACTGAGGGAGGGATGGGCTGCGCTGACTCAGGGGCGCCCACTGTCGCTGTTTCTCATCAAGGAGCTTCATGCTTGGCTGTTGGAAGGCGTACGGGGCCGGGACCAGAGACCGGGGGAGTGGCGCATGGGGCAGGTATGCATCGGCGTTGACCGACGGTTCGTGCCGCCCCCTCACGACCGGCTGCAAGATTGCCTCATTCCGTTCGAGAACGCGATTCAGGAGTCCCCCTCGAGCATCGACCCGCTCGTCTACGCCTACATGGCGCACTACCAGTTCGAGGCGATTCATCCCTTCGTAGATGGGAACGGCCGTGTTGGACGCCTACTGCTCGCCTTGATGACGGCACGGAGCTGCCGTCTCCGGTTGCCCTGGCTCTACATGAGCGCCTATTTCGAGCGCCACAAAGACGAGTACATCGACCGTCTCTTCAACGTCAGCGCCAGAGGCGAGTGGGCCGAGTGGATCCGCTTCTGCATCACGGGAACGATCGAGCAGGCACAGGATACGATCCGCAGATGCGACCTTCTGGTCCAGCTACGCAACGACATGCAGCAGAGAGTCTCTTCCGGAAGTGGTCGGCTCCACTCAATCGTAGAGGATCTCTTTGTCGCTCCCGTCCTCACCATTCCCATGGTGCGGGACAGATTTGGCGTCACCTATCCCACGGCCAAGTCAGACGTGGATCGCCTCATAGAGACCGGTATCCTCCGGGTCATCGACAGAACCTCGCGGCCGAAGGCTTACTATGCACCACAGATCTTCCGCGTAGCCTACGAGGATCTTGACCAGGCCTACTAGAGACGGCCGCCGGAGCTGCAGAGAACCCCGAGCTCCTCCTTTGTAGTAGCGGGCGGCTCGCCCGCCCGGAGAACTTGTCCGCGGCCCGTTTCAGAGAATGGTGCGCTCGGTGGGGCGTGCCATGCTTCGATGGTTTTCCTGGAGCGCGCTCACAGGGTCGACCCGTTGGGGGAAAACCTCGAGCTTGGCAACCCGCGGGAAGCGCGTTGGCCCATGTGGCCTCGGCTGCGAGGGAGGCGCCTCGTTGCCTGACCGGAGCGGGCCGAGAGAGCGATGTACCGGTGGAGACCGTTGCCCGCTCCGAGGCAGGTGACGACGGGCGTCTGCAGAGCAGACGTCCGGGCGCCGGATTCGCAGAGAAGGGCACGCTCCCACGGCCCTTGGCGCCGGGAGCATCCGCTTCACGATTGAAAGAGGCAGCCCGAGCGTCTTCCGGCGGTCGCCACGAGGCCGCCCATCCCCTCTCGTGGCTGTGCGACCGCCGGAGACGCGAGACGGCCGGGCGCCCCTGCGACCGGACGGCCGCCGGAGCTTCAGAGAACCGCTCCCCCCACCGCACGGAGAATGCCTCCCCCGGATGCTCATGAGCTCCAACGGTCACTCATGAGCTACAGCCGGCCTTCATGAGCAGGAAAGGCCGTTCATGCGGGATGTGTCGGTTGCCGCTGCCACCAGCCCTGCCAGGCCGATTACTACGATACTTCAAGCCAGGCACCGAAGTGACCGCGAACTGGGATCTGCCGCGGTGTCAGATGCCGGTGGCACCAACCAAGTAACCCGCCGAACAACGGCATGACCGGAGCCGGGCCCGAGGGCCCGGCTCCTCTTCTCTGTGGTCCTGCCATGCCTTGACCACTTGGAAGACCTGAAGCCAGGTACTGCACCGACTCCCACGCGCCCATCGACAACCTCGGGCCCTCTCTCCCGTATCTGAATCGACCACGATCGAACTCGGCCTACGGCAGAAAGACCGGGAATGGAGGTAGAGATGAGGACGAGGAGAACCGCTGTCCATCTCGCGCTGCTGCTTCTGACTGCGCTCGTTGCACAGCCGCTGATGGCACAGGAGCAGACAGCGGCCGCTGCGAAGAAGAAGGAGCTTCGCCCTGCAGATAAGCTGGTGGTGCTGTGGACGAGTGGCGACCGCGACGTCGCTCTGAAGATGGTGTTCATGTACACCTACAACGCGAGCACCTCCCGCTTTGGCTGGTGGAAGGACATCACTCTGATTGTCTGGGGGCCGTCATCCAAGCTAGTCTCTGAGGACAAGGAGCTGCAGGACTACGTCAAGAAGATGAAAAAGGCCGGCATCAAACTCGAGGCGTGCAAAGCATGCGCCGACATGTACGGGGTCTCGGACAAGCTTGCCGCGCTGGGCATCGACGTGAAGTACATGGGCGACGTGCTCACCAACTACATCAAAGAGGGCCGCCACGTCCTGACGTTCTAGCCCGCATCACTGACTCGCAATCCACTGCAACCGGCGATACGCCGGGCCTCTACCGTTGACAGACGTCTCTCCGGTCACGCAGCGCGGCGGCTGATTTCAGAGGGCGGGACCTTGAAGAAGGCCCGAAAGCGGCGCGAGAAATGGGAGGGACTGGAGAACCCGAGGCGGCAGGCAACGCCGGTGACGTTGAGCTCGCCCCGCTCGAGCAGCTTCCGCGCCTCGCGCATCTTGACGGCCAGGATCAGCTCTCGCGGCGCGCAACCCAGGGCGAGGGCCAGGCCTCGTTCGAGCGAGCGCAGCGAGACGTTGATTTCCCGCGCCAGGTCCGCCGGCGTCAGGTTGTCCTCCAAGTGGGCGTGGACGAGGATGATGGCTTGGTCGGCCAGCGGCAGCCCCTGTACCGTCCCCCCCTCGACAAGCCGCTGAACGTAGGTCGTGCGGCCGGCGAGCACGTCTGCGGTGACCGGCGTTACCGAGTAGGCCGCTCCGATCTCATGGATCTCGATCCCCCGACCCTCTGGCCCAAGGTCGCCAGGCGCCGACCGTACCATCGCCTCCAGCTCCCCCAGCCGCTCCAAGAGTGCCCGCATCTTGCGCGCGTGGCGCCGCTGCAGGAGCACGGCGGCACACGCACCCACCAGCATCCCGAGAACCAGGACCAGGACGATCTCTATCACCGGGACTCCCTCCATGAAGGCTACCACGACTCCCCTTCCAGGGCTGTGGCATCATGGTTGAAGAGAGATTCGGTACGAGCTCGAACGGTTCGGGAAAGGCACGGGCGACCGGGACAATGACCCTCGTGGGCACGACCGTGGGCCACATCCGGCTGACCACCCGCCTCGGGGGCGGCGGCGTGGGAGAGGTCTACGAGGGTACCGACGAGACTCTCCGCCGGCGAGTCGCCGTGAAGGTGCTGCGCGCGGCCAGGAGGCTCGAACCCTCCGCCCGCCGGCGATTCCTCCGCGAGGCCAGGATCCTGTCGCGCGTTGAGCATCCGAACATCTGCCGCGTCCTTGATTTCGTCCAGGAAGCGAACGCCGACTTCATCGTCCTCGAGCTGGTCCCAGGGAAAACACTGAACGCTGCCATGGAGGACGACCTGCCGGTGGAGGCCAGGCGCTCGATCGCCGATCAAGTCGCCGGTGCCCTAGTGGCGGCCCACGCGGTCAGCGTCGTCCACCGCGACCTCAAGCCTTCCAACATCATGGTGACGCCCGACGGAACTGTGAAGATCCTCGATTTCGGGCTGGCGAGAACGACGGGAGACTCGATGCCCGCCGAGCCGGGCGACTTCAGCGGACCGTCAGCGCCGGCCGATGTCACGGCGGAGGTCGAGGGGGTGTTGACCCGAACCGGTGACGTGCTCGGCACCCCCGCATACATGAGCCCCGAGCAGGCGCGCGGAGAGCCGGTGACCGCAGCGAGCGACATGTACTCGTTTGGACTCATCCTCCAGCGGCTGTTTACCGGACGCCCGCCGTACGCCGAGGGAACTCCAGCCGATATCCTGCTGAGAAAGGCCATGTGGGGTGACACGCAGCCGGTCACCGGCGTCGACCGCGGGCTTGCCGCCCTCATCGGGGAGCTCAAGGCGCTGGCCCCAACCGAACGGCCCACCGCGGCTACCTGCGCCGAACGCCTGCGCCGAGTTTGGGACACGCCGAGACGGCGGCTGCGCTACGCCGCCGCCGCCGCTGCCGTGGTCATTCTGATTGCCGCTACAGTGATCTCCTCCATAGGCTTCGTCCGCGCCCGCCGCGCCCAGCGGCGAGCGACCGCGATCAACACGTTCCTCCTTGACATGCTGTCCAGCGCGGATCCGGCCCACCGCGGCCGGCGCGTGCGCGTGATCGATGTTCTTGACGGTGCCACGGTCAAGGTCGACAGAGCATTCGCCGAGCACCCGCTGGACCGTGCTGCTGTACTGCTGACGCTCGCCTCCACGTACGACGCCCTGGGAGCCTACGAAAGCGCACGCCCTCTCGCCGAGGAGGCCGTTGCCATTCGGGAGGCGCGGCTCGGGCACGACCACCCGGAAACCCTGGCCGCCCGCGACCGGCTCGGCGTCGTCCTGGGGCGGGAGGGCAGGCTCGAGGAGGCCGAGGCGATACTCCGGGAGGTGGCGACGGCCCGGACACGGGAGCACGGCCAGATCGCGCCCCAGACGGTGGCCAGCCGGCGCCACCTGGCGGCGGTACTGGAAAGCCGTGGGAGCTACGACGAGGCCCATCGCATCCTGGACGGGCTCATCAAAGGACTCGATGCCGCCGGCCAGCGGCGCGCCGAAGAGGCGATCGCCACGAGGATCGAGCTGGCGTACGTCGTCGGACGGCAGGGCGACGACGCTCGGGCTGCGGCAGTACAGCGGACGACTCTGGACCTGGCAACAGAGGTCCTCGGTGAGCGTCACCCGCGCACATTGAAGCTCCAGGGAGACCTCGCCACCAGCCTGGCGCGTCTCGGCCGGTACGACGAGGCGGAGAAGCTCTTCCGTCGCACCGTGAAGCTGCGCACCGAGGTCCTCGGACCGGACCACGCCGACACGCTCACTGCGCTCAACGGGCTGGGCATCTTGCTCGGCGAACAAGGGAAACTCGCGGAGTCCGAGAAGGTCCAGCGGCGCACCCTCGAGAGGCGACAGCGGGTCCTCGGGCCAAACCACCCGGACACGGTCGCGGCCCTGGGAAACCTCGGTGTTCTCTTCACCCGCCAGAAGCGGTACGACGAGGCCGAGGAGATGTTCCGCGAAGCGTGGCAGGCGGCGGCCGAAGCGCTCGGACCGGAACACCCCCAGACCCTGCTATGGATGGGCAACCTCTCCACAGTCCTGCTGCGGGCCGGACGGTACGAGGACGCGGAGGCGCTCGCCCGTCGGGCACAGTCCCTCGACCGGAAGGTCCTGGGTCCCGACCACCCGAACACGCTGTACGCGGAGACCACGGTGGCCGATGCCCTGTGGGGACGCGGCCGCCTTGCCGAGGCGGAGCCGGTCTACCGGGACCTCCTGGAACGGAGCCGAAGGGCACTCGGCGACGACCACCCAGCGACCCGCGTCCGCAGGGCACATCTGGCCCGCCTCCTCCGCGCCACCGGGCGCACTGCTGAAGCGAACCGCCTCGAACCCCGTCGACCGGCGTCCTAGCCAGCGACCCGACTGCAGACCCGCGGCGGGCTGGAAACGGAAGCGCACAAAGATCTCTGACCCTGCAATCGGCAAGACTGTCGCGTTCGTGCAACAACTTGTCGCTTCCAGCAATGGACAGGACCACTTCCCGAGAGCGAAAAAGGAAGAGCAAGACCCAAGCAACGGGCCGTGGGGGCGCACCCGGCGGCCACTGGGAAAGGAAGTCGCCATGGGAAGGACATGGATGATCTGGGCGGCGGGCATCCTGGCCCTGGTAGCGGTGTCGCCCCTGTGGGCGTCGTTTGCCGGGACGGATGTCTTTCTACCGTCGGTGGGGCGGGGCTCGGGCAAGAAGAGCTCGCAGTGGTACACCACCATGTGGGTGTACAACCCCAACTCCTCCTCGACCAACATCACGGTCTACTTCCTGCAGCGTGACCAGCCGAACCCACATCCCCTCGCCTACAACGACACCATCCCGGCGGGTGACACGCGCAAGTACGAGAACGCCGTCTACACCTTGTTCGGGGTCGAGGGGTTCGGGGCCCTGCGGGTGACCGCCAACCAGCGCGTGGTGGTCAACGCGAGGATCTTCTCCCAGCCGCCCGAGGGGGAGGAGTCGAGCGTCGGCCAGTTCATGGGGGCGGCGCCGGCGTCGTTCGCGATCGGCAACGGCGAGAGGACACAGATCCTGGGGGTCTACCAGACGAGCCCGGAGGATAACTCCATGTACCGGTACAACTACGGCTTCGTGGAGACCACGGGCCAGTCGGCGACGGTCATGGTACGGGCGATCGACGAGAACGGAACGGTGATGGCCTCGGACACCGTCACCCTGGGCGGCTTCGAGGCCCGGCAGTACAACCTGAAGGATCGCCTGATCGGCTCGCCCAACGCCCACAACGTGCGGCTGGAGGTGCGGGTGACGGCCGGCTCGGGGCGGGTCATCGCCTTCGGGACGGGGCTGGCCAACCAGTCCAACGACTCGTCGGTGTTCGAGATGCAGTTCGCGGACGCCCTGCTGGCCGAGAACAGCTCGGCAGGCGGCGGCGACATCACAGCCGTCAATGCCGGCGCCGGCCTGACCGGCGGCGGCACTTCGGGCGACGTCACGCTTTCCATCGCCGACGGCGGCGTAACCAAGGTCAAGCTGGCGGCCTCCGGCGGTACAAGCGGCCAGGTACTGGGCACTGACGGCAGCTCTTTGAAGTGGCAGGACGCCGGCTCCGGGGGCAATGGCGACATCACCGCCGTCAATGCGAGCGGAGGCCTGACCGGGGGCGGTGCCTCGGGCGACGTCACTCTCTCGATTGCCGACGGTGGCGTCACGACGGCCCAGCTCGCCAACGCCGCAGTCACCGCGCCGAAGATCAGCGGCTCAGGGGCATCCTCGGGCCAGGTGCTCAAGTACAACGGATCGTCAGTCGCGTGGGCCAGCGACAACGAGGGGGGCCTGACGTTGCCGTACTCGGGCACTGTCAGCCTTACCACTACCGCTTTCTGGGTTGTGAACTCTGGCAACGGCGACGGGATCCGCGGGAACAGCGCCGTGCACACCGGCGTGTTTGGCACGACGGACGGGATAGGGAATTATGGCGTCTGGGGAAGGTCCACCAACCAGGCGGGGGGCGGCGTCCTTGGATCGAATAGTGTCACCGGCTGTTCAGGGACGGTTGGCTCCCAAACCGCCGCAGTGCTGGGACGCTGCAACAGCTCAACGATCGGGTACTTGGGCACATCAACATATGCCGTGAGGGGGTCTTCGTCGAAGGCTGGGAACTTTGCAGGCTACTTCGACGGCAGCAGTACTGACCTGGTCTACATCGAGAATACCGGCTCAGGACGCGGATTGCATGCGGTAACCGCCGCCGACACCGGGGTGTGGATCCAGACGAGCGGCAGCTCGGCGTACGCGGCGCTCGACGCCCGTCGCACGAGCGACTCTCTCCTTGCCGGATTTTTCAAGGGCAAGGTCACCGCGACGGGAACGGTGTCGGCGCCCATAAGTCAGTCCACGATCGACCACCCGCAAGATCCCGCGAACGAGTACCTGTCCCACTCGTTCGTCGGCTCGCCGGACATGATGAACATCTACACCGGAAACGTCGAGACTGACGACAGCGGCTTCGCCACGGTGAGGTTGCCGGCCTGGTTCGAGGCGGTCAACCGCGACTTCCGCTACCAGCTCACCGTGCTCGGCGGTGGCGAGAGCTGGGCCATGGCCCGCGTGGCGCGCGAGATCGCCGACAACAGCTTCGTCATCCAGACCAGCATCCCCCACACCCGGGTGTCCTGGCAGGTCACCGGCATCCGACATGATCCGTGGGCCGAGGCCCACCGGGTCCAGGTGGAAGAGGCAAAGCCGGAGGACGAGCGCGGGCGCTACCTGCACCCCGAGCTCTACGGCCAGCCGAAAGACCGCGCCGTCGGCTGGATCGAGCCGGATGCGTCGCCCCAAGGCGCAACCGCGGAAAAGGGCAGGCGCGCGGAGTAGAGGAGGTCGTCATGAAAAAGACACGGATCATCCTGGTGCTGGGCGTCCTGGCCCTGGTGGCGGCAGCGCCCCTGTGGGCGTCGTTTGCCGGGACGGATGTCTTTTTGCCCTCGGTAGGGCGAGGCTCGGGAAAGAAGAGCTCGCAGTGGTACACCACGATGTGGGTGTACAACCCCAACTCCTCCTCGACCAACATCACGGTCTACTTCCTGCAGCGTGACCAGCCGAACCCGCACCCCCTGAGCTACAACGACACCATCCCGGCGGGCGACACCCGCAAGTACGAGAACGCCGTCTACACCCTGTTCGGGGTCGAGGGGTTCGGGGCTCTGCGGGTGACCGCCAACCAGCGCGTGGTGGTCAACGCGAGGATCTTCTCCCAGCCTCCCGAGGGGGAGGAGTCGAGCGTCGGCCAGTTCATGGGGGCGGCGCCGGCGTCGTTCGCGATCGGCAACGGCGAGAAGACCCATATCCTGGGCGTCTACCAGACAAGCCCGGAGGATGACTCCATGTACCGGTACAACTACGGCTTCGTGGAGACCACGGGCCAGGCGGCGACGGTCATGGTGCGGGCGATCGACGAGAACGGGTCGGTGCTTGCGACCGACAGCCTGACCCTGGGCGGTTTCGAGGCCCGGCAGTACAACCTGAAGGATCGTCTGATCGGCTCTCCCGACGCCCACAACGTGCGCCTGGAGGTGTGGGTGACGGCCGGCTCGGGGCGGGTGATCGCCTTCGGGACGGGGCTTGCCAACCAGTCCAACGACTCGTCGGTGTTCGAGATGCAGTTCGCGGACGCCCTGCTGGCCGAGAACAGCTCCAGCGGCGGCGGCGACATCACCGCCGTCAACGCGGGATCCGGCCTAGCCGGGGGTGGGACCTCGGGCGACGTGACACTGTCCATCGCCAATGGCGGCGTCACGTCCGCCATGATCGCCAACGCCGCCGTCACGACCTCGAAGATCAGCGGCTCCGGGGCGTCCACGGGCCAGGTGCTCAAGTACAACGGATCGTCGGTGGCATGGGCGAGCGACAACGCCGGGGGGCTGACCTTGCCCTACTCGGGTACTGCCAGCTCCCCCACTCCCACTCTCCTCATTGTGAACACTGGCAATGGCGCCGGCGTCTCCGGCCAGAGCGGGAGCAGCTATGGACTGTATGGGTCTACGACCTCCGACAGGAGCGCCGCCGTATACGGAACGACGAACTCGAGCACCGGTAGCGCGGTCTACGGGAAGAACACTGCAAGGAACTGCTACGGGCGGCTGGCGGGCTCCTACGGCGGAGCCACGGGTGAGTGTGAATTAGGCGATCAAGTTATTGCCAGAGGGACTCTGGGAACATCGTGGGCGAGCGTCTTTGCCTGGGCTGCCGGGCAAACGACCAAGGCCGGTGATTTCCATGGCAACGGCCAAGATGCGGTGACGGTCAGCAACTATGGCAGCGGCCGCGGGATGCACGTCAAGAGCATTGCTGATACGGGGCTCTGGGTCGAGACTGCCAACCCCCCTGCGTACGCGGCGCTCGACGCTCGCCGCTCCCGTGACTCCCTGCTTGCCGGCTTCTTCAAGGGCAAGGTCACAGCGACAGGAACTGTGGCTGCCCCTGTGACCCAGTCCACGATCGATCACCCGCTGGACCCCGCGACCAAGTACCTCCACCACGCGAGTGTGGAGAGCTCCGAGCTCAAGAACTTCTACGACGGTGTGGTGGTCACCGACGACGACGGATATGCCACTGTCACCCTCCCCGACTGGTTCGCAGCGTTGAACGAGGATGTTCGCTACCAGCTGACGGTGATTGGCCGCTTCGCGCAAGCGATCGTCGAGCAGGAGATCAAGGGCAACCGCTTCGTCATCCGGACCAACATCGGTCGCGTCAAGGTCTCCTGGCAGGTCACTGGCATCCGCCACGACCCGTGGGCCCAAGCCCACCCCTTGATCACGGAGGAGCCGAAACCCGCACAGGTCCGCGGCACCTACCTCCACCCCGACCTGTACGGCCAGCCTGCAGAGGCGAGCGAGATCTGGAAGCTGGACCACGGTCGGGACCAGGAGAGCCCGAACTAGGGCGTACGGGCAAGGGGCAGAGCTCGAGTGGGGCGATCAGCCGCTCCGGCGGACGGCGCCCGCCCCAGGGTGCTTCAGATTGCTGAGTCAAGGCGTTAGCACCCCGGGAAGGCGCCTCCGAACTCAGGCACACGCCGCTCATGAGCTACGACAACCACTCATGAGCTGTTATGTTGTCATTTTTCATTGTAAAATGACAGTCAGATGGTCAGACACTACCAACGAATCGCGAGACGACCCGAAACAAGCTTCTTCCTTTTCGGGCCGCGCGGCGTCGGCAAGAGCACATGGGCGCGCCAGGAGCTCCCGGACGCGCTGTTCGTGGACCTCCTCGACGAGGGCCTCTATCAACGCCTCCTCGGCAACCCCGAGCTCTTCGAAGGCATCGTGCGCGCGGCGCCGGAGCACGGCTGGGTCGTGGTCGACGAGGTGCAGCGCATCCCGCATTGGTGCCAGGCTTTAGGATCTTAGGATGTGCCGATGCCAGCTCCAACTTCCCAACTTCCTAAAGCCTGGCACTGATGCAGTACGACGGCCCCGGTCTTGAGGATTAGATGGTAGTGGTTGCCCATGAGGCACCACGCGAAGATCGTCCAGCCGTCAAGATCCCTCACACTTCGGAGGTGCTCGACAAACTCGGCCGCTTCGCTGTGGTCGTCGAAGACGAACTCACCTCGTGCCACTCGGCAGTACACGTGGTAGATCCCGTAAGGCAGGAAAAGGCGGGGGCGTCTCGGCATGAGATCTCTCCCATGCGTGGACGGGACACCTCGAGTCTACCGGTAGGCCCCCGCCGTAGCAAGTGTGGAAGTGTGTACGTGGCACCCATCATTCACCCATCCATTAGTAGAGTGACTGCACGTACGCGGTGATAGGTGCGGCAAGGAGGTCTTGCGGATGGTCACCGCCGAATGTAAGCGACTTGCTCTTACCACTTATGATTTGGCTAGCCACTACCTTACGGCGATTGTCGTATACAGTAATTTTTATTGAAATCTTGTCCTTCTTGCCGGACCACTCCGTTGCGCGGTCTTCCCAGTGCAGGATTGCTGGCAAGACGTAATAGGTAAAAGGTTTTTGGCTTGTAGTGAGGCAATCGATTTGGCTGCAGTCGGTCGCGAGCTCGACATCATTACTGAATCGGTCGAATGCCGCCCGAATCGCTTCTGCGGTATCTACCCCAGAGCCTGCGTAGGTTTTGTCGCCGTACGATCCGTCACGCGGCACTGCGACAAGCACGGAGCCGGATCGGTCAAGCTTGGTCTGCGCCACCGCCACCGTTTGGTGGGTGTACGTGGAGGCACAAGCGCCAAGAAATACGCATAGTCCTACGACTGCAAGTGTTTTGATGTACTTCATATATCCTCCTATAGGCTCTAACGTTGAAGCTCAGCCGCGCCGCTTTTGGGCGTCGGCTGGAGCGACTTGTTCGGCAGCAATGCGTAATTACAGCCCTGCATCGCGTGCCGTCCACTGAAACGCAACCTCAATACGGCGACGGTATGCGGTATCGATCTGTCTGGGTGCGAAACGCACATAGCGTTCGGCAGAATCACGCTGTGCCCCTGTGAGGCCACTGAGGTACTGCACAACCTGTTCGACTGATGGTGTTGTTTCTTTGCCGTTGAACTTCGGCGGCAGATTAGTCCAGATGACATGAGCTACCCCGTGAGAGGAGGCCCATTCGGCAAGACCAGGAATCAATGCGGGAGATGCCTGACCGACTGACCAAGCGCCAATATGCTTTTCTTCATTTTCTTCCGGAATACCTTCTCGCATTCGAAGGGCAGTTTTCGCAGCGGCTAGGTCGGTGGCGTCCATAACCGCCCACAAGGAGCGAACCAGATTCTCAGACTTGACTAGAACGAGTGTGATTCGTCCATCTTGAGACTGGCGCGCGAATTCAACATGAATGAGTGGTCCATCTTCGAACCACTGACGCTGAATTGCGAGTTCTCTTGCGTCCCAAACGAGAGAGCCCCAGCCGAGGCAAGCGATGGTACTCAATGTGTCTCCCTTGATGCCGAACGGTGCTGCGGATCAGCGGCGGGCGGACAGGCGAGCTTGCTCGCATGGCCGATCGTCCGCTGCATGCGCTTGTTCGAGGGCGCGAAGCGCCCGAGATCAAGCGGATGGCAATCCGCAGCACCGTTCGCGGGGCGCGAAGCGTCCCGCGAACTACTAATTATGCGTCCGAAGTGACGGGTTGTGTTGCAGCAGGGTGTTATGCGTCATGGGGTTGCTGACCTCCAAGTACCACGGTACCATGCTGTTGCCTACCCATCCACGCTGCGGAAGGAGAATAAGTGATGTGTGCTAACACGTCATCCGCAGCGCATTGGTGCCAGGCTTTAGGATCTTAGGATGTGCCGATGCCAGCTCCAACTTCCCAACTTCCTAAAGCCTGGCACTGATGGGGTGTTATGCGTCATGGGGTTGCTGACCTC
>Ga0307424_1001341_pt1 | contig 12991 bp, 12 predicted proteins | sample SalMarWE160320MG_FD_202157 | JGI IMG/M metagenome (GOLD analysis project Ga0307424, IMG submission 202157) | Salt marsh sediment microbial communities from the Plum Island Ecosystem LTER, Massachusetts, United States - WE1603-20 | ecosystem: Environmental > Aquatic > Marine > Intertidal zone >... | reverse complement strand
CTTGCCTGGCGTTCGGCGCGCTCGGCGGCGCTGCGAGCCTGTTCGGCGGCGGTCTCAGCCGCGCTGACGGCCGCGTCAACGCTGCCGGCGGTTTCGCTGACACGCTCCGCGGCGTGGCGGACCTCGCCGGTGGCCTGCTGGGCGGCTCGGATGACCTCCTGGCTGCCTTCGCTGGAGCGTTCGATGCGCTGGATCAGTTCTTCAGCCTGCTGCTGGATCTCGTTCTTGGCGCGCTCGCTGGCCTGCTGCGCTTCGCGGGCTTGCGCCAGCGCTTCGTCGATGCTGTTGCGGGTCTCGTTGCGAATCTGGTCGCCGGCTTCGTTGACCGCAGTCTGAAGCGATTCGGCGGCATGGCGCGCCTCTTCGGCAGCTTTTCTGGCGGCGTCAGCCATCTCCCCGCTTACCGCGGCGGAGCTTTCGGCCTTGCTCGTGGCGGTGTCGATGAGGCTGAGAGATTCGCCGGTGAAGCGCTCAGCCGCCGACGCCAGTTGACGTGACGAATCGCTGATCGCTTGGACGAACTCCTTGACCGCGTCGCTGATAAGGTGAGTCCAGGGCTGCTCTTGTGGCAGTTCTTGGCCTTCGTGGTCCTGGTCCACCGATGATCCTATCTGAACCATGATTCTCCCTCCTGGAGTAGAGGGCGCAGACAACCAGCAGGCTTAAGGGTCTGTCCCTACCGGTTACTATCGGCCGCTTTTCGAATCTGGTGTAGTAGGGGATACCTGTAAATTTCGGTCAGGGTGTGCCGGTGACGCTGATCGACAGCACGAAGTTGTGCATCGGCAGGGCCAGCTCACCGACGTAATCGACCAGCGCATTGGGAGCGACGGTGTCGGCTTCGGGCCCGCCACCACGCAGCTGCACTGCGACACCGTTGATTTGCGCGATGGCCTCGCCGTACTGGCTGAGGATGATAATCACCGGCGTCTCACCGCTCGTTTCGATGCCGAGGACGGAGTTGCTCTGCGTCAGAATACCGTTCTCGTCTGTCTCGACGTTGAGCAGTCGCCAGTCGTCCGGAATGACGAAGCTAATGGTGCTCGTGGTGATGCGCTGCCAGGTCAGATCGGAGTTGTGGTCGTCCACCTCGAGTGTGCGGCGGACCTCACCGCTGGCAATCGGCTCACGCGTTGGGGTCGGTTCCGGCTCTTTGGTTGCTTCGGGAGTCAGCGTGTTCTCGGTTGCCGCCGGCTCAACCAAGGCGGCCGCGACGGTTGGCGTTGCGGCCAGGGCCGCGAACTGCTCCAGCTTCTCCTGCGCGTCGGTTAGCTTCTCCTGCGCCTGGGCCAGCTCCGGCTCATCCGGGTCGATCTGCTTCACAACTTCCTGCTGGCGGAGGATGAGGCCACCGATCTTGTCGGCACGCTCCAGGTCCGGCTCGTCATCCAGCGTTTCGGTGATCTGGGTGGTGAGACTCGCCAGGTTGTCCAGCTCCGCGCCTGAAATCGGCCGGCCTTGCTGCGTCGCCTGCTCGACCTTGATGATCTGTTGTTCCAGCGCTGCCAGCTGTGCGTCAGCCGAGTTGGGCGTGCCGCCGCCACTGAACGATGCCACGGCGGCAACGCCGATGGCGATAGCCACAACGGCGGCGGACAAGGAGTAGCGCAGGGCGTTGCCAAAGCGGCGGGCCGGAGCGGGTGTCGTGTTGGAAGCGGCGTCCAGCAAGCGTCGGCGGGCGTTGATCCAGAAGGCTAGCCGCGGTGGCGGTACGTCACGCAGAGCCTCCTGACCGGTGGCGCCCGCGACGTTGAGGAAGCGGGTGCGCTCCTGCAGGATGAAGTTAGGGTCCGGCTCGCGGGTCAGTGCGAGCTTCACGTCGCGGCCGGCGGCGAACATCAGCTGCTCGCGCGCCTGGTGGCGGAACTCCTCGCTGGGTGTGCAAGCGTAGGCGACACGCAGCGAGAGGGCCTGACGCAGCAACGGCTCCAGCTCGGCGCGGTCGCCGTTGTACGCCGAGAGGCATTCCTCCGGCGTCAGGCCGGCCTCGTAGCCATCCAGGCACTCTTGCAGCATCTGCCAGATGCGCGTCTTGCTCATGATTGCTTCTGCACCAGCTCCGGGTACTTGGGCGACATCAGCACCTGCAAGCGCTGCATCCCCTTGTGCTGGAGCACTTTTACGTTGTTTTCTTGCTTGCCCAGCGCTCGGGCCGTGTCGGCGACGGAGAGACCGGACGCGAAGCGAAGGATGATCACCTCTCGCTGTGCCTCGGGCAGCAGCTCGACAGCCTTGCGGAGGTCTTCTAGCGCCAGCTGGCGCTCGGCGTTCTCGACAGGGTCGTTAATTGAGCCGCGGTCGAGGATCTCCTCCGGCAGCTCGGTGTCGTTGGCGCGGCGACCGTTGCGCCGCGCGAAGCTGATGACCTCGTTGTGGGCGATGCGCATGAGCCAGGCTGCGAAGGGGACCTTGCGCCACTGGTACTTGGGCAGGCCATGCAGCATCTTGATGAAGATCTCGCCGACCACGTCTTCCGCGTCCTGGATGTTGCCGAGGCGCGCCAGCGAGTAGCGATAGACCTGGTTGATGTGTGTGTCGTAGAGAGAGCCAAGCGCATCCAGATCGCCGGCCTGAGCGGCCTCGATGATCTGACGTTGTGGCTCCCAGTCTGTGCTGGGTTCAGCCTTCGAGAAGGTCCTCGTCATCCTGTTACCAGAGAGTGGAAAACGAGCCAATGATATCCCCGCCCTTTAGCCGGCGTCCAACACAGACGCGCACAGCTCGCCTCTAGCCAGAGGCTTCTACACATAAGAACGGCTCGTCACTTCAAAAGGTTAATACAAATCCATGCTGTTAGAAGTCGGGTAAATACCGCTTTCTCGACTTTCCTATGCAGGCTACCATGCCAGAACAATGCGGGTCTTTGTTACCGGCGGCGCCGGCTTCCTGGGTAGTCACGTTAGCAGCGTGCTGCTGCACGTCGGCCACCAGGTCACTATTCTCGATAACCTTTCGTCCGGCAGGCGCGACCTGGCGCCGAAAGGCGCTACGTTCATCAAAGGTGACCTCAAGAACGAGGCGCGTCTTCCCGCCTGGCTCGCCGGGCATGACGTCGTCATTCACCTTGCGGCGATGGTCGCGGTGCCGACGTCCGTGGCGCAGCCCGTCGCCTTTGCCGAGAACAACGTCGTTAACACGGTGCGCCTGCTGGAGGCGATGCGTAAGTCTGGGGTGCGGCGATTCGTCTTCTCGTCATCAGCCACGGTCTACGGTCTGCCGCGGCGCCTGCCGCTGCGTGAGGACGATCCGCTGGGCCTGCAGGCCAACCCGTATGGCGCAACCAAGGTGTCGGCTGAGGCCTTTGTCGCCGTTTACCAGCGTCTGCACGGCTTCGACGCGACGATCCTGCGCTACTTCAACCCCTACGGTCCCAATGAGCTGTGCGAGCCGGAGACGCACCTCATCCCCAACGTCGTCCGGGCGGGTCTTGCGGACGAGGCCGTTCCCATCTACTGGCAAGGCGAACAGGTTCGCGACTTCATATATGTGGAGGACCTGGCGCGTGCGCACGTGGCTGTCCTGGACCAGACGGGCCTCAATTACTTCAACGTAGGCTCCGAAGTGGGCGTGAAGGTGAAGGACGTGCTGCAGGCGGTCACTGACATCCTTGACCGCCCGCTACGTATCGATGACCTGGGCGAGCGCCCCGGCGACGTCCCGGCGCTGTACGCGTCGTCAGAGCGCCTGCGCAAGGCCACCGGCTGGCAGGCAGAGGTCGGCCTGGAGGAAGGTCTGCGGCGCACAGTCCAGTTCTTCCGAGCGCGCATGCCGGACGCCACATCAACCGGCGCCTCGGCTTGATCGAGGCGATTGAGGACGTGCGGGCCGGCGTGGCGCGGCTTATGCGTTAAGGGATCGACGTCACTTTGCCTTTAGGCCCCGGGCTTGTGCGACCTATACGTGTTGCAGATGCGCCACGGTCGTCGGGAGCATGCCCTCCAGGACGTGCTCCAGCGCCATCGAGTGGGCACAGGTGCCGTGTCCCTCAAAGAACTCGCAGGTACAGTGCCACTTCTCGTCGGCAAAGGTGACGTCATGGTCGTCGTTTTCGCCGCGGAAACGGACGCTGAGGGAGCTGAACTGCATGCGTTCTCGCTCCAGGGCGTAGCGCTTTGCCTTCTCGATCTTGCCGATGACACTTGAGTTCACAGAGGCCTCCTAAAAGCAAAAAGCACCCGGCATCTTTGCCGAGTGCTCACGTCCCTGAAGTCGCTCCAACGGTCATGACTAATGAATTATCGGTCGCGCCCCTTGGCATGTCCAGATGCTTTTGTAATTTTGGTGGCAGAAGTTTCCTTTTCTATTAAGCCTCGTAGCGCTTGAACACGAGGCAGGCGTTCTGACCACCAAACCCGAAACTGTTCTTGAGCACGGCGCGCACGTTTTCGACCTTGCGCGACTGGTTCGGGACGTAGTCCAGGTCGCAGTTGGGGTCCGCGTTCTCGTAGTTGATCGTGGGTGGGATGATGCCTGTCTCCATCGCTTTGAGGCAGGCGACCGACTCAATAGCGCCGGAAGCCCCCAGCGTGTGGCCGATCATCGACTTCGTTGAGCTGATCGGGATGCTGTAGGCGCGCTCACCGAAGACACCCTTGATCGCGACCGTCTCCGACGCGTCGTTGGCCTGCGTCGAGGTGCCGTGGGCGTTGATGTAATCGATGTCGTCCGGCGTCAGCCCCGCGTCCTCGATCGCCTCTTGCATCGCCCGCTGGGCGCCTTCGCCGTCAACGCACGGCGCCACGACGTGGTAGGCGTCCGAGGTCGCGCCGTAGCCGGCCAGCTCGGCGATGATGCGCGCGCCGCGGCGCTCGGCGTGCTCCAGCGATTCGAGGACGAAGAGCGCGGCGCCCTCTGCGCAGACGAAGCCATCGCGCTCCTTGTCGAAGGGGCGGGACGCTTTCATCGGCTCGTCCTCACGGGTGGAGAGGGCGCGCATGATATGGAACGCCGCCAGGCCCAGCTCGCAGATGCCAGCCTCGCCGCCGCCGGCGACCATGACGTCGGTGCGGCCGAGCCGGATGACGTCTACGGCGTCGCCCAGGGCCTGGGTGCTGGCGGCGCAGGCGGTAGTCACGGTGTTGTTGTAGCCGCGCAGACCAAACTGCATGCCAACCTGTGCCGCCGCGATGTTGGGCAGGATCTTCGACATGTAGAAAGGGTCCAGGCGGTTGCCGCCTTTCGTCATGATCGTTCGCATCGCGTCGTCTGTCTCGGGGTAGCCGCCGTTGCCGTTGCCGAGCAGCACGCCGATGCGCGCGGTGTCTTCCTTATCGAGCTTGATGCCGGAATCCTCGACCGCCATGCGCGCCGCCGCCACCGAGAGTTGGCTAAAGCGGGCCATGCGGCGGGCCTCTTTGCGGTCCATGTAATCCTGCGGGTCGAAGTTACGAACCTCGCCGTCGACCTTGACGGGGTAGGCGCTGTTATCGAAGAGGGTGATCCAATCGATGCCGGAGCGTCCGTCGACACAGCCCTGCCAGAACTCGTCGACGCTGTTGCCGAGGGGCGTCAAAGCGCCCATCCCGGTAATGACGACGCGACGGCCGTTCTTCAGATTTGCTGGCATAGGTTATTTGCCTCCGTTGGCGACACGTCCAGCCAGCTTACACCGGGGGATCGCGCTCCAGGCCAAGGATATGCGCTCTGGCCTCACCCGCAAGGGCGATTGAACCGAGGATAACAACCGCGTCTGACGCAGTCGAGAGGCTGGTTGCCATGTCGATGGCGGCGCCAAGCTTCGGCTCGACGAAAGTCTCGACGCTCAGCGCGCGAAACGCCTTCGCGACCTCCTCGGGCGGTAGGGCCCGCGGGTGATCTGCCCGCGTCGCGATGACTCGCAACGCCGCGGGCTCGATTGCCGATGCCAGCCCTTCGAGGTCCTTGTCGCCCATGACGCCGATGACCAGCGTGGCGCGGTTAACGCGAAGGTACTCCAGCAGCGTGTCGCGCAGGCGGCGCGCCGAATCGGCGGTGTGCGCGGAGTCGACGACAATGAGCGGCCGGTGCTTGATCACCTCGATGCGCCCCGGCCACTTCACGGATTCGAGGCCCTGCTTCACGGCCTCTTCGCCGACTACGATACCTGCTTTCGCCACCGCCTCGACGGCGAGAATGGCTGTCGCGGCGTTGTCCAGCTGGTGCTTGCCGAGGAGGGGTAGCTTTGCCTGGTAACCGGCCTTCGGCGTGCGCAGGCGGAAGCTCTGGTTGTCACTGCCGGCGCTGTCGCGGCGCAGGTTACAGACCAGCGCCACTTCGGTCAGCGGCGAGTGCTTCTCCGCCGCGACCTCCCGGATCACATCGGCGGCGGATTCACGCTGCGGCGCCATGATCGTGGGACAGCCCGGGACGATGATGCCGGCCTTCTGCCGCGCGATCTCCGGGATCGTGTCGCCCAGGATGTCGCGGTGCTCCAGGCCGATGTTGGTGATCACGGCGCAGTCCTTGGTCTCGAAGACGTTGGTCGAGTCCAAGGTGCCGCCGAGCCCGACCTCGATGACCTGCGCCTGTACCTCGTGCTTGCGGTAGAGCTGGAACGCCAGCGCCGTGAGCGCGTCGAATGTGACGATAGGCCGGTCCGGCAGCTGTGCTTTGACGCGCTCGACGGCCGCCGCGACCTCGGTAAGTCCTTCAGCGAACTCCTGGTTGCTCACCGGCTGTGCGTCGATCTGGATGCGCTCCGGGAAGCGGTGCAAGTGTGGACTGGTGAACAGGCCGGTGCGAACCCCCGCCGCGCGCAGCATCGATTCGATCATGGCGGCGACGCTGCCTTTGCCCTTGCTGCCGGCGATGTGCACCGTCACGCGCCCGAGGTGCGGGTCGCCCATCTCGTGCAGCAGCGCCTGGACCGGCGCGAGGTCAGGCCGGCTGGAGAAGCGGCCGCTGCGCTCGAAGTCAGCCAGGCTATAGAGGTACGCCAGTGATTCGACGTAGTCCACGGGAGGTTTCTTATCGGTGGGCGGCTTCGGCCCTGGTGGGGTTGGCCAGGCGGGAGCCCAGAGCAGTCCATTCCAGCATTGAGGCGCCCCAGACCAGGCCGCCGCCGAACGCGACGAGCACGATGTGATCGCCTTCCTTGAAGCGTCCCTCTTCCCACGCCTCGCACAGAGCCAGGGGGATCGACGCGGAGGAGGTGTTTCCGTAGTGCTCCACGTTGGAGATCATGCGCTCCGGCGGCAGGTTCATCGCCTTGCCCACGGCGGAGATGATGCGCTGGTTGGCCTGGTGCGGCACCACGTAGTCGACGTCGGCCACCGTCAATCCGGCCTGTTCGATCGTCTGGCGCGTTACCTCTTCCATAGCGCGTACGGCGAACTTGAACACCTCGCGCCCATCCATGACGATGCAGAAGCCTTCGTTCTCGGCCAGGCTATCGCGCGAGCTGGCCGGGCCGCGGGCGTAGAGCAAACCGGCGCCCGTGCCGTCGCTGCGCAGCACGAAGGGCCCAACGCCGCCCGATTCGCCCTTCTCCATCACCACTGCGCCAGCGCCGTCGCCAAACAGGACGCAGGTGCTGCGGTCCGACCAGTCGATGATGCGCGACAGCACCTCGGCGCCGACGACGAGGACGCGCTCGTAGACGCCGGCGTTGATGAACTGCGAGGCGGTGGCCAGCGCGGCGAGGAAGCCGGTGCAGGCTGCGTTGATGTCGAAGGCGGCGGCGTTCTGAGCGCCCAGCTTCTCCTGGATCAGGGACGCGGAGGCCGGGAACATGCCGTCCGGGGAGCAGGTGGCGCAGATGATCAGGTCAATCTGGTCGGGGCGCAGGCCGGCGGTCTCCAGCGCCATGCGTGCGGCTTTGCTGCCCAGGCTCGCCGTCGTCTCGTCGTCGGCGGCAAGGCGGCGCTCGCGGATGCCGGTGCGGTCCACGATCCACTCGTTCGAGGTCTCGACCATGGTTTCGAGGTCGGCGTTGGTCAGGACTTTGGCTGGCAAATACTTGCCAACGCCGACGATACGGGCAGCCATGCAGTCTCCCGAAGGCTGAGATTAGCCTCGCTAACGCTAGTAGTTGCGGTCTAGGGCAGTGTAGGAGCGCTCTCCAAGGGGGTCAACAGCCTTGACAGGGCAGGGCCCATTTGCTACTTTTAGGTAGCAATTAGCACTCGCATGTTGAGAGTGCTAAAGAGAGTCAAAATGCTTACTGATCGTCGTTCCGCTCTTCTGAACCTGATCGTCGAAGAGTACGTCGATACGGCTCTTCCCGTTGGTTCCAAGTACATCGTGTCCAAACACGACATGCCGGTCTCGTCCGCCACGGTGAGGCTTGAGATGGCGCGTTTGGAAGACGAGGGCTACATCAGCCAGCCGCACACCTCGGCCGGCCGCGTGCCATCTGATAAAGGCTATCGCTACTACGTCGAGAGCCTGATGGCGGAAGAGGCGCTGGCCCGCGAAGAGCAAGAGACGATTCGCCACCAATTCCACCAGTCCGAGCGCGCCATGGAGCAGTGGTTCCAGCTGGCCGCGGCGGTGCTGGCCCACTCGGTGAGCAACTTCGCCGTCGTCACCTCGCCGCACAGCACGGAGACGCGGCTGCGCCACGTCCAGCTGGTGCCCCTGCACGAGCTGAGCGCACTTTGCGTCGTGGTGCTCAACGAAGCGCGGATTCGACAGCAGGTGCTTGCCTTCCGCGATCCCGTCAACGAAGAGACGCTGCTTGAGGCGACGAACCGGATCAACCACCGCTTCGGCGGCCTGACTCAGGGTGAGTTGGAGCTCCTGCCGGAGCCGTCCTCCGAGGTCGAGAGCCTCGTCGGCCGGGCGGTGCTCGAGCTCATGGATGAGGAGTCGCTGGCACTGGGCGAGGTGTTCCGCGACGGCGTGCGCGAGGTGCTCTCGCAGCCTGAGTTCGCGCGCTCCGAGCGCATGCTGGACATCATCGACATCTTGGAGCAGCGTACCCTGCCGACGGCGATTCCGATCCGGCAGATGGGCGAGGACGGCATCAGCGTCGTCATCGGCAGCGAGAACAATCACGAATCGTTGCAGGACTGCAGCGTGGTGGTAGCGCGCTACGGTAACCCGGGCGGACCCACTGGTGTAGTTGCGGTGTTGGGTCCGACGCGCATGCGCTACTCCCGCACGATTCCAACGGTGCGCTACTTGGCGAGCCTTCTCGGCGACATGATGTCGCAGATCTAGGCGCCTCAACACAGTAATACCGGCCTGAGGGGGACGGAGCTATGTCCGTGCGAGAAGACGAGGAGCCACCGCGAATCATCGATCGCCGCGCTTCGCAGCAACCCGATTCGGAGCAAAGCGATACGAGGGGAAACACGTCGACCGGTGATGAGTCGATGGAGAACAAGGAGAGCATGACTCAGGAAAACGCAGCGAGTCTGGAAGAGCAGTTGACGCGAGAAAAGGAACGCGCGGAGTCCTACTACGCGTCGTGGCAGCGCGCCGCCGCCGACTACCAGAACTTCAAACGCCGCGTTGACCAGGAGCGCTCGGAGCTGGCGCAACTCGCCAACGTGTCGCTCATGATCAACATTCTGCCCCTCGTCGATGACCTGGAGCGGGCGCTGGAGAACGTCGATTCGCACCTCGCGGGCCTGACTTGGCTGGACGGCGTTCGCCTCATCCACCGCAAGTTCCAGGCCCTGCTCGAGATGAACGGTGTGACCGAAATCCCGGCCGACGGTCAGGACTTCGATCCCAACGTGCACGAAGCCGTGATGTACACCGAAGGCGAGCCGGGCAAGGTGCTCAACGTGGCTCAGAAGGGTTACATGCTCGGCGGCCGCGTCCTGCGCCCCGCGATGGTCGTCGTCGGCGGCAAGCAGCCTGGAGCGGAAGGCTGACGCGAATGCCCATCTTCGGCAGTAGCAAGCGACCCAAGCTCGACGGGCTCACCCGTGAGGAGGAAAAGCGCCGCGACGCCCTCAACCCGGAGGTGCTCAAGCGCTCCGGCGAGAAAGGTGTCGTGGGGCAGGCACCCGCCGCGGCCGCAGTCCTGCGCGAGAAGATGGAGTCGGAGCCATCCGATTGGTTCTGGCCGCTGCTGCTGGGCAGTCAGATGATGAGCATGCGGCGCTACGGACAGGCCATCGATGCATTCCTCGAAGCCATCGAACGCGACGAAACGGGGGTCCGGGCCCGCTACGGCGCCGGTATGGCTTACTTCCAGGCAGCGGAGTACCGGCAAGAGCACGGGGCAGCGGCCACGGACGAGGTCGCACCGGCTGACATGACGGCCGACAACATGTACCAGGAAGCGCTGCGGCACTTCCGGCAGGCGATGGAGCTGACGCCGGACAAAGCAGAACGAGACGAGCTTGCAGCGGCCATAGCAACCGTAGAGCGGGCGAGTGCACGCAAAGCCGGGCGGTTGTAAACAGACTAACGGGATTGAATCGAGAAGGGATAAGGGGTCGGTGAGAAACCGCCTCAGGGAGGCATCCAACAATGGCTAAGGTAATCGGAATTGACTTGGGAACGACAAACTCCTGCGTTGCCGTGATGGAGGCGGGTGAGCCTGTTGTCATCGCGAACGTCGAAGGCGGGCGCACCACGCCGTCGGTCGTCGCGTTCTCGAAGGCTGGCGAGCGTCTGGTGGGCCAGGTGGCGAAGCGCCAGGCGATCACCAACCCCGACAGCACGATCTACTCGATCAAGCGCCTCATGGGTCGCAAGTTCGACGACAGCGAGGTTGCGGGCGACACGAAGCTGCTCTCGTACAAGGTGGTCAAGGGCGCCAACGGCGACGCGGCCGTCGAGGTCGGTGACCGCTCCTACTCGCCGCCCGAGGTCTCGGCCATGATCCTGCAGAAGCTGAAGGCAGACGCGGAGGCCTATCTCGGCGAGCCCGTGAACGAAGCCGTGATCACCGTCCCGGCCTACTTCAACGACAGCCAGCGCCAGGCAACCAAGGACGCCGGCACGATCGCCGGCCTTGAGGTGCTGCGCATCATCAACGAGCCGACCGCCGCGGCGCTTGCCTACGGCCTCGACAAGAAGGGCGAGGAAGTCATCGCCGTCTACGACCTGGGCGGCGGCACCTTCGACGTCTCGATCTTGGAGATCGGCGAAGGCACCTTCCAGGTGCGTTCCACCAACGGCGACACACACCTCGGTGGTGACGACTTCGACCAGACCGTGATCGACTGGCTGGTAGACGAGTTCAAGAAGGACCAGGGCATCGACCTGAGCCAGGATCGCATGGCGCTGCAGCGCCTCAAGGAATCGGCGGAGAAGGCGAAGATCGAGCTCTCCAGCGTGATGCAGACGGACGTCAACCTGCCGTTCATCACCGCGGATGCCTCCGGCCCCAAGCACCTCAACCTGACGCTGTCGCGCTCCAAGCTGGAGCAGCTGGTGTCTGACCTAGTGGAGCGCAGCCTTGGCCCCTGCAAGCAGGCGCTGCAGGACGCCGGCGTCACTTCTTCGCAGATCAACGAGGTTGTCATGGTCGGCGGCCAGACGCGTATGCCGCTGGTCATCGAGAAAGTGAAGCAGTTCTTTGGCAAGGAGCCTCACCGCGGCGTCAACCCGGACGAGGTCGTGGCCATTGGCGCCGCGATCCAGGCCGGCGTGCTCAAGGGCGACGTCACGGACGTGCTGCTGCTGGACGTCACACCCCTGACTCTCGGCATCGAGACGCTGGGTGGCGTGGCGACCGCGATCATCCCGCGTAACACGACGATCCCGACCAGCAAGAGCCAGGTCTTCTCGACGGCCGCCGACAACCAGCCGTCCGTGGAGATTCACATCGTCCAGGGTGATCGCGCCATGTCCACCGACAACAAGTCGCTGGGCCGCTTCATCCTGGACGGCATCCTGCCGGCGCCGCGCGGCGTGCCGCAGATCGAGGTCACCTTCGACATCGACGCCAACGGCATCCTCAACGTCAGCGCCAAGGACAAGGCCACGAGCAAGGAGCAGAAGATCACGATCCAGGCGGGCTCCGGCCTGACCAAGGAGGAGATCGAGAAGCTCCAGCGGGAGGCCGAACTCCACGCCGCTGAGGACGAGGTGCGTCGCGGCGAGATCGAGACGCGCAACATGGCCGACAGCCTGGCCTACAGCGCCGAAAAGACGCTGCGTGACAACGCCGACAAGGTGCCGGACGACCTCAAGACGGACGTCGAGGGCAAAATCGCGGCGGTCCGCAAGGCGCTCGAGGGCTCCGACAAGGGCGCCATCGAGAGTGCAGTCGGCGAGCTCAACGCGTCGCTGCAGAAGATCGGCGAAGCCGTCTACGGTGCACAGGGCGGCGGCGCGGACGGTGCGACCGAAGGTGAAGCTGCCGACGAGGCCCCGGAAGGCACCGTCGAAGGCGAGTTCCGCGAGGTCTAACCGCTGCAAGACGGCAGTTCGCTGCCCCGGGAGCAATCGAGAGGGGATGGCCGACAGCCGTCCCCTCTTCGCTTACGTGAATCGAGGCGTGATGACCAGTGAGAGGCCCAATCCCCTGGCGGCGCTCGTGTCGTTTCCTGATGCCGTGGTGCTGAGTCAGCAGGAGGTCTTGCCGAGCGAGAGCATCGGCTGGGGGCTGAACCTGGTGCTATCGCTACCGCCGCGCATGGTTTACGAACACGTCAAAGCGCAACTGGCGACAGCGGGTTTCTGGGACGAATCGCCGGGCGCCAGCCCGTGGCTGTTCCGCGTCTTCCGCGACGACGCCTACGTCTGGGGAACGATTCGGGGCACGTCGGACGGCGGCAGCCAGCTCTTCCTCAGCACCTCGCCGGAGCCGGAGGAGGAAGAGTCGGTCTAGGCGTCACTGCATCGTTGCTTGTAGCCCGGCCATGGTGAAGCCACCGGCGCCGAGGATCTGGTGCACGTCCCACTGGATCAGCTCGAAGGCGCAGTGGCCATTCACCGTGAACGGGTCCCCCGCCGCGATCTGCCGGGCTTCCTCCTTGGAGCCGCAGCGGATGAGGTAGATGCCGTAGGCGGTGCCGTCCTCGCCCTGGCCGGGTCCGGAGAACACGATCTTGCCCGACTCGTGCTGCTGCTTCATCCAGGCCAGGTGTTCGTCAACAGGCGT
>Ga0307424_1001340_pt1 | contig 13001 bp, 8 predicted proteins | sample SalMarWE160320MG_FD_202157 | JGI IMG/M metagenome (GOLD analysis project Ga0307424, IMG submission 202157) | Salt marsh sediment microbial communities from the Plum Island Ecosystem LTER, Massachusetts, United States - WE1603-20 | ecosystem: Environmental > Aquatic > Marine > Intertidal zone >... | reverse complement strand
TTCGAAAAATCGTTTACATCAGCAGAATATTTTTTAAATAGTCTATATTCTCCCTGTCTGACCGCCTGCTGCAGATTTATGAGTGCCTCAGGAGAGTACATATGCTGCTCGCCTTTTACCCGATAGGCATAATTACCGCCACTTTCCAGAATACTGTTTGGCTTTTCTATGTCCACAAAGGCCTGGTGATGACGCTCAAGTGTTTCCTTCTCAATTATATCGAGGCCGATACCGCCAATTCTGGAAGCTGTGCCGGGAAAATAGGTTTTCACAAACGATTCTTTCAGACCAATCGCCTCATAGGTCTGTGAGTGGCGGTAACCGCGCAGAGTGGAAATCCCCATTTTTGACATGACCTTTAACAGACCTTTATTGACCGCAGTGATGTATTGCAGAAAAGCGGTCGCCAGCGGCAGCGATTTGGGTATATATCCCCTGAGCTGCAGATCACGCACGGACTCAAACACCAGATATGGATTGATCCCACTGGCACCATAGGAGAGCAGTGTTGCAAAATGATGCACCTCACGCGGCTCCCCGCTTTCAAGGATCAATGCCGATAAGCGACGTTTGCCTCTTAAAACGAGATGATGATGGACCCTTGAAATAGCCAGCAGTGCCGGAATGGCAGCCATATCAGGGCTGACGTCCCGGTCACTGAGAATAATCATCGAGTAACCTTCATCGATTTTTTTCTCTGCCTCAAGGCATAATTTGACCAGTCCCTTTTCCAGTAATCCCTCTTCCGCTTCGAATATTAAAGGAATAGTACATACACGGAATCCCTGAATTTCTGAGTTGCGCAGCCGCTCAATATCTTCATTGGTCAGGGTTGGGTTTGACAATTTCAACTGGGCACAATGCTCCGGTATTTCTTCCAGCAAATTTCGCTGTCGCCCGACAAAACTGGAGAGTGACATGACTAAATTTTCCCGATACGGATCAATTGGCGGGTTCGTCACCTGAGCAAATGTCTGCCGGAAATAACTGTATAGGAGTTGTGGTCTTTTTGATAAAAAGGCCGGCGTGGCATCATTTCCCATGGAACCGACCGGCTCCTGTGAATTTCTTACCATCGGCGTGAGGATCATTTTCATTTCTTCCCAAGTATATCCGAAGACACGTTGTCTGACTGCCAGCGTCGTGGCGTCGAAATCGATTTTACCGGGCACCTGGAAAAGTCCTTTCAATTCAATACGGTTTTCCTCCAGCCAACGCCGGTAAGGCTTCCACCTGGAAACAGCTGATTTGATCTCATTATCACGGATCACCCGTTGCCTGGCCGTATCGACGATCATCATTTTACCGGGACCGAGTTTACCCTTCTCTCTGACATCAGCCGGGTCGATATCAAGCACTCCAGTCTCGGAGGCGGCCACAACTTTTCCGCTTTTTGTGATCAGGTAACGCAGGGGCCGCAGACCGTTACGGTCCATATGGGCACCTATTTTTATCCCGTCGCTGAAGACAAGCGCAGCCGGTCCGTCCCAGGGATCCATAATGGCCATATGATATTCATAAAAAGCCCGTTTATCCTGACTGATATGGTAACTAAAACCAAAGGCTTCCGGCACCATCATCATCATTGTGTGTTCCATACTTCGCCCGCTCATGGTCAGCAATTCGAAAACATTGTCAAAAATGGCCGAATCGCTCGCCTTGGGATTGATGATTGGAAATAATTTTTTTATATCACCGCCGAATTGCGGAGATGCCAGCGAATCATCACGGGTCATAAATTTATTTATATTACCGCGCAAGGTGTTGATTTCCCCGTTATGCGCAATAAAGCGAAAAGGCTGTGCCAACGGCCAGGAAGGAAAAGTATTCGTACTGTACCGTTGATGGATCAGGGCCAGGGCGCTGACAAAATCCTTGTCATTCAGATCGGGATAGAAGTCACTGAACTGGGTGGAAACAAACATCCCCTTGTATATTATGGTGGTCGAGGAAAAGGACGGTACGTAGAATTGATCCATACCCCATCCGATCTTTTTCGCTTCCTGCTCCAGACATTTTCTCACCACATACAATTTGCGGTTCAAAGATTCTCCGGAAAGACCTTCAAACGTCACGAAGACCTGTTTACAGACCGGACAGGATTTACGTGCAATCTCACCCAGGCAATTGGGATCAGTAGGTACCTTACGCCAGCCCAGGACCGTTCCATTCTCGCCGGTGATGATTTTTTCGATTTTCTCTTCAAAAGGCTGCAGGTCTTCACTATGGGGCAGGAACAAAAATCCGACCCCGTACGTACCCACCTCCGGCAATTCGAAATTGAGCACCTTTCTAAAAAACTTGTCCGGCATCTGGATCAACATGCCGGCCCCGTCGCCGGTTTTTTTGTCGCTTCCTACCGCCCCACGATGTTCAAGGTTGCACAGGACGGTGATACCCTCCTTAATGATACGGTGGTCCTTCTGACCATTTATATTGGCGACGAATCCGACACCACAGGCATCGTGTTCGTAGAATGGATCGTAGAGTCCCTTTTGTTTTTTTCTATCCATCATGCTTCTGCACTTATGTTAAATTAATGATTGATAACAAATTTTAGCGGAGCAGATCTGCCAGTTTACTGTTTATCAGATCAAAATCAAATTCGTCCATCACCTGTTGCATTTCTTCTCTGATCCGCTCATTGCTTAAATTTCCAATACTCCCCTCATGCGTATACCTCACCTCTGCCGGCCTTTCAAAGGCACCTTCCTCTATCTGCCGGGCGACATTTCTGTAGGCCTCACGAAAGGGTTGGCCCTTTTCTACGAGCCTGTTTATTTCTTCTACACTGAAGATATCCCGGTACCGTGTATCGGCAAGAATATTTTCATTTACTTGTATCTGCGATAGTGAAAGATGAAGAATCTGCAGGCAATCCTGTATTTCCCTGAGCGCAGGGATGAATATTTCTTTGATGACCTGCAAATCTCTGTGATAACCGGTGGTCAGATTTGCCATGATCAACATAACCTGGCCCGGCAGGGATTTCAACCGGTTGCATTTCGCTCTCAGGACTTCAAAAACATCCGGATTCTTTTTATGGGGCATTATACTGGAACCGGTAACCAGTGTATCCGGAAAGGAAACAAAATTAAAATTCTGGGACATAAACAGAATAATATCCGTGGCCATTCGTGCGCAGGTCTCGGCCAGCGAGGCAAGTGCCTGTAAGGTGACTCTTTCACTCTTGCCTCTGCCGGCCTGGGCATAAATGGCGTTATAGTTCATTGATTCAAATCCGAGCAAATCAGTCGTCATTTGCCGGTTAAGCGGAAATGAAGATCCATAACCGGCCGCTGAGCCAAGCGGATTTTTATTGACAATACGAAAAGCTGCGGCCAATTGGATCAGGTCATCGGTCAGCGATTCTGCAAATGCAGCAAACCACAATCCAAACGAGGAGGGCATGGCCGCCTGCATATGAGTATAGCCTGGCATGCCAACATCCTTATACCTTTCACTCAATGACTGGAGCAGATCGAACAGATCCCTGGTCTGGTATACAATCTTTTCAAGCTGGTATCTGCTGAATAATCTGATATCCAGTAATACCTGGTCATTCCGTGACCGGCCGCTGTGTATTTTTTTACCCATTTCACCTAATTTTTCTGTTAACAGATATTCGATTTGTGAATGAATATCTTCAACGCCTTCATCAATATCAAACGCTCCCGACTTGATACGGTGATAAATAGCGACAAGTTCCTGTTTCAACTGCGCGCATTCCTGAGTGGACAGTAGCTGAACCGCAGACAACATGCGGATATGGGCAATCGATCCAAGTACATCGAATTCCGCCAGGGAAAGATCAAATTCACGATCACGTCCGACGGTAAATGCTTCGATCTGTGGATCAAGTTTCCCTTTTTTCTGCCACAATTTTTTCTCAGACATGTTCCACACTTTTCAATTATTTAAAAACTCTTCCAACAAATTGTGGTAAATCACTATTCCCTGCTCGATTTCTTTTTCATAGACAAATTCATCAGCTGTATGTGAACGTTCGGACATTCCCGGTCCGATTTTAGCAGACGGTGCCGCTATAAAGGTCTGATCAGAAAGTGTCGGAGAACCGAACGTCGCAATACCTATTTTTCCGGCCGCTTTTACCAGTGGATGAGAGACTGGAATACTGGAAGGAGAAAGATCCAGTGAAGGAGACGAAAAATCACTCCTGACGTGTTCCCTGATCGTCTGCAGGATTTCCTGATGCTGATAAGCATCGGTGGAGCGGATATCCACGGTAAAATCACAGCGATCGGGGATCACATTATGCTGTGTACCTGCCCCGATCATTGTTACCGTCATTTTTACCGGACCAAGTAATTTGGATTCATGCGGGAAGCGATAGTTGCTGAACCATTGTATATCGGGCAACGCATTCAGTATGGCATTTTCTCCTGTATCCCGGGCGGCATGGCCTGAAACACCTTTTGCCTGGCAGCGCAGTACAATCAGACCTTTCTCGGCAATGGCCATCTGCATGCCAGTGGGTTCCCCGACAATGGCCAGGTCAATCCGCTCAAGCACCGGCAGAACAGCGCGGATCCCACGGACGCCTGAACTTTCCTCTTCAGCTGTGGCGGCGATTATCAGATTGTGATTTAATCCTCGCTTCTTATAAAAATATCTGAACACCGTCAGCAGCGATACCAGAGAAGCACCGGCATCATTACTGCCCAATCCATATAGCTTTCCATCTTCGCTGACCGGTAGAAAGGGATCTCTGGACCAGGTGCTGTTCGGTTTGATGGTATCGTGATGGGAATTCAGCAGCAACGTTGGTTTATCCGGACTAAACTCAAAGTTAGTGGCATATATATTATTATGCAATCGCTTTACCTGGATCCCGTCATTTTCCAGAAATTCTTTAATCACGCCAGCCGTCTGCTCCTCTTCACCACTGATCGACGGAATACTGATCAACTGTTTCAATAAGGAAGTTGCCTGTTTGCTGAGTATTTTAATATCCATAATATTTTAACTTTTCAGGATTCGGCGCCTATCTTTGTGCCTGCCGTACCGTTTTCGCCGGTAAAAGCAGATATCTGATTAAACTGTGTGATATAGATGTATTTGACACCTTTGTTTAATGCCCGGAACGCGTTATCAATCTTCGGGATCATCCCGCTGCTGATGATTTTTTCTTTGCGCAGTTGTTGATAAGCAGTCATCGTCAGGGTTGGAATAACGCTGCATGCATCCTGCATGTCACGCAAAACACCATTTTTTTCAAAGCAGAAAATAAGCTCTACCTCATAGTATAATGACAGGGCGATTGCCAGCTCGGTGGCGATAGTATCCGCATTTGTATTCAGTATCTGTCCATTCCCATCATGTGATAGGGAACAGAAAACCGCTGTGATGCCCAGATTGAGTAGCTGACCGATCATATGGCTGTCAATTGCACGCACATCTCCGGCAAAACCATAATCGATTGATCCGGCTTCCCTCTTGACTGCCCGGATCAGATCCAGATCGGCACCGCTCAATCCCAGTGCCCGGCATTTGCAGCTCTGCAAGGCGGCGACAATATCCTTGTTTATCAGCCCGGCGTAGACCATTTGTACAATCTCGAGTGTCTCTTCGTCAGTGATCCGGCGCCCGTCGACCATTCTGGGCTCGATAGCCAGTCTCTCAAGCAGCGCCGAGGCCTTTTTCCCTCCGCCATGCACCAGGATCTTCTTATCCGGCAACCTAGCAAAATCCTGCAGAAATCGCTGCAATGCCTGTTTTTGATCGATTACCTGACCGCCTATTTTTACGATTCGCAGTTTTTTCATTTTTTTTTGTTCACCTGGCCAGGCGCAGAATATCAGCAAACACACCGGCCGCTGTGACCGCCGCCCCGGCACCGGGACCCTTAATTACCAGTGGATACAGATCATAATAATCCGAATGAATCGCGATAATATTTTCACTGCCATTTAAAGTATAGAACGGATGACGGTTGTCGATTTCCGTCAATTTTATCTGCCCCCGGCCGTTTTCAAAGCGGGCCATATAGCACAGGTGGCAACCCTTTGCCTCAGCCCGCTGACGTTTTGATTCAAATTCTGCGTCATATTTTTTCAATAGTCGGAAAAACTCATCCAGCGTCCGTGCTGATTCTGTTTCGGGCGGTAACAAACTCTCAATTTTTAGATCCCGCATTTCCATAAGATAGCCGGCTTCGCGTATCAGGATCAGGATCTTTCGTGCCACATCCATGCCGTTCAGATCCTGGCGCGGATCGGGTTCGGTAAATCCCTTCTTCTTAGCTTCGGCAACTATGTCACTAAATGGCTTCCTGCCGTCAAATTGATTAAACAGGTAACTGAGCGTACCGGAGAGCACACCCTCAATCTTTTTGATTTTATCTCCACTGCTCAAAAGATCCCTTATCATACCCACTACCGGAAGCCCAGCCCCGACATTTGTTTCATACAGAAACCGGACATTGGATTTGCCTGTCAGGACGCGAAGTTCATTGTATTTTTTCATCGGCTGGGCGTTGGCCATTTTATTTGGCGTAACCACGGAGACGCCGGATGCTAATACTGCCGGATATAAAGATGCAACTTCTCCGCTTGCCGTACAGTCTACAAAAACACTGTTCGGTAATGACAAGGCTTTTATTCTCTTCAAAAACTTATTCAAATCCGGCTTTTCTGCAGAATTTTTTAACTGTGCCGGCCATGTTTTCAGGGATATTCCCTGTTCATTTATAAGCATATGATCGATATTCGCCAGGCCGATTACACGGATCTGCAGAAACACTTTTTCCTCCAAATAGGTGAGCTGTCTGCGAATCTGGGTTAATAATGCCGAGCCAATCAGGCCGGTACCGACGATAAATAAATTGAGGATCTTTTGCTCGGCGATAAAAAAATTATTATGAATGGCATTGAGTGCTTTTTTCTCATCTTTGCGGGCAATGACCACAGAAATATTCAGTTCGGAGGAGCCCTGGGCGATGGCCGATATATTGACACCATTTTTCCCCAGGGTTTGAAATATTTTACCGGCGATACCCTTGGTCCGGCGCATATTCTCACCAACTACGGCAATAATCGACATATCCGCTTCGATATTTATCTCGTTGATCTGCCCGTAGTGCATTTCATAACGTAATTCGTGATCCAGTGCTTTTTTTGCCCGGCCTGCGCAATCAGGCAGTACACCAAGACAGATTGAGTGCTCCGAAGAGGCCTGCGAAATCAGAATAATATTTACCTGCACAGCGGCCAGGGCCCGGAAAATCCGCTCTGCGATACCTGTCGCTCCGATCATACCGCTTCCCTGGATCTGCAGCAGAGCGACGTTATCTATCGATGAGAGACCGCGGATGATAGAGCCATTGACGGCAGATTTTTTGCTGATCAGCGTACCTTCAAAAGAGGGATTAAAGGTATTTTTAATGCGTAAGGTTATATTTTTATCCAGGGCCGGCTGCATCGTTGGCGGATGAATTACTTTGGCTCCGAAATGAGATAACTCCATGGCCTCATCGTAGGTCATTCTTTTGATAGAAAACGCCCGCGGTACTTTTCTCGGATCTGCCGTCATCACGCCGTCGACATCGGTCCAGATCTCGATCTCCGCGGCCCCCAGAGCAGCGCCGAACAGAGAGGCGCTGAAATCCGAACCACCCCTGCCCAGGGTGGTGGTTTCCTGATCGGCCGTCGCCCCGATAAATCCGGTAATAATATAAAGGTGCTTTTTATCACCGATGAGCGAGCGGATCTTTTTATTTGTACGTTTAAAGTCAACACGGGCATTGCCGAACATATTATCGGTTACAACGATATGCCGTGTGTCCACATAAGTATTATCAATATTTTTATCCTGTAAGGTGTCGCTAATCGTAAAAGCCGATAGGCGCTCACCAAAACTCATGAGGTAATCAAGTGTTTTGCTCGTCAGTTCTTTGACCAGAAAAACACCGTAAAGAATCTCGTCCAGATTTTTCTGCAGTTTACTGATTTGCGCCAGCGTTTTTTTCCGGTTTTGAGCAGAGATAAGTTCTCTGGCGGTTTCACGGTGGCGTTTGTGGAAGCGTTCCAGCAGTATGCGATATTTGTCATTTCCGGCAGCTGCCAGTTCTCCCATTTCGATCAACTGGTCAGTAACACCCTGGTAAGCGGAAAAGATCACACAGACGGTATTTTCATTTTTGACTGTCTGCCCGATAATCAACAGGACATTCTTAATTCTTTCTGCCGAACCGACTGACGATCCGCCAAATTTCAGCACTTTCATCACTTTTTCTCCGATTTGCACACACAGGCATTGGAAGATAACCCCGAAAGATATCTGCCATTCCTGTCATAAAGAGACCCTGAAACCCTGAAATTAATTCAGGGAAGGCAAGTTCAGGGTGAAAAATTGTCATCCCGAACACCTGCCTGTTAAAAAGCAACGGATTTCAGGTTGAGACCGGCGGTTTCTTCGATACCAAAGAGCAGGTTCATGTTTTGTACGGCCTGGCCTGAAGCACCCTTCAGCAAATTATCAATAACGCTGACGATCAACAATTCACTGCCGTGTTTTATGATGTGCAGAACAGCTTTATTGGTATTGACGACCTGTTTGACATCCGGATTTTGCCCGCTTATCGTTACAAACGGATGCGATTGGTAATAGGTTTTATACAGTTCGCCTGCTTCCGCGCCGCTCAGATCGGACTGCATATAAACAGCAGCAAGGATTCCGCGTGTAAAACCCCCGCGGAAAGGAAGCATCATGATCTCTGGTACGTATCCATCCTGTAATTGTTTAATGACTTCTCTGATTTCTTTCAGATGTTGATGCTCGAAGGCCTTATAAATCGAGATATTACCGTGCCGCCAGCTGAAATGCGTAGTATCGCTCAATCTTTTGCCGGCACCGGTCGAGCCGGTAATCGCACTGATATGCAACGGATGGCGCAGATTTCCCCTGGCAGACAGAGGTAAATGGGTCAACTGAATGGCCGTGGCAAAACAACCGGGATTTGCGATATAGCGGGCGGCAGCTATTTTGTCACGCTGCAGCTCGGGCATCCCGTAAACAAACGGCCGGCCAGGAGGACTTGAGAGCCGGAAATCCTGGCTCAGATCAATGATTTTCACTTTCCCGTTGATCACGTTTTCAGTTAAGAACTTTTTCGACTCGCCATGCCCCAGGCATAAAAACAGTACATCGACTTCCTTTTCCACATTGCCGCTGAAACTCATCGCCGTCTCTCCAATCAGATCGCTGTGTATCTCAGTCAGCAATCGGCCGGCCTGACTACGGCTTTGAACAAAAACGAGGTCAGCGTGCGGGTGATGCAGAAGCAGTCTGATCAATTCACCACCTGTATATCCCGCCCCGCCGATGATACCGGTTTTGATCATTTTTCATCATCCTTGTTCACGGCCCGGTGAATGCGGGTCTGGTTAGACAGAATTTTGGCAAATCCACGCACATCATCGCCCTGCCAGGCAAGATTCTTTTCACCATAGGCCCCAAATTCAGGCGACATCAGATCATGCCTGCTTTGAATCCCTTTTATATAAAAATATCGCGGCGCCAGGTGCACGTAGACCGTTCCGCTAACGGTTTTTTGTGTGTTTTCCAGCAGCACCTCGATATCACGCATTACCGGATCGAGGAACTGGCCTTCATGCAGCATCATGCCGTACCAGGCGGCCAGTTGGTCTTTCCAGTAAATCTGCCACTTTGTAAGCGTATGTTTTTCCAGCGCCTGATGGGCCTTGATCAGCAGCATCGCTGCCGGGGCCTCGAAACCAACCCGGCCTTTGATACCAATAATCGTGTCGCCGACATGGATATCTCGACCTACACCAAAGCCGGCAGCCAGCCGGTTAAGCGCTTTGATCGCCTCAATCGGTGAGCCGAATCGTTCCTCATCAAAGCCGCTGAACTGTCCTTTTTCAAAAACCAGTTTGAGTTCCCTTGCCTGCTTTGCCGTCACCGGTGTCGGATATGCCTGTTCCGGCAGAGCCTGGTCGGATGTCAGCGTCTCTTTGCCACCCACGGAGGTACCCCACAAACCCTGATTAATCGAATATACCGCTTCATTTCCATCCAGGATAATACCATGCCGGCTGAGATAGCTGATTTCCTGTGCACGGGAGAGTTGGTTATCACGGATGGGAGTCAGAATTTCCATTTCCGGATTAACAATATTGAAAATAAGATCAAATCGCACCTGATCGTTTCCGGCACCCGTGCTGCCATGGGCGATAAAATCAGCCTTAATTTCTGAGGCATAGCGGGCGATGGCCAGTGCCTGGAATACGCGTTCCGCACTGACTGAAAGCGGATAAGTACCGTTCTTAAGTACGTTTCCATAAAGCAGAAAGCGTATACACGAATGGTAGTATTCTTCGACCGCATTTATCATGGTATGTTTTTTAACACCCAGCTGCACAGCCCGCTCTTTAATACGTGCCAGGTCAGCAGTGCTGAATCCGCCGGTGTCGACCAGGACCGAATAAACGTCCAGATTCTTTTCAGCGGCAAGGTATTTCACACAATAGGAAGTATCTAATCCACCGCTAAAGGCTAATGCTACTTTTTTCTTCATGCAATTTTTCTTTTCCCTTTTTTTTAGGTTGCTTTTTTTCTTCTATATCGTAGAGCATGGCCGTACACAGACAATATTTCCGGCTTGTTCTCTCAAGAATATCATAATTCCGGCAGCTTTTGCATCCCGCCCAGAATTCGTTGTCGTCGGTAAGCTGGGCGAAAGTTACCGGTCGATATCCGAGACTATAATTAATTTTCATCACGGCCGGGCTGGTGGTTATACCGAACAATTTGGCCTGTGGAAATTTTTTACGTGAAAGGTCGAACACCGCCTTTTTTATAAGTTTTCCGACACCCATTCCTCTGTATTCCGGGGCAACAATCAGGCCGGAATTTGCAACAAAATTTTTCTGTACACCCCAGGACTCAATATAACAAAACCCTATAAATTTATCCTGTGAAGAGAGCGCAATAACCGCCTTCTCTTCATTTATTTTTTTACGGATATATTCGGGTTCTCTTTTCGCGATTCCGGTGGCCCGCTCAAGCGATGATTCATATATCACCTGACATATTTCTTCTGCATATTTCAGATGCGCTTCCGACGCTTCTAAAATCTTAATTTTCTTTATGCTTTCCATACCTTTACACTCCAAGTTTAAGGGAATTTTTTAATCCTGATCGTGATCAGGCTGTGATTATTTATAAATGTAAATAAAAATTGAAGTAACGAAGCGCGCGATCTTACGATCGTCGCACAACCACGATAGACGGGCGCGACCTGCGCCGCCTGTGTGGTGATTCTGGAAGGCTGCTATGTGGATAAAAATAATTCAAGGCGATGTCTCAATCTGCTTTTTTTTCATTTCGATCAAATATACTAAAAAAACAAAGTAATGTAAATAATTTTGCAATTATTTGTATATTTATACAATTTGCATTTTTTCATACGCCCGCAGACTACTTAATGCATATATAACATTTTTGTAAGATAATTATTTATTCATACTGTTTTGTATGGTTTCCCCCAATCCCTGACCGCCGGAGACCTTTTATTTGCATATAATGCAAAATTCCCGCACTAAAAATACCAACAAGGTACGATTCCGCTATTCCATGCATAAAAAACAAGAAGAATCTTCAGATATATTACAATAATGTAAATATTCTTATCCCTACCTACATATTTGTTTAATATTTACAGATTACAGGCAGCCAATTATTCGATTTAATATCCTGGTATTATTATCCTTATGTACTCTTCTCAATTTCTGGCATAGCGCTTGCTTTCACGAAGTTTAAAGTTAAACATACTTGATGAATTTACCAATCGAAAGGAAAATAATATGAAAATGGTAATTGCTTATATACAGCCTGAAAGGCTTAATCAGGTCAAACAAGCCCTGTATGAACGCAAGGTATATAAAATGTCCATTACCAATGCGCTTGGCTGCGGGGAGCAGAAAGGGTATCATGAAAGTTACCGCGGTGCGGATATTGAAGTCAACCTGCTGAAAAAAGTACGGATGGAGATCGCTGTCAATGAAGAATTTGTCCAACTGGCTGTTGAGGGAATTGTCGAAGGGGCGAAAACGGGAACTATCGGTGATGGAAAAATTTTTATCCAGAGTCTGGATGAATGTATTCGTATCCGGACCGGAGAAACCGGTAAAGCAGCGATCGGGTAATTCACCCCTAATAATCAACTTTAAACGGTTTGAAAGAATCCATTATCCTCGGACAAGAAAAATAACCGTCATACAAACCATAGCGTATATGCAAAAGTTAAAAAAATCATTAAAGAGACCCTGAAACGAGTTCAGGGTGACAAATTGTCATCCCGAACTTGATTCGGGATCTATTAGGAAACTTTTAATGAATGGAGATGAATATGAGAAACTATAGATCACGAACTGTATTGTTTTTACTTATTTTGTTTTTGTGTGCCATGGCCGGTACCGCACTGGCTAATCCCGATCCGCCTGAACAAACCGTCAGCGCTGCAGATGCTATATTTACAGCAAATAACCTTTGGATGATGGTGGCTACGTTCCTGGTTTTTATCATGCACCTCGGATTTGCCACGCTTGAATCCGGCCTGACCCGTTCCAAAAATACGGTCAATATTCTTTTCAAAAATACCCTGATTGTGGCGATCGGCATATTAACCTTTGCACTGGTTGGATTTAATCTGATGTATCCCGGGGATGGCTGGCTGATTCCTAACTTCTTCGGTTTCACCGGTTTCGGTATCGGTACCGATGCCAGCGGTATTACGTCGGCATATAATCCCGGTTATACCTACTGGACAGATTTCCTGTTTCAGGGAATGTTTGCCGCTACCGCAGCGACCATCGTCTCCGGCGCCGTCGCCGAAAGAATAAAGGTAAATAGTTTTCTCATATTCTCAACGATTTATGTCGCTATCTTCTACCCGATTATCGGTTCCTGGACATGGGGGGGCGGATGGCTGGCTTCTCTAAATTTTCACGATTTCGCCG
>Ga0307424_1001339_pt1 | contig 13007 bp, 9 predicted proteins | sample SalMarWE160320MG_FD_202157 | JGI IMG/M metagenome (GOLD analysis project Ga0307424, IMG submission 202157) | Salt marsh sediment microbial communities from the Plum Island Ecosystem LTER, Massachusetts, United States - WE1603-20 | ecosystem: Environmental > Aquatic > Marine > Intertidal zone >... | reverse complement strand
CAAAATGCGGATTTCTCATAACAGCCTCAGTGCCCCCGGATGTTTGCCCTGAATGCGGTGAGAAGTGTGATTTTATAAACGTCACCTGCTATACGCCCGAGTGCGGGGGGCCCGGCCACGTGGATCCGCGTCTATAGGGGATAACGTCATTGGTTAACAAGAACGAGTCTGGCGCTAATGTAAGATTTGGTCTGTGAAAGATGAACTCATCGGAAGTCATTTGTCCACGGAGTGAACAAGATTGATGGTCTCGTAAAAAGTCGCTTTTGCTCGCTCCGTGAACATTTTGGGGGCCCTTAAGATGTTCAGCTAACATGCTAACACGCAGTGAAGCTTTGCGCTCAACTCGGGCTAACGCCCTCAAACAGTTAGCATTTTTTAACGCTGAATATATCTCAAGCGCCTTTCTCCCAAAATGCTCAATATCGTTCGCAAAACACTTTTTACGGATCCATCACTTTTGCTGCCTTAATGTTTATGGTCATCAATGCATTTTATTCAAGATAGTTGCCGCAGGCCCGAGTGGAGACTCTGTTTGCCAAAGCTGTGGTGAGTTGGTCTTCGACCAGACGGGACTGCCTTGTTTTGATCTAAGATGCGCTAAGCGTGAGGCGAGCATGACACGGGACTGAGTCTCATGGTTATTTGTATTGCCAGCGGAAAGGGAGGCTCGGGCAAAACCAGCATTCCCGCCAATCTGGCCCGGGATTTCAAAAAACACGACATCGTGCTCGTGGGCCCAATTGCTTATGATTAGGAGGTGTTCACATGGCCAAGGCTGTTCATATTACTAAGAAAAAGAAAGGTGCTCCCTCTTTATCTGAACGGAAGGCGGCCATGGCCGCACAAGATCAGATCATCAAAGACTCCTTGTCTTTAGTCAAACACAAATTTCTGGTCATGAGCGGCAAAGGGGGTGTTGGCAAGACAAGCGTTGCGGCTAATTTGGCCATGGCCCTTTCAAGGCAGGGGGCCAGAGTGGGGCTTATGGACGTAGATCTCCACGGCCCTGACATTCCCAGAATACTGGGTCTCAAGGGGGTCCTTGAGGCGAGTGTTGATGGGCGAATAAACCCCAAACCTTACTCAGAGAACCTGGAGGTGATCTCCGTTGGATCGATGGCCGGAGATCCGGATAAGGCCGTGATCTGGCGGGGGCCTTTGAAGCTGCAAGTCGTCCGGCAGTTTATCTCTGGTGTCGTCTGGGGAATGTTGGATTATCTCATTATCGATTCGCCGCCTGGAACGGGGGATGAGCCGCTGACCGTTGTTCAAAGCATTCCAGATGCCAAGGCGATCATCGTAACGATGCCCCAGGAGATGTCTTTGGATGATGTCAGGAAATCAATCAATTTTTGCAAAACCGTTAAGATGGAAGTCCTGGGATTGATAGAAAACATGAGCGGTTTTGTGTGCCCCCACTGCGGGAAGTCTATTGATTTGTTTGGTACCGGAGGCGGTTTCAGAACCGCCATGACCATGGGTATCCCTTTCCTGGGTCGAATCCCCTTGGATGCTAAAATGGTGAAGTGTGCTGACGCAGGGGAATCGTATATGGAAAAATACCCGGATTCAGAGGTAACCAGAGCATTCAACCAAGTTGTGTCAAAGATCATAGCCGAGGCATGAAATGGATTTTGCCGCAAGCATCAAGGCGAACGCCGGAGATAACGCGAAAATATGGTTCCGTGACAGAAATATCCGGATAGCGTTCTAACCGAATTTATTTACTCAGGACTTAGTGCTGAGTAAGCAAGTGCGCAAACTTAACATCTTTAAATACGTTACAGTAGTTGCGAATCGAAGTACTAAGATAAAGCTATGACTGAATTCCGAGTTGGCGAGCTTCTGCTCGATCTGGCATTACTTTTCGCTTTCACCTATCTGCTGGCGGGGTTACTGGAGCGGAAACGCATTCCGGGGATTCTTGCCGCCTTGTTCGTCGCTATGGCGGTGCGCTATGTGCCGCTTGGTGAGCGTCTGCTCTCCATTGAATTCCACGTGCCTCTGTCGTTTCTGGCCGATCTAGGTGTCTTGTTTCTGCTATTTTTTATCGGTCTCCAGATCGATCTAAAGGAAATGCGGGAGCAAAGCGGAGACATCGTCTGGCTCACCGTATTGAATACTACTGTGCCGTTCCTCATGGGTATGGCGGTCATGCTGGTCTTAGGTTACGGGTGGCTGCTTGCCTTTGTCGTTGGGTTGACGCGGACGCCGACCGCTGAGGCGGTGATCGTTCCGATCCTGGATGAGTTCAAACTCATCCGCACCCGTGTGGGCGAATTCATCATTGGTGCCGGGGTGCTGGATGATGTAATCGAGGTGTTTCTGGTAGCATTGGTCTCGGTGTGGATCGGAGAAAAGGCGGGTGACGTGGGGGGAGGCGTAACCGGCCTTGTTGTGGGAGTGCTGGCGTTTATACTCCTGGCTTGGCTCAGCTACCGCTGGCTTATCGGTCTGCTTGCCCACTGGCTGCCACGCCGGCCCCGCAACCTGGTGCTGCTCTCCATGTTCATTCTTTTTGCTTTTGGCGGCCTGTCGGAATGTAGCAGCCTCGGCATGGTCGTTGGGGCCATCACTGCCGGGGTGTTGATGCGTCCCACATTCAACACGATGGGCGTGGTGGGCGAGCAGGTCATGCAGACCATACAATCAGTCAGCTATGGATTTTTGGGACTCCTCTTTTTTTTCTGGGTCGGACTCAATGCGGACCTGGAGGGCTTGTTCAGAGGACCTGCCCTGGCCGTCCTGTTATATCTGGCAGGAACTATAGGCAAACTTGTTGGCGTATTCTTAATGGTCCCAATAAGGAAGATTACCGTGCGCGAGGCTTGGACCATCGGCATTGGTCTTGATGCCCGTCTCACCACTGAGATCATTGTCGCCCAGTTGCTCTTCGATGCCAAGCTGATCGATGGGCACCTCTTTACCGCTCTGGTATCAGCAGCTTCATTCACCGCCATTACCGTCCCCCTAGGCTTTACCTTCCTCGTGCGTTCCTGGGGCGAACAATTGAGAACGTCACATGGCAGACCCCAACCAAGGGAGGTTCCTCATGCCGGCTAAGACGCAACCCATGCTTTTGTGCCTGGACCTTGAAGAAGGCTCCGAGACCCTGGCCCGTTATGCTGCCGCGCGCGCCGCGCTTTGCAACCAGCCCGTACACGTGCTTTACGTTCGTCCGAAAGCGGAAGGCGGGCCGGCAATCGAAGACGCGCAGGCGCGTCTAGATAAACTGGTAACCGACGCCTTAGGCGATGTTACTGTTGAGGCAGTGGCCATACGTACCGGCCTGCCTGAAGAAACTATTGTCGCCTATGCGAGAGAATACGCAGTTGATACTATTGTGCTCGGCCGGAGGCAGCGCTCTACGGTCGAGCGTATTCACGTTGGCAGTACCACCAGTGCGGTCATTTCACTGGCGAGCAGCCCGGTGTTGGTGGTGCCGCTAAATTTTTCAGAGGATATCTCGTGAAAGAGCAAGAAACTTTGCCGACTCAGGAAACCGCAGCGCCAGCGTGGCACAGCCTGGATGCCGAAGCGGCAATCACGAGGCTGCACACCGATTCCCGGTATGGCTTGAGCGCCCGGGAAGCTGCGCTCCGACTACAGCAGCACGGCCTCAATACCCTGGAAACCGGGCGCAAGGTGCCCTGGTATGCGGTGGTATTGGCTCGTCAGTTTGTGGACGTGCTCATCTTCATTTTGCTGGCAGCAGCGGCCATCTCAGTGGCAGTAGGCGAGATAGCCGATGCCGTCACCATCATGGTAATCGTGGTTTTGAACGGCGTGCTGGGCTTTGTGCAGGAATGGAAAGCGGAACGGGCCATCGAGGCGCTCCAGCGGATGCTGGCGCCCCAATGCAAAGTAGTGCGCGATGGCCAGGAACAGACCATTGATGCCAAGGATCTGGTACCTGGGGACATCGTGTTGCTGGAGATCGGCGACCGCATACCAGGCGACCTCCGGCTGGTTCAGGCCCTCGACCTCAAGGCGGACGAATCATCGCTGACCGGGGAATCCGAATCCGTCAACAAGGACATTGCCCCTGTCGATATAGATACGCCGCTTGCCGAGCGCACTTCCGTCGGCTGGATGGGTACGGCGGTTACCAACGGGCGCGCACGCGGCGTGGTGACGGCAACCGGTATGGCCACTGAATTCGGGCGTATCGCCCGGTTGACCCAGACGGTAGAGCGGGAGGTCACCCCCTTACAGCGCAAGCTGGCCGTGCTGGGCAAGCAACTGGGTGTATTTTCAGTCGCCATTTCTGTTGTCGTGGCAGTCAGCGGCTGGCTCCTTGGCAAGCCCTTGCTGGAGATGTTCATGACGGGAATATCTCTGGCCGTGGCAGTGGTGCCGGAGGGTTTGCCGGCCGTGGTGACTATCACGCTGGCCCTCGGCGTACGTGCCATGGTACGGCGCCGGGCCCTGCTGCGTCGTTTGCAGGCGGCCGAGACACTGGGCTCGGCCACCGTCATCTGTACGGATAAAACCGGGACCCTGACCCAAAACGAGATGACTGTGACACACATCTGGCTCCCGACAGGCGAGGTGGCAGTAACCGGCGTAGGCTACGACCCAAGGGGCCATTTTGAGGAAAACGGTCACAAGGTCGATTATCGCCAGAGGCCGGATCTCCTGGCATTGCTTGAGACAGGGCTGCGTTGCAACCACGCCCGCATTGCCAAGGATGACCGGGGCTGGCACCAGATTGGGGAACCCACCGAGGCGGCCCTTGTGGTAGCCGCCCACAAGGCCGAGCTGCACCCAGAGGAGCCGTCCCACACCGCCAGCGAGTTTTCTTTCAATTCGCGCCGCAAGCGCATGACGGTTATAGAGCACCTTCGGGATGGCCTTGTCGCCCATGCCAAGGGAGCACCGGAGGTGATCCTGGAGCGCTGCTCGCGTATCCGGGACGGCATGCAGGAACGGGAGATGACCGAGGCGGACCGGCAGGCCGCCGACGCAGCCTATCAGGCCCTGGCCGAGCAGGGCCTGCGCACCCTCGCACTGACACGCCGCAACTTGCCAGAAGGTACTGCCCTGGATGAAGAACACATAGAACGGGATCTCACGCTCCTCGGTATCGTGGGTATCATTGACCCGCCCCGCCCAGAGGTTCCGGATGCGGTGCGACTGGCCCGGAGCGCGGGCATACGGAGCATCATGATCACCGGTGACGCACCGGCAACAGCCCTGTCTATCGACCGGTCCATCGGCCTACATGCCCAAAGGGCTATAAGGGGCCGAGAACTAAAAGCCATGGATGACAACAGGCTGCGCAGTGCCCTGCGAGAAGATGTGGTCTTTGCACGTACCACCCCCGCGGACAAACTGCGCATCGTGAGTGTGCTCAAAGAAATGGGTCATGTGGTGGGGATGACCGGCGACGGCGTAAACGACGCCCCGGCCCTGAAAAAGGCGGACATCGGTATCGCCATGGGCCTGCGGGGGACCGATGTGGCCAAAGGCGCGTCTGACATGATCCTCACCGATGACAACTTTGCCTCTATCATCGGTGCAGTGGAGGAAGGACGCCGCCAGTACGACAACATCCAGAAGTTCGTGCGCTACCTGCTATCGTCCAACATGGGCGAGGTGGTCGCCATCTTCGTCAACATCCTGCTGGGCGGGCCACTCATTCTGCTGCCGGTGCAGATTCTGTGGATGAACCTGGTGACCGATGGCGTGAGCGCTGTAGCCTTGGGAGTGGAACCTGTTGAAAAAGGGATCATGGAACGCCCGCCCCGTGCAGCCACAGAACCGATCCTGAATCGCGAGGGCATTCTCATGATCCTGCTGCTGGGCGGATACATCGGCGTGGCAACTCTGTGGTTGTTCCATCACTATCTTGCCGCGGGCAGAGGGGACACAGGGGTGCTCATGGCACAGACTGTGGCCTTCACCGGCATCGTTATGCTGGAAATGATAAACGTATTCAACTACCGTGCCTTGCGCGGGCCGCTGTCAATGATCAGGTTCTTCTCCAATCCATTTCTGCTGCTTGCATGGATGGCGAGCGTTGGCTTGCAGGTATGCGCAGTCTATGTGCCTTTTCTGCAGAAGGCTCTGCACACGGTACCGCTTGGCTTGGCCGATTGGGGGTTGATCCTTGCGGTGGCAGTTCCCATCTGGATTATCACTGAAGTGTACAAATGGTTTTACTGGTCGCATACAAAACGTAAAACAATCGCAGTGGCCACAGTTTCTTTATAAAAAGAAGGAATGGCAAAGAGATGGGATCAAACCTCAACAGTCCGTTTAGGTTTAACCCCCGACCGAAACTTAGAAGCATGGAGGTGTTGAAACAACATGACGTCAATTCTTGAAAAGGGCGGAGGGGTTTTCAAAGGTATTAAGCTGCTTCTCTGCGAGAACCCGTTACCGCCAATCGAGGAGGCAATTGCGGCGGCTCAAGCCGAGCTACGGCGAAGCAACTATTACACTGAGGCCTATTCTGAGCCCTTGCGACGACTGATTAGCGAGTGTCTGGGCATATCAGAGCGGCTGCTACACATCAATGCAGGCTCCGAGCTCATCCTACGTCAGCTTTTTGACCGTTTCGGACAGCGCGTGCATCTATTGACGCCCACTTACGCCTTGTTCCCAGAAATTGCTCAGCACTACACAGAGACGCGTCTATCTCCTGAAGACGACTTTGCCTTTGACTTGGATAAGTTGAAACTGCCAGACGAGCCGGTGGAGTTTGTTAGAATAGCCATTTAGGCATCAAAAAGGAGCTTCTAGGCTCTGCAAAGAGGGGCTGACTCATATATTCTAAGAATCAATAACTTAGCTTGGTCCGACCCGACCCTCGCATTGATTTCCGGGCCCAAAAGAATGCCTGCATTAGCCCTCATCCCGAAAGACGCGAGTGGGAAGCAAAACTGGTAACAGGCTAAGAGTCTCTATTAAGGTGAATCAAGAATCATGGAAAAATAAGATAACTGTCACGTCAAGCATTCAGGATAAGAGAGGAAGAAAGTTCGGTAGTTCAACGCCTATTTGGTAGTTACCTAGGGAAGGCATACAAGAACAAGGTGATTGGTACATAAGTCGTCACATGGAAGGCGTTTGGTGAAGTCCGTTCCCTTCGCGGATCAAGTTGAAGCGGTCTTTGACAAACGGGACCCCAAGATAAGGCTTCCTAAGGCCGAGAAGGCAAGGGAAAAAGAAATCAACATAAAAGTCAAATAAGCTCGTATGAGCCCTCCCCGGGTTATAAACGCCAAGGATATATGATATAGCTCAGTTAGACCACTACTCGCTAATCAGAAAGGAGCGCCTTCCGTGGAGAAAAAAATCCTGCTAGCCGTCGATGGTTCTATCCATTCAAGACATGCGGTCCAGTACGCCGTCAGAATGTCCTCTGTTGTAAAAGATTTTGCCTGCACCCTATTACATATACAACCAAGCATTTCTCAGTTTCTCCTGGATGAGGCCAGGACTGACTTCAAGGCCAAAGCCCAGCTGAAGAAGGTCCTCTGGAAAAACGCCGAGGACGCCCAGAGTATGCTCGAAAAGTACAAGGCCCGAATGGTAAGAATGGGAGTCGCCGACAAACGCATCGATGTGGCAACCCAGCCAAGGTCGTTAGGACTAGCCAAAGACATTCTGGAACGCGCTCAGGAGGGTCTCTATGATGCCATCGTCGTGGGACGAAGAGGGCTTTCGCGGGCCCAGAAGGCCTTTATGGGGAGCGTCACTGGCAAATTGGCGGAGCATTCCAGGGTAATACCCGTGTGGATGGTAGATGGCAACGTGACATCCACAAGGATCATCGTGGCCGTGGACGGCTCTGAGTATTCACTTCGCGCAGTGGATCACTTGGGCTTCATGGTTGGGGAAAACCCGAACATCTCAGTGACGCTATTCCATGTCACGCCAAGGCTCAGGAACTACTGCGTGATCGATTTTGACGAAAAAGAAACTGACATCCAGCAAGTCGTTGCACAAGGCGACAAAAGATGCATCGATAGCTTCTATGCCCATGCCAGGAAGAAGTTCAAGGAGGCCGGCATCCAGGAAAAACAGATTGAGATTAAGGTGACCAAGCGTGCCGTGAATGTGGGAAAGGCCATCTTGGATGAGGCCAAGAAGGGCAACTACGGCACAGTGGTTATTGGCAGACGGGGCGCCTCCAAGGCTTTCTTTATGGGCAGTGTGTCAAGATATGTACTCGACAGAACCGCGAACCGAGCCTTGTGGCTGGTTTCATGAATGGACTGGTAGGCATTGCAATCTTCTTCTTGTTGCATTTACCGGCTCGCTTTCCGCAAGCCCCGCCCTTCAGGGTGGGGAGTTTCACTTTGTTGACACCATCAGCAACAGGCGAAAGAAACAGATCCTGGAGGCGGGTGAATGTAAGGACTAGAGCCGACTATGTCCAAGTCCAGATTGGACAGGCGGCGAAACTTGGATCAAGAAGCAGCGTACGGCTGAGTTCGGTTCATAGAATATCACTCTACCACCCACACTGTGCAGTTGCGAGCATGGGTGACAATCTTACTGGAGACACTGCCGAAGAGAAACTCCTCACTTCGTGAAAGCCCCTGTCTTCCCAGTACAATCGTATCATACTCTAGTTCATCCCGCTCCGAAAGAATGCACTCGGCCATGGAGGGACAATACCGCAGAGGGGAACGGACTGAGACAGTATCTGGGGCGAAGCCAGCGCCAATCAAGATTTGTCGACAGTCCTCTAACACAGCGTGCATTTTCTGCTTGTACTGGTCGAGCCATTCATCTCTCTGGGCAGTGCTGGAAAAGTAGTCCTCCTCTGCCTCAAGGAGTTGGGCAACGTAGGATTCGAGAAGTTTTTTATAGTAACACAGGTGCCCCTTTGATTAGAGACATCATTAAAGCTGCTCGAAAATTTATTCGTGAAGAATTGCAAGTTCTAGAAGATGACAAAGATATAAAGCGAGAGTGTCGCTACCAACCCATTGCGCGAAGGTCTGATGAAGACTAAACCTAACCAGACTCTTGCCGTCGATCGCTAATCCCCACAGCTGAAGAGCGCCGTTTACTGATACCTTTCATACATCTGTTCGTCACTCGCTAAATTCCAGAATAAAGACTTCTGCTCGCTATTATGGAGAGAGTAAAGATATCATCCTTCCGGGGCCCCGTACGGCAGAATCCTGGGGCCACTGATTGCTGCCACGACTGTGCACTGTTGAACCGCGAAAGCGAGCGCATTCCCCGCTGCTTGCGGCGGGGTTAGCGAGCGAATCTGAAAATGAAAAACTTCCTTACGGTGAAGGTTCCCCGTGGCTTGCCGCGGGGGACCTTCAAAGTCCGAATTTTTTGGATTTGCAGAGTATATCGTCATTTTTTGACCGAGAAATCCGTCAAGGCTGAGTTGGCCAGCCACAGCCCCATTCCGAATCCGACGTCCTTGACCCTCATGTCCGCCTCTTAGAATCTCGCTTCCCTAAATTGCCCATCAAGAATTTGACAAGTGGAGTAATATGAATGCTAAACTACTGCTCAGGCCGGCCCACCTGGTTGGAAGGTCGTCGGTATTCAGGCAAATGATCAAGGGGGAAATACATGGCTAAAAGAGTGTGTCCTGTATGGGTGGGTTATATTCTTGCCAGTCCCATGAGAAGGTTGAAAAATGGAGACTACGAGATCTCTCTCAAATTTGAGCCTAAAAAGGAATATCAATTTCGTTATTTCATCGATGAATCCAAGTGGGAAAATGACTGGAACGCCGACAAATACGTGAAAAGCCCGTTGGGGGACAGTGATAATTGAGTATGGCCATGTCGGTTATTCATTGATCTTTTCAGATTGCTCTTTAAGCCACTTTTTAAAATCTTTATTTTCAGGCTGTTCTGATGGTCGACCTTGATTTAGCTTCTGAATCGCGTTGCCTTGGCTGTCATATTTTTCAAGCCAACGCTCAATTTTCTCCCGGTACATCGAGGTCTGATCCAACTCAAGATATCTTTTGAACAATATGGATGCCTTGTCCACATTCCTGAAAGGGCCCTCATTGGCATATAACGCCGCAAGATTATAATATGCCTTTGCATAATTCTCATCAATAGCGATAACCTCCGTGAATTCACTGCGACCCTTTTCGATTTGACCCTGCCGGCTGTATATGACACCTAGCATGTAGCGCACGTCACGATCCCTTGGATTATACTCCAACACTCGCATAAACTCACGTTCCGCCTTATCATAATGGCCGTTCTCATAGTGTTTCTTCCCTGCATTTAAGTGGTGGCGTATATTGTCTTCCGGGGTGTCTGGACGCTTTCTGACACGGTCCGTAAATGAACAGGAAGAAAAAACCAAAATAAAAGCGGCGCCGACACACAGAAAACTTATCACGTTTGTCTTTGCTTTTGTCATCATCTATCCGCTATGAGCCCTTTCGTCTCGTTCAGGTGCCGTAAACATATCGTCTGGAAGTTCATATCCGGACATCGTCAGGTCATTATAGAAAATGGGTTTTTGCCCCGTGGGTCCCAACGATCCAAGGATGTCTCCTCCTGGTTCGATCCCTTCCTGACAAAACTTGAAAATATCTACAACGCGGTAATTTTCATCATTTCCTACAGGAAGAACTTCGGATATGTGTGAGACCTTTCTGGAACCATCATGATAACGTGACGTCTGAATGACGATATCGATGGCCGATGTCACCTGAGCCCGGATCGCTTTTAAAGGGAGTTCAACCCCTCCAAAAAGCGTGAGTGTTTCCAGCCTGGCAAGTGCGTCAACAGGTGAATTTGCATGAATCGTTCCCATCGATCCTCCGTGGCCTGTATTGAGGGCCTGCAAAAAATCAAGGGCTTCTCCGCCGCGGATTTCTCCAATGACGATCCGGTCGGGCCGCAACCGAAGTGTGGATCGAAGCAGATCCCGGATACTCACCTCACCTTTGCCGTGCCTGTCAGGAGGCTTGGATTCCAGGGGCACAACGTGATCCTGCTGGAGTTGTAGTTCAGCCGAGTCCTCAATGACGATGATCCGTTCATTGTTGGGGATGAGAGATGATATGGCATTCAGCAGAGACGTCTTGCCAGAGCCTGTTCCACCTGAGACAATGACATTTTTTTTAATGTGAGTACATGCCTCTAGAAATTGAAGGGCTTTTTGGTTCAGCGATCCGAATTCAATCAGCTTTTCAACGGTGAGGGCATCTTTTGAAAACTTTCGTATGTCAAGGCAAATTCCTCTTCGGGCACACGGTGGAAGGATGGCATGGACACGCGATCCATCCGGCAGACGAGCATCCATGTATGGGGTCTCTTCGGTCAGTCGCCGTTTAACAAACTGCGAGATATTGTTCACCGCACTCATCAGCGCATCCGCCGATTCAAATCTGGCACCCGTTCGTTCCACCTTGCCTTTGCGTTCAACCCAGATCTCGTCCGGGCTGTTTATCATAATTTCTGAAACTTCGGGATCATCAAGATAACGGATAATGGGAGCGAGAAAACTTCTGACTGTCTCTGAAAATTGACTGCTCATCAACGCTTACCTCGTTCACTGCTACTCATATTTTGCAATTCGTGATTTTGCCTTTTGGTAATACTCATTTTCTGGCGGACACATTTCAAGAATCATTTTCCATTTTTGAATGGCCTGCGTTGGATTCAGCTCCTCAAGGATGTAGCCGTCCTCATAAAGCCTCTTCGCCTTCTCGGCAAGCAAGCCCTTGATCTCTAGACACCCCCTATGCCCGGGGCTTGCCTTCAATGCTTTCGTGCACTTTGCATATGCCTCGATATATTGTTCATTCTCGTAAGCTTCCCGGGCCTGACGGTAGAACTCGTCTGCCATATAGATGGCAATGGTACTGGAAAAATGACTTTCCCCCTGGCCAATGATCTCCTGGTCAATATCGAGGACCTCTGACCACGATTGGAATGCCTGGCCGAATTGTCTGCTATTATATTCGGCAAGCCCTTTGTCATACACCTCTGCAATCCTTGCCATACTTTCTTTTAAAGAGGATGCCTTGATCTTTAAGGGGTCCTCCGGTGACATCTTCAGCTCTAATACGGCATTAAGTTTAGTCATAGCTGCCTTCGTATTCCCGCGGCCGTAATATTTCAGAGCCTGATCAATCAGTTTTTTACCCTTTTCATTTAGAGAAGACGTCTGCGGTGGTTGTTGTGTCCTTTTCCGTACTCGAGTTGCTTCCTTTTTCTTGGCCTGCGCCATCTCATCACGGGCAAATTGAATTTCCAGCATTGCTTCATCAATGTAGACACTTTCCTGGCAAATTCCCTCCAGTTGTTTAATACCTTCCGTGTAATGTGCCTGACTGATCAAAAGCAGTCCTTCTTCAAGAAGACTGCGGTTAAGCGACTCTATTTTGGCCTGAAAGATTCCGTCCGGCACACCGGGATAATCAGGATCAATCCTTTGGACCTGTTCGAATTTTTCAATGGCCTCATCCCAGAGACGGTTCGCTAAAAACTCATTGGCGGTATTGAAATATATGTCAGCCATGCTTTCGCCTAGAACGACTGGCGCGCGGGGTTTTTCCTGGGTCTCAAGTGGTGGCTTTTGGGGAACCAAGGGTTCCATCATATCCGTGCCTGATTGCTGTACTTGCACCGCCGGCCTCTTTTCAGGCTCCTTTGTTTCTCGTGATATGGCAACCAAGACGATGACGATACACAAAAGGGCCAGGACACCTATCAAGACCTTATTGGTTAACTTCTTTTTTTCCTTCCTCTTGACTTCTAATAAAAGCTCTTCTTTTGAAATGACTTCATCCTTATGAATGAATTTAAACTTGAAGGAGCCGATCTTAATCTCATCGTCCTTTCGGAGGACGTATTCTTCTCGCAGACGGGAAGCGTTCACAAATGTCCCATTCTTGCTGTTCATGTCCCTTAAGACGCAGTCATTTCCTTCGATGCGGATCGTGGCATGAATACTTGAAACGGTTTGATCATCAAGGGTTATGGAACAATCTCGTGAACGTCCTACCGTTGTCTCTGACTGATCCACAAGATATTCTTTCCCAA
>Ga0307424_1001337_pt1 | contig 13013 bp, 6 predicted proteins | sample SalMarWE160320MG_FD_202157 | JGI IMG/M metagenome (GOLD analysis project Ga0307424, IMG submission 202157) | Salt marsh sediment microbial communities from the Plum Island Ecosystem LTER, Massachusetts, United States - WE1603-20 | ecosystem: Environmental > Aquatic > Marine > Intertidal zone >... | reverse complement strand
TGGGTCGGTAGCTGTAATAAACGCCCCAATTATCGCGAGAGAATTGATGCGATTAGGTGCTGAAGTTTTTGCAGTAATGTCAAAGGCAGCTACAGAATTAATTAACCCTTCTTTAATGCATTGGGCTACAGGTAATCCCGCTATAACTAATTTAACAGGGGAGGTAGAACATGTTTTTTTTGCAGGAAATAGACCTAAAGTTTTTGGAAAAGCAGATCTAATCTTAGTATGTCCAGCTACGGCAAATACGATATCAAAAATTGCTAATGGAATAGACGATACTCCTGTTACTACATTTGTTTCTACAGCGTTTGGATCAAATATTCCAATTGTAATTGTCCCTGCGATGCATGAGAGCATGTATCATCCCATTCTTGAACATAACATTTCATTATTAAAAAAATATGGTATGGATATTTTAGGACCAAGAATTTCTGAAGGGAAAGCTAAAATTGCAAAAGTGGATGACATAATTGACCGAGTTATCGATTTAATAATTGCTAAGAGAGATTTAGAAGGAATTAAGATATTAATAACAGCAGGACCCACAAGAGAATACATTGACGAGATTAGGTTCGTTTCAAATAAATCCTCGGGGCGGATGGGTGTTGAACTTGCTAAGGATGCATCAGCAAGGGGAGCGGATGTATTATTGGTTGCAGGGAAATGTATGGTAAAAATTCCCGATTATGTAAATACGATCAATGTGGTCTCCTCAGATGATTTCATAAATGCGGTTAAAAATGAATTATCTTATAAAGATTTTGATATTTTCATATGTGCTGCGGCTATTTCTGATTATAAACCAATAGATTGTGTTGAAGGTAAGATCTCTTCTGATGATGTTAAGGAGCTCCAAATTAATATGAGATTAACTCCTAAAGTTATCAACGTAGCTCGTAAGAAAAACTATAAAGTATTTATCGTTGCTTTTAAAGCAGAAACTAATGTTTCAAGAACTGAACTTATCGATAGAGCTTATGAGAGGTTATTAAGTTCCCAAACAGATTTAATTGTGGCTAATGATGTAGGTAGGGAAGATGTGGGCTTTGGAAGCAAGGAAAATGAGGTATATATCATCAATAAAGCAAAACAAATATCACATATTGAAAAAGCTTCTAAAAGATATATAGCTTCTAGGATATTAGATATAACATTGGAAAACTTCCGAATACGGAACATTAAATAAAATTCATGCTATTTTACTTTTTAGTTTTGATTATAGGAAAAGATTTAAATAATAAATCGATTTCTTTTCAAAATGAATCAAAATTTGGAAGCACAGCCTTCAAGATTTTTAATAATTTTATTAGAATTATGTTATTAGTAATGATCTAGAAGATAGTTATGTGTTTATAAATTAAATTTAAAACACTATTAAAACTGATAATATAGGTTTGGAGTGAGATTAAAATTTCATCTGATGAGGAAGGTACAATCAAGCAAGGTACAATAGCACAATTTATGCGCAAAAGAACACAATTAGTGGGTTTTGAATTCGGATACTGGAAACATTCTCAATATATAACAGAATTCTTAGATAATTGTTTAGATGCTATTGAAACGTTTCATTGGAATGAAATTGAAAAATCTGATTCAAGAAATAAATTTTCTTTGGATCAAGAAACAGCCTTAGAAAATTTATCACTAATTCAAGATTTCTTAGAAGAAGGAGAAGCAGATAGTGATGATAAAGAGGAATTATCAATAGATAAAGAAGAAGAGGCAGGAGAAATAATTGACAAAGCCGAAATTGAAGTAGAAGAAGAAGTCCAGCGAATTTTAGAGGACATTGATGAACTTTTAAAACCTGTTATTGCTTTAGTCGATATAGAGCCAATCGTAGTCGTTAGATTAAGAGAATCTGAGCCTCCGTCTTTTTTAACTTCGGAATTGTCACAAAAAAATGTAATGAATTATACATTAGAGATATTTGATAATGGAATCGGAATGAGTAAGGGAGATCTTCGTAAATTTGGAAAATATTTAGCAAGTTCAAAAAGCGTTGAATTAAAACAAACTCGAGGTAGTCAAGGTTTTGGAGCTCCAAGTGCTTTTTCAGATGCCCAAAATACAACTGGAAAACCTATCATTGTAGCCTCTAAGACTATTGATATGGTTTATGCCAATGCATCTGAGTTTTTCACCACTTCAAAGAATGAAAAACGTTATTTAATACATCCTGTTGATGTTGATAGCCCTTTTGGTCATGGGACATACATTAAATTAAACTATTTAAATGTGAAATATGTGAGAGGTTATGTAGATACTTATATAAATGAGACTGCGTTGATGAATCCTCATGTCACAATTCTTTTCATTGATCCTTATGGAGAACACATAACATATCCAAGATTAGTATCATCATTTCCAAAACAACCTAAATATGCTAAACCACACCCCTCATCAACCAATATAGGTGATCTGCAGGATCTTATATCAAAATCAGAAAACTTAACAGTATCTGCATTTCTGCAAGAAAATTTTGTGCGAATTAGCCCAAAAACCGCAAAAGAAATCATAAATATTGCTGAAAAAGATTTACAAGAGAAAAATAATCTACTTATCCTTGAAGAGGGATTCATTACAAAATCAAAGAAAAAAGAGGATCCAATTTACTTTTTAAAGAATGAAAAAAGGGTGTATGGACGCTCAGAAAAACCAAGAGATAAACTCATTATTTATCTATTAGATTCCGAAGATTTAAAGGACGATTACTGGAATCTAACTAATGAGATTAATAAGTGCGATAAAAACATTATAAATATAGATAAAACTATAAGAAAAAATAATCGTCGAAAAGAAACAATTGATACAAAAAAAGAACAAAAAAAAATCGAGAAAGAAGTGGATAAACTAGTAAAAGAGATTGAAAATATCGATAAACAAAAAGAAGAAATTAAAAATCAAATATATAATTTAATTAAACGTAATGAATCCGGATTAATTGAACAAAAAAAATTTCTTTCTCGGACTGAATATGAAGATTTAATTCGAGAAGTTCAAATTTCTAAAGCTAAACCTATTGAATTGAGTAATGAACAATTCAATTCTCTTTTTCATGCATTTAAATCAATTAAGTATATGGCCCCACCGACTGATACTGCTATACCCGTTGGGGATATAGTATTAGAAAATACTTTAGTAAAAGAAATCGGTCTAAAAATATCAGAAAATATCGAAGATTTTGATGATCCTGTTTCAAACCTTGTATCTGTTAAGGAAAAATTATTGAAAGAGAAGAAAAAGCAAAATGCTTTATCAAGTGAAGATGTTCCTTTAGATCACAGCGGAATAGATAGCGATATAGAAATAACGGTCTCAAGAATTCTCGCAAGTTATGATATTTTAGATAATAATGGAGATCCAAATGAATTCAATATTTTTATTAATAAGATATTTAAAAACTTAAATAAAGATTTAAGAAGTAGTTATCGTGAACTATTAAATTATTTTACCGATGTTCATTCAAAAGATGATGATTTTGTTTCTGCAGAAACAAGACCTCCAACAAGCGGTAAAGGTTTAGCATATGTGGTTGAAGCAGCTTTGGCATATTGTAATGATCCTAAAAAATTAGATACTCCTAAACGTTCAAGGGATGTTTTATCTAGATTTGTAAATCGTACGCCCAAATTGAGAGACAGTGCGGAATGTGCTATAACTAAAGCGGTTCAATCTGTCAATTGGAAAAATTACAAATTAGACACCTTTGATAACAACTTACCGAAAGGTCCTATTAAACTTTTAGTTAACATTTCAGGTCCTTATGTACATTTAATGTTTAAATCTCAATCTAAAAATGCTTTAGCAGATGATGAGGAATTAATTAAAGAGATTAAATATTGCCTAGAAGCAATTGCAAGACGTTTAAGAGCATATTTAAATAAAAAAGATACATTTAGAAAGACAGAAAAACGATCAAGTGTCATTGAAAAATATATTCCCAAATTTGTAGAGAGTCTATTTAATATAGTGAAAACGACGGAGAGTGAGTATAAAAATACAACCTCTCCAGAAGAATTAGAATTGTTAATGAAAGAGGCAATTGGTAAAAAAGCCATACCTAAATTAGCTATAGAACCAAAAATAGAGAAAAAAGTTATACCAGAACAAGAAGAGAGAAAAGAAATCCCTAAAGAAATTGAAATTGAATGGGAAAAAGAACCTGTTGATAAAGAACGTGAAGATGAAGATCAAAAACATAAGAAAGAGATTTTTTCTGAAAAATCTCTATTAAAATGGACAATTAGAGAATTAATAGAGTACAGTAAAGAATTTGGGATTTCCATTTCACCAAATTCAAGAAAAATTGACATAATTAAAGAAATACAAGCTCACTATAAAACTGACGCTTTCATTGAAAAACCAACGATAGAAGTAGAGGATGAGCTTGTCAAACTTGTTTCGAAAAGACCTGAATCTATTGAAAATAGAATTACTATTGAAGAAGGTAAATCTATAAAAAAACCATCACAAAAACCAAAACCTAAGAGAGTAATTCCTCAAACCGTTCAAACAACGTTACCCGTTATTACAACAGATAAAATTTTAGCAACACTTAACAACGAATGGCAAAACATAACACATCTTATCTTCAAATTAAAAATTAAAGATATGATGGATGCAAGGTATCTCCAGAATCGTTTAAAAGAATTAGTAAGGAGAAAAAAAGTGGAAATGTTAATTATTAAAAATAAGAAACACTGGAAATTAAAATGAGGTAAACAATAATGGCAACTAAAAGTGAAAGTTGGGATTTAAAAGCGACAAAACAACTATATCAAGAATACCTAAGTAGAAATATGAAAGAACAGAAAAAAAAAAAAATTTTACCTGTAGAAACTGTTGAAATCGATGATTTAAATAAAGCTCAAGCTCTTAAAAGAATACGTGAATTTACAGATTCCATTATAGAAAAAATTTATAAAAATGGAAGACCATCAATTTCTCTTCCTTCAAGAACCACTGGAAATATAATATGGGATGAGGAAAATGATTTACTTCTTTTAGGTAAACAAATGATGGAAAAACAATTCCATTCGCTAGCAAGTGTAGCTGATATGACCCGTTTGATGAAAGTATTAGAAAAAGTGAATGAATTATTACTAAAAGATCTTCACGCGACTAAAAGAGAAATTTTCTATTCAGCAGTTACACTTTTTGGAGATCAAAAAAATAGTGATAAATGCATAGAAGATGTGGCTAGTATGCTTTACACTACAAGAAATTCAACACATATCGTCGCTTCTGCTAAAGGATCTTGTGTAGGAAGACTTCGAATAAGAGATAAGAATGATATTATTGACCTTGAAGGTTTAGGTGGTGGTGGATGGACAATATCTCCAATGCTTGATAATATAGAGATTATTGAGTCTGATGCTGAATTTATATTAGTAATAGAAAAAGATGCTGCGATGATGCGTTTAGCAGAGGCAAGATTTTGGAAGAAATATCCGTGTATTCTATTAACCGCACAAGGTGTAGGAAATGTAGCAGTACGTATGTTTTTAAAAAGGTTAAGTAAAGAGTTAAATCTCCCCGTCTTTAGTTTAGTGGATAGTGATCCTTATGGTCATTATATTCATTCGGTTTATCTCAGAGGTTCTAAGAGATTGAGCTATGAAAGTCCATTTCTAGCGACTCCCAAGATTAAACTTTTGGGTGTATTGACTCGAGATTTGGATAAATATAAAATTCCAAACTCTGTTCGCATTCCTATGAATAAACAGGACATAAAAAGAACAACAGATCTCCTCAACGAAGATTTCGTTAAAAAAAATAAAAATTGGGAAGAAGACCTTAAATTAGCATTGAAATTGAAAGTTAAAGCTGAAATTCAAGCTTTTTCATCTCATGGTTTTGAATTTCTAACAGATAGATATTTACCCGAAAAATTGACAACAGGAGACTGGATTTAATTTGGAGATGAGATGAAATGAGAATATTTCATAAAAAAGATGGAGGAATTGTCCAACTTGTAGACAAGGATGAAATTAGAGAATGGCCAGTTGAACTCCCTTTAATTTTTATTGAATATATAAGAAAAGACAAGTTAGCTAACTATAAGGATAAACAAGTTGAGAAAGAAATAGAAATATATTTAGATGAGATTTTAACAGAAATCGCCATTCCAAGAATGATCTCGGTTTTAGATGGTGAGAATGAAACAGAAATTAAAACAGTCCTTGAAAGAATTGATGAATTAGCAAAAAAAAAAATTGATTTAGTAAAACCAATAAAACCATACATTGAAAAATTAGATAAAAAATCAAATAAGAATGATATCAGGAAGGCTTGCGAATCCATTTTATCAACATTTATAAAAGAAGAAAATAAAAAAGCCCTTGCTGAGAAAAGGAAAATAATGAGGCAGATAGAACAAGAATTTCTTCAAGGTAAAATTAGTGGTGAAGAATACTCCAAAGCACGAAAAGAATACTTAATTATGAAAGAATAGGTTTTTTATTTTGGATTGGGTAGACAAATCAAAATTTTTAGAATTTATTATTGAAAATGATGTAGTTGGTTTTTTTAATGAACCAATCAAATTAAAATCAGGAAGATTATCGAATTGGTACGTAAATTGGAGGAATATCGCCCAAGATGTTTTTCTAATGGATCAACTTACTGATTTCATAATTTCTTTTGTAGAATTCTTGAACTTAAAACCTGATTGTTTTTATGGTGTACCTGAAGGTGCAACTAAATTGGGTATAATTTCACAACTAAAATGGGCAAAAAAGCAATCAAATTACAGTAAAGGAACATACCTATTACCGATGGGGAGGGGAAAGATAAAAGACCACGGAGATCCTAAAGATCGATTTTTCCTTGGTGAACCTAAAGGAAAGGTTATAATACTTGAAGATACTACCACTACAGCTGGTTCTTTAATTGCAGCAATTAAATCTTTAGAAAAACTAGATGTAGAAATTATTGCTTCAATAGTTATGACAGAAAGGAATGAAATACGTGATGATGGGAAAAATGTCAAAGAAATCCTTTTGGAAGAGAATGTGAATTTTTTTACTATGAGTAATGCTCTAGAAATTATCCCTTTATTAAAACCAAATAAACTCCAATCAAGTATTATTAAGAGTTATTTTAAAAAATATGGTACGAGGCAAATAGAACTTTAGATTCATTCAAATGTTAAAAAGAATGTTCTCCACTTTTTTATTATTTTATAAATCTTATTAAATAGTAAAAGTTCTGATTTTGTCAATCTTTTTTCATCATCCAAAGAAAGTTCGGTTTTTGCTAATTTTAACAATTTTAATAACCTGCTATCAATGATATTAGTGGTATAAGAATTATATCTATCAAGATCCATTTTTGGTTTTTTCTTATCTTCTACAGCCTTTTCCATTATGGAACGAAACTCTTTAGATTTTATCAAAAAATTATCCTTATCTTGTTGGATGAGCTTCTGACTATCCCTTTCTCTAATGGCGAACCTTTGGATATCAACATTGTCATATATCTCATTTTGGCTCACGGCTAAAATTCCACTTTCAATAAATGGAATAGCTAAAAAATTTTTTATCCTATATTTTTTTCCTTTTTCAAAGGGTCCAAATGAATCTCCCAATAACGAGAAACCCTTATGATCATTTATACATTCAGTAGATAAACCTTCATTTTTAAATATAAAATCTAATCGTTTCAAAGCATCGTCTAAAGGAATTTCAATTTTTGCCATATTTTTCACACCATATTTAATAATCTAAAATTCTTTTATCTATTAAATTATTTAGCAACCAGAAATAACAGTTATTAACAATTTAATATATTTAGAGTGATCCACGTTTTGTTAGGAGAATTAGCGATCATAATCATATTCATAGTATTTTTTTTTATTGGTTTTTTTATTATTTACAAACAAGTAGCTTTAGTTAAAAAAGGAGAATTTAGTTTTATTGATCAGCTGCAATGTTTGTTTTATGGGCTTATATTCAGTATTGCGGTGATGGTTGTTGTAGGAATGGCATTCATTTTTGCTGATAATACACTCCATCCTCTCATATTAATAATTCCTTTTGCAATATGTCTTGTGTACATTTCAATCTATCCTCTCATTGATTTCTTATTTATTGCTCTTAGTGAAGAATCAGACGAAGGTTTAACACCATTTCACAGATTCATAAGTAAAAATATCATAAATAAATCAAGTAATAAAATAATTTCAGCTATAGTGGCCCTATTATTATATTTCTTTTTAATTATTCCACCAATATTAATATCTTTAATGGGATTTCCTTTTCAAACCTTATGGATCTCTTGGATGCTATTTTACCCCCTCCTAATATTAACATATTATGGTTCTAAAGGATATATATCCGGAATTTCACATCAATATTATCATATACCTGATATCAAGAGATCTATTTTCTTGAATTTTGAAGATAATAAAAGAGGGATGCGTCAATTTCTGACAGATCCTTCACCATTCATTATGCTAGGGTTAATGTTGTTTGTTTTTGTATGGGCATGGATCTCACTTTTCCAAACTATAGGATTCTATTTTACTGGATCTTTAGCAATTTCTACGATGTCTTCCTATTTTGTATATGTTACTCTGTTTTTTGGAATTGTGGGATACTTTACTCGATTTTGGGGTCGAAAAATTAAGTATCGCGGAATTGATATTTATTTCGCAGCATATTTAATGGCGGCAATAGGTATAAATGTTTTAGTTAATTTTTTAATTGTAAATATCGGTATTCTATCAAGTTCTTTTAATTACTGGTCATTTACAGCAGGAATTGTACCCGTTTCTAATAGTTTTGCTTGGCCTGCTGTTATTGAGGAAACAATTTTGATAATTATAACATCCTATTACTTTCTTGTAAAAACGAACGAATTCAAATTTAATATCAAATATTCCAAAATAACTGAATGTGGTCAAACTTTTGATCCAATACCACTATTTAATTTTATTAAAAATTCAGATAAAAAACTAAGAGATTATGCTGAAAATACCTTACAATTAATGTTTGAGCGAATACCTTTGAAATCAAAAAAATATTTGAACGACTGGAAATTTAAAAATTCATTGATTGACGGGATATGTGATCCAAATCCTAATTCCAGAGAAATATCAATTAAAATTTTGATACAATTAGAGAGCGATGTTCCTGATATTGTGTTGCCCTGGATTGTGGAATCTCTTGAATCTCCAAATTATGATAAAAGCATTTCTGTTGCTCGCACTCTGTTTATAAATGATAACCAATTAGTTGAAAAATTGCCCGAAAATCTTCTTATCAATCTCATCAACGATCCCGAATGGAGGTTAAGATTAATAGGTATAAAATTACTGAGAAAAATTAATTTGAGGGAAGAAGAATTAATTTCAAAATTTAAATTAATTGAATTTCTTAACGATCCAAGTGTAAATATACAAGTAGAAGTACTAAAATTATTATCTGAGTCATCTTATCAGATCCCTCAGAAAATTATTTTTGAAAAACTCTCCTATTCACAACAAAAAATTAAAGCTGCAGCAATTCAATGCTTAAATAATATTGATATTCAGAAAATTGATTTGAATTTAGTATCAAAGATTATTCCTTTTATGAAAGATCCTAGGAAGTCAGTTAGAGCTTCAATGTTTGACATTATATCGAAAATCGGTAACTTTAAGAAATTATCGATTCCAATATCACCTATTTTAGATGGATTGACAGATTCAGCAGTGAACGTGAGAAATTCAGCTGTAAATGCTTTGGAAAAATACTATAATGAATCCCCAAAAGCTTTAGATTTAGATATGATTATAAATAAAATCGATATTTCAAATATGGGGGTTGTAACCAGTATTATAACACTTCTGGGAAAATTATGGCATTATAATCCTGAAAAAATATTATCTACCTTATTAAAATATATAAAACTTGGAAATGATGAGGTAAAACAAAAAATTTCCTCAATCTTAACTCAAAAATCAGAGAATGACACGCTTTTTATCTTAAAAAGACTGATACTCTTAGAAGATGATTCTGGATTCATATCAAAAGGCGTTGTATCTACAACAATTTCTAAAATTGCATCTAAATATCCTGTCGAAGTAATACCCTTTTTAAACGAATGTTTGACATCAGAGGATCCAAATATTGTCTTAAATGCAATCCTTTCTTTAGAAAGTTTAATAGAAAATAATAGTGAAAGCTTAAATTTAGCAGAAATCATTAAGATTTTAAAAAAAAGATTAGAACCAAAAATTAAAAAGGAAATAGCTCAAATTATTTCTAAAATAGCGAAAAAAAACCCAACCATGCTTAAACCCGTGATGAACGATTTGTTAATGTCAATTGAAGATTTAGATTCTAATTCAAGGATAATGCTGATGAAATCGTTTCTTGAGATTGTAAAAAATTATCCTGAACTTGTTCCAATAGGTTTTGTAATTTCATTTTTGCAGGATAATGATTCATTTGTCAGGGAAACAAGCACTAAAATTTTAGGATATATCGGTGATATAGATCCGGTAGAATCTACTGATGCTCTTATTAATTTTTCATTAAAAGATGATGAATGGATCGTTCGAGATGCTGCCGTGTTAAGTTTAGGAAGACTTATCAACAAATTTAAAGGTAATGAGGAAATCATTAGAAAATTGGTCATACTATTAGATGATAAAAATAGTTGGGTTAAGAGATCAGTAATGAATTTATTATCCTCAATTTCAGGCTTAGATTCAGATAAAATTCCTTTTAATATCGTTGAGAAAAATCTAAAGAATGAAGATCCGAAGATTAGAGAAGGTTTGGCTAATCTTTTGAAAATTTTTGGATTTACAGAAATTGATATGATCTTTGATTCTATCCTATTATTATTAGGCGATGAATCAAAAGATGTGCGTAACAATATGATTAACTCAATGGTCAGCATTATCCAAAAAAAAGGATTAACTGACATCCTATCAAAATTACTAAAAAATCTAAGTGATGAGGGATCAATTACATCACAACAATCTATTGCTATAATCTTAGGCCGAACAGCGAGATATGAAGAAGAAAAAATAAAAAAACGCATCATAGCTTTATTAAAAATTAGGTGTGAAGCATCTCAAGACCCAATTATATGTGAAATTTTGAATAAGTTAAAAGAAGACTAGATAAGGCAAATATTAAATCAATTAAATTTACTAAATTTCATCTCTCTTGTTCCTTTTTTTTGTAAATGATTATTTTTACCTTAATAAGCTTAAATCATTAATATGTCTGATTAAAATATCATGAAAAATAATTTTGGTATATTAATGGATTCTCGAAGGTGAATTAAGATTACAACCCCCTCATCACAAACAGCTATGCCTATACCTATTACTCAACGAATTGAAGATTTTTACAGATATTTTGAAGAAAAACCAGGAGTTTACAAATATCAAGATAAAATCAATGACATCTTCTCTAAGGGCGGGACGACTCTCATTGTCGAATATGAGGATTTATTAGCATTTGATTCTGAAATAGCAGAAATGTTAAGAAAAGATCCAAAAACCATTTTAGACGATGCAATTGAAGCATTCAAAAATATACTCACGTTTCAAGGGAGTAAATTAATAAACCAAGATTATTTTGTGAGAATTTCAACTAAAGATGAAAATTGTTCCATATTTATTCCTTTAAGGGGATTAAGAGCAAAAAATATCGATAATCTTATATGGACTAAAGGAATTTTGGTAAGAAGTTCTGCTATTAGACCCAAATTAGTAAAAGCTATTTTTGAGTGCAATCTTTGTGGCGCTCATATAGAAGTTGAACAATACTCTTCAAAATTAAGGGGACCAAAAGGATGCACTAATACTAGATGCAAAGCTAATTCTCAATCAGATTTTAGACTTATATCCAAAATTTCTGAGTTCATTGATTGGCAAAGTATAATGATACAAGAAATACCCGAGGATTTACCCCCTGGAAGAATTCCGAGATCAGTACAAGCAATATTAACACATGATTTAGTGGATACTGTCAAACCGGGAGATCGAGTAAAAATTATGGGGGTCTATAATTCTGTATTAGCGCAATCCCCAGCAAGTATGAATAGTAACTTATTTAAAACATTTATTGATGTAAATTTAATCGATCCTGAAGATAAAGCGGATGAGTTCATTGAACTTTCTAAAGAGGATAAAGAGGCTATTGAAAAACTATCAAAAGAACCCAATATTCAGAGAAAAATTGCCCGATCTATTGCTCCTGTTATATATGGTCGTGATGACCTTAAATTAGCTTCTGTATTGAGTTTATTTGCGGGTACAAGAAAAAAAAGACCGGGTGGTGGTTTTAAACGTGGTGATATTCACATCTTATTTGTGGGAGATCCTGGAACTGGTAAGAGCGAAATTTTGAAAAGCGCTATTGAAGTATCACCTAGGGGTTTATATACTTCTGGTAAAGGATCAACAGCAGTTGGTTTAACAGCAGCCGTAATAAAAGATGGAGAAACAGGTCAAATGAACTTGGAAGCTGGTGCAATTGTTTTGGCAAATGGAGGAGTTGCTGCTATAGATGAATTTGACAAGATGGATACTGCAGACAGATCAGCTCTGCATGAGGCGATGGAACAGCAAACCGTAAGTATAGCTAAAGCAGGAATAGTTGCTACTTTAAAAGCTCAAACAGCGATGATTGCCGCAGCTAATCCTCGTTCTGGGAGATATGATAGATATAAAACAGCAACACAAAATATTAATCTCCCCCCATCATTACTATCCAGATTTGATCTCATATTTGTAGTAGTAGATAAACCCGATCATGCAAATGATGCCCAAATGGCAGAGTTTATTTTAAAGAATGCCATGAATGATCCTGAAAATCCAGTAGAAGATGATAGCCTAATTATAGCCCCAATTCCAGCAGATATGTTAAAAAAATATATCAAACATGCTCGTAGGACCTGTCACCCTATTCTGAGCTCAGAAGCAAAAGATCGTATTAAAGAATTTTATTTAGAATTACGAGGACAATATGATAGTGAAGATGCAGTCATATCTATTCTAGCTA
>Ga0307424_1001335_pt1 | contig 13024 bp, 9 predicted proteins | sample SalMarWE160320MG_FD_202157 | JGI IMG/M metagenome (GOLD analysis project Ga0307424, IMG submission 202157) | Salt marsh sediment microbial communities from the Plum Island Ecosystem LTER, Massachusetts, United States - WE1603-20 | ecosystem: Environmental > Aquatic > Marine > Intertidal zone >... | reverse complement strand
AACTGTCGTTATTTTACATAAAGTATTTTTATCATCTGCTCACCGGAATCGCTTTTTAGCCGGACATAATAGCTTCCTGTGCTGACTTTATTTCCAGAAGCATCCGTTGCATCCCAAATAACATGGTGGTAGTCCGCGGACAGATTTTCATTGGTTATCAGCTCCTTAACCTGTTGTCCGCGAATATTAAAGACAACCAGGTTGACAGTCTGAGGACTTGATAAACCTATGATTAATCGCGTTCTGTCATTAAAGGGATTGGGATAATTTTGCAGAAGACTGAGTCCGGCTGGCGCGAGACTGCTGAGAGTGAGTGAATCGACAAAAAGTTCCTCACCGGTTTGGATCACGGCAAAAAGTCTGTAAGTAAAAGACCGGCCGCTGCTGATATCCTCATCCGTATATGAATAGGTTTGGATACCGGTTGCGGAGGGAATGCTTTCGATTTCGCTTATTGTCTGAAAAGGTGTACTTCCCTCACGCCTGCTGACCAGCCATTTTGTATTCCCGATCTCCCTGTCAACGGTCCAGTCCAGAAGGTTCCTTCCCGGACCCGGACTTCCGGTAAATTCGAGGAGATGCACTCCCGGTTTGTTCAGAACAAAAACGATAAGGCGTTCCATATCCACCAGGCCTGAACCGACAAAATTATCCGGATTTTTATATCTTGAGGCATAATGCTTCAGTGTGTCACGAAGGGCAACGGGATTCAGAAAAGGCATCGCAGAAAGCACTATCGCGGCCGTTCCGGCCACCAGCGGACAGGCATAAGAAGTGCCATTCACATACTGGTATTCATCAATACTGCCCGAATTTATTGAATAAACCTGCTCAGCCTGGGCTGCCAGATCCGGCTTGAGCCGTCCGTCATACGTCGGTCCCTGTGAACTGGACGGCCAATATGTGCCATCCGGTCGGACCCCGCCTACCGCGATAACGCTGTCGCCATCCGCCGGTGCACCGATATATTTCCATGCGCTCAGCCCTTCATTGCCAGCTGCGCTGAAAACCGCGACGCCTTTTTTTACCGCTAAATCGGCTGCACGCGTAATAATCGCCGTATTGCCATCCATGTCCTCATACGTATATCCAACAGAATAATCATAACCCACCGATGTGGAAATAATATCTGCGCCGGCCCGCTCAGCCCACTCCGCAGCTGCCACCCAGTTGTCTTCTTCGAGATGCGTTTCAGAACTGAGATCCTCTGTTTTGGCGAGCAAAAAACGGGCCCGGTAAGCGGGGCCGATCAGCTCGCCCGGTTTATATCCGGCCAACACGGCCAGTACCTCTGATCCATGGTTGTGCTGACTGGGCAAATCACCCTCGTCATTATCGACATCAGAGTCATTGTGGATAAAATCCCAGGTATCCGTTATTTGAATCTGATTAAAAACTTCATGGTCAAGTGTGAAGCCGGTATCAAAAACAGCGATCAGGATATCCTCACCGTGCAGACCGGCCGCATGCGAGGCGGGAATGCCCAGCATCGCGTTTTGATTCAGAGATGGGCCATATTCTTCATTGTCCAGTTTGTGTAAAACAGGGGGGAGAAGACCGTTCCGCCCCACCGCTCGGATATAAGTTTTAACCGGCGATATATGCTGAACAAAACTGAATCCGGCGATCTGTTTTTTATCTGCTCCGTTCAGATAACAACTGACCGCATTCAACCAGTGCGATTGCTGGTGAATTTTAATACCCAAATTCTCTAATTGCCTGATATAGTGACCCCAGGGCGGCAGGTCCGAATAGGTGAGCAGCGGTGAGGACGAACGCAGTAAACGTCTTTCAACCGCTTTTTGAGATAAGACAGCTGCTGTTTTATACGATACCCCTGCTTCCGATATCTGCCCTTTGTCTTTGAAAAAAACCCAGTATCGTTCGGATTCTTCCGCAAAGGTCAGTTTCAGAAAAACAAAAAATAATACAGGTAAGAGGATTAATCGCATATTTATAAAGGAACCTGATTAGAACGCCGGATCATTAAATATCATAAATCCGGATTATACTTATTTGATATACACCCTCTCCATGACAATCCTTCGCAGGGGACGTTCCCGCTGGTCTGTTTTTAAACGCCCGATCTTTTCAACAGTTTCCATGCCCCTTACTACTTTTCCGAAAACCGTATATCCCGCTGCATCGAGCTGGGGCAGATCCTGCAGGCAGATGTAGAACTGACTGCCGCTTGATGCCTTCTGCGGATTCATTTGATCAGGCAGGCGCGCTGCCGCCAGGCTTCCCTTTTTGTGAGGCAATTTTATTTCAGCAGGAATCGTATACCCCGGTCCCCCGGTTCCATCATTGTTCGGATCGGAGTCCTTTGAGTTTGGATCACCGCCCTGTATGACAAACCCTTTAACAACACGGTGAAAAGTAGTTCCGCTATAGAATCCATCCTCGACAAGCTTGACAAAGTTATCCACATGAGCGGGTGTCTCGCTGGCAAACAATTCCAGTTCAATTTCTCCCACATTTGTGACAATAACCACGCGGGGATTTTGTGCACATCCGGACAAGCTAAACAGACATATGGTCGTAAGTATCAGAATTGCTGCATATTTCATTTTTTCTTCCTTTCCTTATTTTTTATATCGGCCACAATTAAGACGGACGGCTGCCCGGTGTCTGAATGGGTAGTCCGGCCTGACACATGGGGCATTGGTCTTCTTCATAGGCAATGGCAGGCATGCGTATTACAGCAAACTGATCCACCGAGAAATCAACAGCACCGTTACTGCGATCAACAATACATCCAACCCCTGCAATTTCTGCACCCTGATCTCTGACCACATCCATTACCTCTAACACGGAACCACCCGTCGTCACTACATCCTCGCAAATGAGTGCTTTTTCTCCCGGCCTTAGATTAAAGCCACGCCGTAATTCCATCTTTCCATTTTTTCTCTCAGTAAAGATCGTACGGACACCCAGTTGCCGGCCGACCTCCTGACCGACCACAATTCCCCCGATCGCCGGTGAAATCACCACTTCAATTTTTTTATTCAGAAAATTTGCCACTATTTTTTTGGCTAGTAGCTGAGTATGCTGTGGATATTGCAACACCAGTGCGCACTGAAAATAACTGCCGCTATGTAAACCAGATGTCAACTTAAAATGGCCTTTCAGTAACGCACCGCTTTCTTCGAAAATTTGCAGTATCTGATCATGTGTGGAATCACTCATAGTTTTTCTCTTGATATTTTAGATGTTTTTACTATCACTTTGTATACCGTTAAAAGTTCCCGCCATCCGGCATTTTTCCGCCTGTATCCGGTCAGTTTAATAATCCCAGTTCGTATGAATAACGGCCGCCATTTCGTCCACATAAAATTTAGCCCGTTCTCTTATTTGCCGGCTGAACTCTTTACCTTTTCCCGCGTAAATGATATCCCGGCCAATATTGATCAATAGGCCGGTTCCTTCTTTGTTGCGCCCGACCTTTATTACTTCTTTGAAGTCCCCTCCCTGTGCACCCACTCCCGGAACCAGAAAAGGCAGATCCGGCAAAGCGCGGCGCAAAATCTTCATACCATCGATATCTTTTGCACTGACTACCAGACCGCAATTATTTTTTGTATTCCACTGCTTTACCTTTTTCCCTACAAACAGATAGAGGGGATCAGTACCAATCTGCAGATGCTGAAAATCCAACGCCCCGTCATTAGAAGTCAGAGACAGGATAAAAGCGCCCCGTTCGGGATCCTGAATAAAGGGTTCAATACTATCCTTACCCATATAGGGATTTACAGTAACGGCATGTGCACCAAATTGCCGGAAATAGCTATGCGCATATATCTGGGCCGTATGCGGTACATCACCGCGTTTACCATCCAATATTAATAATGTATCTTTGGACATCATTACCTTGAGATCATTCAGAGCTTCCACACCGTTTTGCCCCTCGCTTTCATAAAAGGCCATATTGGCTTTATATGCCACTGCCAGATCCCTGGTAGCCTCGACGATCTCCCGGTTAAAAATCAAGAATGGATTCCGCTCATATTTAAGATGGGATGGAAGATTTCCGACTACCGGATCGAGCCCAATACACAGCAGGGAACTTTTATTGGAAATAAGCATGTTCAGACGATCATTAAATGGTAATGGAACTTTCACAGGATTTTCTCCTTGCACCTATGCCGTCAGGTAAAAAAGCTATTATCGGCTGTAAGATAAATTTTATATATTTCCACTAAATTTTACTTTTTCTTCATTGATAAAAACGCAGCAAGACAGATCACTGGTGACATTGACCATCGTTCTTGCCATATCCAGAAACCTCTCTACACCCAGAATCAGGGCAATACCCTCCAGGGGAATTCCGATTGTTTGCAGCACCATTGTCAACATAATAATGCCGACCTGCGGCGCACCGGCTGTACCTATGGATGCCAGGGTTGCAGTCAGAATGATCATTAATTGGTCGGTCATTGTCAGATCCATCCCATACACCGCGGCGATAAATACAGTTGAGACACCCTGAAAAATAGCCGTACCATCCATATTGATTGTTGCCCCGAGGGGCAGAACAAAACTGGCAATTTCCGGTTTACAGGCAAGGTTTTCTTCAGCGCATTCCATGCTTACCGGTAAAGTAGCGGAACTCGAACTTGTTGAGAATGCGACCAACAAAGCGGGACTTATACCGCGCCAGAAATTTTTTACTGAAAGACCTGAAAACAATTTGATAACGATACTGTTAAAAATTGTCACATGTAAGAACAGGGCCAGCAGCGTGGTCAAAAAGTATCCCAGTAAGGTAAATATAATTTCCGTACCGTATTGTCCTACAACAGACGCGACCAGGGCAAAAACACCATATGGCGCCAGTTTCATCACAAAGTGTACCAGTCTGATCGTAATATCGGTTACCGCTTCAAAAAAATTGAGTAAAACTGCTTTTCGGTCTTCCCTGAGATATGTAGCTGCAAATCCGGAAATAATGGCAAAAAATATTATTTGCAGCATATTTCCGTCGGCCAATGACCGGGCCGGATTCTCAGGAATAATATTAAGGAGTAAATCCAGTGTGGAAGGGCTTTCAATGGCTTCTGATATTTTATGACCGGCATCCTGTTCGTAGTTGCGTGTCAGTTCCTCCTTAATGGAGGCTGGAATATCACCCCCCGGGTTGATCCAATTAGCAATCAGCAGCCCGAGTGTGATAGCCAATGCCGTAGACAGCAGGTAAAAGACCAGTGTTTTTACCCCGATTTGGCCCAGTCTTTTTAAATCATTTATGCTTGCTGTGCCGACAAACAGAGAGGCTAAAACAAGCGGTACAACAATCATTTTAATAAGTAAAATAAATATTTTTCCAACCGGAACAAATACAAGAATCTGCTCTTTTAAAAGCAGGCCACTGATAATTCCCAAACACAGACCGGTCAGGATACGCGTATATAATTTTGCATTTTTGAAATTAAAGATTTGATACAGGGTGATAAACAAGAGAGAAAAGGCGGCTATCTGTACAACTGGATTACTAAAATAATCACCGGCCAGGACGAAGGTCAAAGTTGTGAGAAGCACACTCACAGCTATCAGGATAATTTTTATAGCAGACGGTAATCCTGTCAGTTGCTTCATAGACTTTTAATTCCCTTGTTGAAGGAGCGGAAATGCCTGCACTTAATAATACTCTTCCATGCTCTTAATTTTCATTAAGGATGTTTGTCCGGAAAGCATTGCTTTTACGAAGCGTTTGGCTAATTGTGGATTGGTGAGCAGCGGTACATTGTGATCTACTGAGGACCGCCGGATCAGATAACCATTGGTCAATTCCGTAGTTTCAGCATTCTTGGGAATATTAATGACCAGGTCAATTTTTCCGTTTTCAATATATGTCGCTACATTCGGTTCTTTTTTATCCAATGGCCAGTGTAACAATTGTGCTTTAATACCGTGCTCTTTCATAAATCTTGCCGTTCCGGCTGTTGCAAAAAGGTCAAATCCCATTTCTTCAAGTTGTCTGGTTTCCTGCAAAAAACCCAGTTTATCTTCCAAACTTCCGGTTGACATAAGAATCGTTTTCTGCGGTATTTCAAATCCGATCGAAATTAAACTCTTTAAGAATGCTTCATCAAAATCTTCACCGAGGCAACCGACTTCACCTGTTGAAGCCATTTCCACACCAAGCACCGGATCCGAGCCTTTCAAGCGCGTGAAAGAGAACTGAGGAGATTTAACACCAACATAGTCGATGTCAAAGGAAGAAAGCTTTGACTTGCTGATTTTTTGTCCCATAATTATCCGCGTGGCAATATCAACAAAATTATTCTTCGTAACTTTGGAAACAAACGGGAAACTTCGTGAAGCACGCAGATTGCATTCTATCACTTTAACCTCATTATCTTTGGCAATAAACTGCATATTATAGGGACCTGATATTTCCAGCGCCCGGGCGATTTGTTTACCGATATGTTTAACACGGCGCATGGTTTCCAGGTAGGTCCGCTGAGGGGGGAGAACCATGGTGGCATCACCGGAATGAACACCAGCATTCTCCACATGTTCCGAAATAGCATAGCAGATCACTTCGCCCTGATCGGCTACCGCATCCATTTCCAATTCGCGCGCCCCGGTGATAAACTTGCTGATCACTACCGGGTGTTCTTTGTTTACCTCAGTAGCCTGAAGCAGGAAGGCATGCAGCTGGTCTGAGGAGCGTACAACATTCATCGCTGCGCCACTTAACACATAGCTTGGACGGATAAGGACCGGATATCCCACTTTCTCAGCGAAGTCATTCGCTTTTTCGATGTCAGTGAACTCTTTCCATTCAGGCTGATCGACAGCAATACGGTCCAGAATCTGCGAAAATTTATAACGGTTTTCCGCATTATCGATCTGATCCGGAGATGTGCCAAGAATTTTCACTCTCTGCCGGAAAAGCGGCACGGCAAGATTATTTGGTATCTGACCCCCCATAGAGATGATGACGCCCGCCGGATTTTCTTTTTCATAGATATCCATTACCCGCTCAAAACTGAGCTCTTCAAAATATAATTTATCACAGGTATCATAATCTGTACTCACCGTTTCCGGATTGCAATTGATCATGATCGTTGTGTAATTCATATCATTAAGCGTCAGCACAGAATTGACGCAGCACCAGTCGAACTCAACCGAAGACCCGATCCGGTAGGGTCCACCGCCAAGGACAATGATTTGATTATCGAGCACACCTGTCGTATCATCTTCACAGGCGTGGTAGGATACATAAAGATAATTGGTTGCCGCCGGGTATTCAGCGGCCAGTGTATCAATTTGTTTGACGAAGGGAATAATTCCCTGTTTTTTACGCTGAGCCCTTACATCCAGTTCTGTGCTATTGATAAACATAGCGATCTGAAGGTCCGAGAAGCCGGTTTTTTTTGCCTGTAGCATGATGTCTTTATTCATTGTTTTCATTGATTTTTTCTTCAGATCTTTACTAAGATCGACGATATTTTTCAGTTTGTTCAGAAACCAGCGGTCTATCTTTGACCATTCATAAATCTCATCTACGCTATGGCCCTGTTCCAGCGCCCGGGCAATAGCAAATACCCTTTTATCATTAGCTACCCGGATCGATTTTTCCACATCCTTCAGGGGTATACCTTCGGCGGTCAATCCATGTACACCGATATCCAGCATTCTTATTGCTTTTTGAAATGCTTCTTCAAAATTGCGCCCGATGGACATCACTTCACCGACGGATTTCATCTCCGATCCAAGATCATCTATAACCTGCGTAAACTTCTGTAGATCCCAGCGGGGATATTTGACGATGATATAATCAAGCGCCGGTTCAAAACAGGCTGATGTTACTTCAGTGATGATATTCGGTATTTCGTTCAGAGCATATCCGAGGGCCAGTTTCGTTGCAATAAATGCCAGTGGGTATCCGCTTGCTTTGGAAGCCAGGGCTGAACTGCGGCTGAGGCGGGCATTTACCTCAATAATTCGGTAATCGTCAGAGGCCGGATCAAGAGCGTACTGGATATTGCACTCTCCTATTATACCCAGATGGCGAATCAGTTGAATACCAATAGAGCGTAATTTGAAATTTTCATGTGCGGTCAGGGTTTGTACCGGTGCAACGACAATACTGTCTCCGGTATGAATACCCATCGGGTCAAAATTTTCCATCGAACAGATCGTTATACAGTTGTCATGATAATCCCTGACTATCTCATATTCCACTTCTTTCCAGCCGAGTAACGATTCTTCGATAAGGATCTGATTGGTAAAAGCGAAGGCTCTCTGACATTTCTCCTTTAATTCTGCCCGTGAGTTGACAATACCTGAACCAAGTCCGCCCAGTGCGTAAGCGATACGAACCATTAACGGATAACCAATTTCCTCGGCCGCGCTTAACGCTTCTTCCGTATTTGAAGCAATTTTACTGAGGGGTACCTTTAATCCAATTTCTTTTGTCCGTTTTGTAAACCGCTCTCTGTCTTCTGTATCCTGAATAGCCATTATCGGTGTACCAAGTACTTTTACATTATATTTTTTCAATACGCCGCTCTCAAAGAGCCGTACGCCAACATTCAGGCCCGTTTGACCGCCAAAACCTAATAGGATTCCATCCGGCCGCTCTTTTTTTATCACCTCCTCAACAAATTCCGGCTTTACCGGGAGCAGGTAAACTTTATCGGCAAATTTTTCAGATGTCTGGATAGTTGCTATGTTCGGATTGATAAGAATGGTGACTATATCATCTTCCTTCAGGGCTTTAATCGCCTGACTTCCGGAATAATCGAACTCTCCTGCCTGCCCGATCTGCAGGGCACCTGAACCTAAAATCAGTACTTTTTTCGGATGGATTTTACGGATCATTTATTATCCTTATTCAGTTAATCCCATTTATTTACAGGTTGTGTATATATTATTTAATTTTACAGAGCCTCTTCAGGCCATGGCGCGAATAAACATATCAAATACAAATTCTGTATCATCCGGGCCCGGTGAGGCCTCAGGATGAAACTGTGCACCGAAAAAGGGTTTTGAAATATGCAGTAATCCCTCATTTGTACCGTCGTTATCGTTATAGAACCATTCACGCCAGTCTTCCGGTAAGGTTTTCGTATCAATAGCATATCCATGGTTTTGAGAAGTTATATAACAGCGGCGGGTACCCATCTCTGAGCATGGTTGATTCTGACTGCGATGGCCGTATTTCAGTTTATAACTACTCGCCCCCGCGGCCAGACCTAGTAACTGAGATCCCAGACAAATGCCAAGGATCGGACGGTTTTTCATCATCGCCTTTTTGATATTCTCTACTGTTGCGCGGCACATTACCGGATCACCGGGACCATTTGAGACTAAAATACCATCTGCGGTCATATCAGCGAAATCATAATCCCATGGCACACGGATCACCGAGACGTCACGCTCAATAAAGGACCTGATAATATTGTTTTTCACCCCACAGTCAACCATCAGTAACTTTTTCTTTCCTGCCCCGTATTCCTGCGGGTTCCGGATACTAACTTCAGCAACCAGATTTCGCAGGTTGGGATCCTCAAAGCCCGGATCACTGTCCGCCCGTATGATAATTTTTCCGAGCATCGTGCCCTTCTCCCTCAAACGCTTTGTTAATGCCCTCGTATCAATTCCGGACAAGGCGGGAATTTTGTTCTCCTTTAACCAGGTCGCCAATGATTTTACTGCACTCCAGTGAAAAAAACCCTTTTCGTATTCACTGACGATAAGGGCATTTATTTGAATTCTATCTGATTCGAAATTTTTAAAAAGATTGTTTTCACGTGCCTGATCGGGCACACCATAATTGCCGATCAGGGGATAGGTAAGTACGAGAATTTGTCCACAATAAGAAGGATCGGTGAGAGTTTCCGGATAACCGACCATACCCGTATTAAAGACAACTTCGCCGTTAATATTTTTTGCGGCCCCGAAAGATTCACCCTCAAAAACTGTTCCATCTTCGAGAATCAATTTTGCTTTACTCATAAAAAATAGCCTCTGTTTTCAATATATCCACTTGCTCTGGAATTCAATCCAAATGATCCAACTCTTCAACAGGCAGAAAGTTGTCAATAAAATCTCAGAAACAGCCCCAGGACATCAGGTCTCAAACAAATACCAAACACCTGTCACTTTTCCAATCCCACCGGCCTGCCGGCCGAAAAATATTTATTATAGCACCGGAATTCTGAGATGTGATCGGACAAACAGTATTCGTTTGTCAGAACGCTGGCAATAAATAAACCTCGGAAATTTTGAGGGAAGAATTATTCTTCATGAGGTTTTCTAAAATTAGAATAAAATCACCTAAAATGAAAATTTTTTTCATGGATTTGAAACAGGTATTTGCGGTTTTTCTAGTTTGTAATCCCCCACAGAAATGATAAAGCATTTGAAGGGCGGGTATACAGCCAGTATGCCGAACCAATCCCTCTGATACAAAACAAAGAAGGGAAATATCAAAAGTTTATCCAAAGTTTGCCGACAATAAATTATATCTTCTCAGGGATACCAATACTATGACAGAGACCATGAGCGAAAGCACAAAAAAGCCTGCTGAGCTTATCCGATTATCTTACGAGATTGCCATGTCAATCGGATTGACACTCGATTTGAATAAGATGCTTAAAGTCGCCCTGACTTCCTATCTTAAGAATCTTGACTGTGTAGCCGGTGCCATTTTCCAGCAACGGAAAAAAGGACGCAAACAAATTATTTATCATGCCAGTTATACTATTCCCCGGAATATAAAGGATAACCCGGATTATCTGCAAATAATCAAGCAACTTAGCCGTAGTTTTGATCATGACGAACTCGACAAATTCAGGAAAAAACTGCCGCTGATCGGCAGCAGCCGGGCTCATATATCTTACCACCTGCTTGACCTGCCTGGTTTTGGCCTGCTTCTCCTTATCAAAGAAGAAACGGAATTGGACACGCAAATTGTCAAAGCGATCAGCTCCTTAAATGCCAAACTTGCCGTTGCCTGTAATGCCTGTATGCAAAATAAAGAATTAAAAAAAGCGCACAAAAAAGAAATCGATATCAACCGCAGACTACGTCAAAAAACCGTTGCCCTTGAAAAATCACAATATGCGTTGAGTGAAAGTGAAAAGAAATATCGAACTATATTCGAGAATATTCAGGACATTTTTTTCCAGATAAATCTGAGCGGGAAATTACTTGAAATTAGTCCGTCAATTTACCGTTTTACCGATAAAACGCACGAGGAGTTGATGGGTACGGCGATTCAATTCATCTACCAGGATCCCGCTGACCATGCCCGCCTGCTGGCGGTGCTGCAGGAAAAAGAAGAAGTCGAGGATTTTGAGGTGCAATTGAAAGATTCACATGGCAGAAAAATTTTTACTTCTGTAAATGCCCATCTCGTTTTCGACCAGGACCGCTTACCGGTAGCCATTGAAGGTCTGATGCGTGATATTAGTGTACGGCGCAGGGCAGAACAGGCATTACGCGAAAGCGACCGGATGAAGAGTGATTTTGTTTCCAGTGTCTCCCATGAATTACGAACACCCCTGGCCTCCATCCTCGGTTTTTCAAGTACTATTCTGCGTGACAAAAACATGGCTAAAAATATAAAGGAAGAATTCATTAATATAATATATCAGGAAAGCCAGCGGCTTTCAAAACTGATTGAGGATATTCTTAATATATCCCGGCTTGAATCAGGCCGCGTGACCTACCGGCTGCAAAGAATTGATTTTGTACCCGTGATTAGTGAGATCATTGAAGTACACCGGCTTCAGGCCGAGGAAAAGGGTATTCTTTTTAAAGATTCGCTTCAGGAAGGAAGCACACAGATTTTTGCCGATAGTAATGCCATGAAACAGGTTCTGACCAATCTGGTCGGCAATGCCATTAAATTTACACTGGAAAACGGACAGATCGATATCCGCCTGTTCAAACAGAATAACTCTGTCATTTTTGAAATAAGTGACACGGGTATCGGAATTCCCGAATCAGAGCAGAAAAAAATCTTCAATAAATTTTATCGCGTCTATCGTCCGGGATTGGAAATTACAGGAACCGGTTTGGGTCTTTCTATCGTTAAGGAAATTCTCGACGCTCACCGGGCTCAGATAGAAGTTGAGAGTCAGGAAAACAAGGGGACGACTTTCCGCCTTATTTTCCCGGAACCTCAACATGAGGTAGATGATGAGTAAAAAATATACCATCCTGGTCGTTGAAGACGAACCCAGTATGGTCACATTGATTAAATATAATCTGGAAACTGCCGGCTATATTCTCTATTCAGCCCGTAACGGACGGGAAGCGATCACCTTCTGTCAGCATACGCTGCCGGACCTTATCATCAGCGATATTGGTATGCCGGAATTAGATGGATTTGAGTTGCGTCAGCTGCTTCTGAATGATGAAAAATTCCGCAAGATACCCTTTATTTTTTTAACTGCCAAAACCAGAGGGGAGGATCAGTTCAGAAGTATGCGCCTGGGGGTCAGTCACTTTCTGACCAAGCCCTTTGAACCGGAACTGTTACTATTGACTGTAAAAGACATTTTAAGTAGCCCGGAATAAAAAGAATAAGAGGAATATTTTGAAAGTACTCATTGCTGATGATGAACCCAGTATTTTGAAACTTCATGAGCACATGATCAGGGAGTTAGGTTACAAGCCGGTACTGGCTAGAAATGGAAATGAATGTCTGGAAAAAATTTCATCGGATATCAGGGCGTTGCTCCTCGATATAAGGATGCCTGAAAAAGACGGAATCGAGGTATTAAAATTTGTCAGAGAGGCATTTCCAACGCTCCCGGTCATCATGATTTCCGCCCTGCATGATGTAGATACAGCCGTGAATGCGATAAAAATAGGTGCGTATGACTATCTTACCAAACCTGTTGATTTTGATCGTCTTAAGACTGTATTGCGCAATGCGCTTGACTTAACGATATTGAAGGAAGAAGTCAATGAATTAGAGGATAAACTCAGACAATCTGAATTGTTTTCAGAGATTGTCGGAAAAAGTGATAAAGTAAATGAAGTTTTTGAATTGGTTACA
>Ga0307424_1001334_pt1 | contig 13027 bp, 12 predicted proteins | sample SalMarWE160320MG_FD_202157 | JGI IMG/M metagenome (GOLD analysis project Ga0307424, IMG submission 202157) | Salt marsh sediment microbial communities from the Plum Island Ecosystem LTER, Massachusetts, United States - WE1603-20 | ecosystem: Environmental > Aquatic > Marine > Intertidal zone >... | reverse complement strand
CTGGTGCGTTATACTGAAAATTTTCAGTTGCCCGCCAGTTTTGCCAGAAAGTTTGGCGCATACGGCGCAACCGTTTCTAAACCGATTGTTGCCAACGGTCCTGCACCGCTGTTTTATCAAAGACACCCTGGAGAACCATTGCCATTTGGATTTCGCAAATACGTCTTTATTGACGATGAAATCCTGGCTTCGTCATCGGGTGTTGCCATTAAGATGAATCCGCCATTTGCGAAACAAAAAACGGATTTCAGACCCGAAAAGAGTTCCTGGCGCCCTACTATCGTCAATATTGACGACCAGGTTTATCTTTATGTACCGGAAGGATATGACTCAGAACGGGGCCGTACTTTTTTATATACCTCATCCGATGGCATTCATTTTACCGAACACAAAGACAGCCCGGTCATAAAAGATCTTCCCTTATACGGGACCTTCTTCGAAGATAAAAATCCAGACATTCCCATGGAAGAAAAATACAAATTGACGGCCTGGATCGGTAATCGCGGTATCCATCTTTTTTTCTCTCCTGACGGCCTCCACTGGCGCAGGAATGAGACCCTGATCTTACCTCTGGTCAGTGGCGGCAGTGCCGAGTCATATTATGATGATCAACGGGGCCGCTATATTTTATTTATCCGCCGTGATACAAGCTTTGGGACCGACCGGTGCCCCGGCGGTGCCAGACAATGTATCATGTTCGAAACAGACGAACCTTCCAAGACCTGGCCCTTTAACCATCTTGAAGAGCCATACTATGAAGGCTGGACTCTGCCGGCTGTTACCTGTGAAGGACCAGCCATATTTGATGAAACCGAATCGGGACAAGCGTACCGTTCGCGGGCTGTTAAATATCCCTGGGCCCCGGACGTATACCTGGCTTTTGTGTGGAGATTCCCCAGTGATCAGGGGGATAACCCGGCACGGCATGTAGACCTGGGAGTCAGCAGGGATGGTATAAACTGGCGATTTTTTGAGCCGGAACAGGGTTGGTATATCCCTTCGGAAAATGATCCCGATCCCGAGCAATTATCCATCTACGGGCTGATTCGCCGTGGTAACGAGATATGGCAGTATACGGATCACGGCGGGGCGCATGGCGGCAATCCGCCGCGCACTTATTACAGATGGAAACAAAGGCTGGATGGCTTTACTTCTCTTGACGGAACCGGTTATGCCGTTACAAAACCGATAATTTTTAATGAGTCCGACGTCAAACTGATTTTGAATTCCAGTGCGAACATAAAAGCTGCCGTCCTTGATAATGACGGGCAAGAATATCCTGAATACACACTGTCAAAATGTGACCCGGTAATTGACTCGGCCACAAACATAATCAGCTGGGCCGGGAAATCCGATCTGAGTCATTTTTCCAATATTCCGATCCGGCTTAAATTCGAATTGGCCGGTGCAAAAATCTATGCCTTTGAAATAAAAAAATTCTAGTCGTGTGATAATGGATAGACCTCAAATCTTACTAAATTAATTCATTAACCGTTCTTCAACTGTGGCCTGGTAAATTTCCGGTGGTGATGGCATTTCAGCATAGTATCTGTTCAAGAATTTAACAAGTCTTTGCTGAAGTTCAGCGGCCAGCGCGCGGTTTTGTTTTAATATGTCGTATTTTTCCGCCGAATTTCTCAAATTGTCATGCCGGACTTGTTTCGGCATCTCAGGTGATTGAAATTGAGATCCTGTCCAAAGGAGCCCTTCGCAGAAACAAGCTTGTCCTGGCGACAGGCCATTCATCAGATTTTCTTTTTAAAATCCCTCGGCTTGCGGCTGAGCCATTCGGAATTGCCCGTGCCATCGGTGAAAGTGAAATGTATGGGGTCCCAGTGCATTTCCTCACCATGAAAATAAGCGAGATTGATTAAGTGGCAGCAGATAGCGCTATGGGCGCCGACCCCTTCATGGGTGATCGGTTTTTTTCGCGTCTTTGTACAGTCAACGAAATCTCCGACATGGCTGGTGGTCACCTTGTACAGTTTTACTTTTGCCTCTTTCAAATAATCACGTTCTACCGCCATTACCTTGGATTCCAGCGAACCGCCGTCTTCACGAGTGAAAAACCTGGTAATCGTTTTGCCGTTCAGGTCGAACTGAAAACGGCCGCGGTTGACGATGATGCGTCCTTTTTCGCCGAAAATAACCACACCCTTTTCAGCACTCTCCGGTTCATTTTTATGGATCACTTCCACACCGTTTTGATAGATCAGGCGCGTACCGGTTTTGGCATTCCTGTCCTGCGGCGGTATGATTTTCATCGGTCCGCTCTCATCCATTCCCAAGGCCCACTGGGCGATATCAACATGATGGGCGCCCCAATCGCAGACCGCGCCGCCACCATATTCTTTGTATTTACGCCAGTTAGGGAAATGTTTATGGATGCCGCGCGGGCTTAATTCCGAATTATAGGGACGCTCCGGGGCCGGACCCAGCCAGCGGTTCCAGTCCAGACCGGGCTCCATGGCTTCCCCGGGCAGGTCACAGGGAATGGCCGGATCGCCAAAACCGCATTCAATTTTCTCGATAGGTCCGATAACGCCGTTGCGGGCCAATTCACAGGCAACCCTGAACTCCATCATCGACCGCTGCATCGAACCGGTTTGCAGGATACGCCTGGTTGCTGCCACTTCCTTTATCACCGCCACCGCCTCCGCGATATCATGCGTGAGCGGTTTTTCGCAATAGACATCTTTTCCGGCACGCAGCGCATCTAATACGATCATGGTATGCCAGTGATCCGGTGTCGTTACACACACCGCATCGATATCTTCCCGCGCAAGCAATTCCTCATAATCATTGTAGGCCGCACAGCTTGCGGGACCTTGATCCGGATTAGTCTTATAATATTCATCAACGATTCTGCGCGCATCTTCCCTGCGCGTCGTATCCACATCACAAACCGCAACAACCCGGCCCCAGGAAAAAAATTGCTCTAAGAGGTATCTTCCCTGCTTACCCATGCCGATCACACCGACACGAAGACGGTCATCGGCTAGCAAACTTGTCGCCCATGATGCCGTATGCATGACAAAGGGTAATGAAATACCTGTTTTTAGAAAAGACCTGCGCGTTATATTCATTTTTTTACTCCTTAAACTTTTTTTATCATACACAAACCGCGATTACATTAATTTATGGAATCTATCATAAAAAAAGTAAATAAATACTTTATTTACATAAATAGCTAGCCGAGTCGTATGAATTAATTTGCAGTCTCGATTGTCCGTCTGCGCCGGATCAGGCTTTGACTGATAGTAATTTTAAAATAAATCGATGATATCACATTATTGCAGAACGGGATAATCTCTTCAAACACAGAAAGTTTCTCAGAAAAATTTAAAACTGGTACTTAAAACCGCATAATGCAGCCAGGCAAAATTATACACCTCTTCAACATCGGCGCCCCCTTCAACAGTACGATACCCGGCCGACAGGCTCCAATATTCATTGAAGTTGTAAGCTATTTGAAGAGTGGCATCAAATGCCCGGCCTGGACCACCAGCTAATCCGTCAAAATCGAATAAAAACCACCAACTATTGTTAATTGAATATTCACTTCGAAGGTGCAGCAGCGGAACAAATCCAAGGTCGGTTTTCTCAGAGGTTAATCCGTTTTGTTCCAGTTTTATAATCGCATCTCTTAATTTTGCCGTGAAACCAATCCACCAGCGCCAGTTTTCGCCATCATGAAAACGGTACCGATAGGTCAGTCTCCATGAATTAAACTGATAGGTACCTTCGACCTTTTGGTTCGGATTATACGTTTTACCGGCAAAAGAAATAGGCGTATCAAAAGTACCGCTTTCTGTAATTTTGAGCGGTGCGGCCAGCAGGCGCAAATCATGACGCCGGCTAATCCGCCAGGTGAAATAGAGGCGAAAGGCGGGGAATGGGCCGTTTCCGGCTAAATCAACCACAGAAAAGCGTGTTCCATCCTGATTGTTTGGGATTTGAACATCATTTAAACTCTGCCAGACAGGTCCCAACTCCAATTGTACAATAAAATTTGAATTATCGTCTTTTGTTCCGGAATATAAATTAGATACCGGTAACGTTAGAAAGATGATAGTGAGTAAAATTAAGATTGTTTGAATTCTGGCAATCTTGATAGGCGACGTTAAAGTTATCATAAAAATTCCATTCCATAAATATAAAATATCCTGTTAACTAACATATTGATTGATCGGAAGAAAAAAATCTTGCCGATGTAAATATCACTACTCATAAAAGTAATATCCTGCTGATAAAGGAACGAGTCAAGAGGAAAATAAAACAATATTAAATCCGTTGATCTTGTTCTTTGAAAGAGAATAATGCGTTCAGAACTGTCAGGTTAAACAAGGACGATATGTTCTTGATATGGACCAAATTATATTTTAAACCGCTAGTTTAGAAAATACTTATTCGATATCGTTATGTTTTTCGAGTAATTCAAACTGTGGTTCCTCTGCAGCTAAAATTGAATTAACAGACAGCAATAGCCCCCCAATCAGGTGCATTAAAATTTTTAGGTATTTCATAAAGACTCCTCACTATTTTGTTCCTTTAACGTTTTAGATTTAGAATTTATTCATTTTTTATTCACAATTACATTTAAAGCAACTGGACTGTGCCGATGACAAGGTTGTACTTGTTCACCGCGACATAACATGAGCAACGCCGAGACATATTATCCACCGAATTATCATATCAGAGCTGGAAAATGCCGGGGCTTAATTCCATGGAGGAGTTTATGTACCCGGGAAAATTGGGAGAAATTAAATAGAAAACGCAGCAGGTAGGCCCCCAGCCGGGCGGGATTAGTGATCCGCCCGGCAGGGGAAGAAACACGGGGAGAAAATTCCCATTATGCTTCCGCGCTTAATTTTCGGATAAGGACAGGATGCTGATCTCACTCATCGGAATCTCCAGCAACGCGTCTCCGACTTCGAATATGACCATATCATTATCCGTATACCGGTAAACCCCTTCAATGGTCGATCCGTCCACTAATGTGATCCTGTCCCAGCTTGCCGCTGTATACAAGATTTCAATCCGCGGTTTATTTACTACGACGTACACCCGAAGCAGAGGATCATAGCGGTAGTAAACACCCCGGCAGGTGTAAAACCGGAATTTGCCGATTTGTAAGGAAAAAAAACCGTGCGGCAGCATTGAAACATGCATCCCGATTCTCGGATAGCGGTATCCCGGCCGGTGATAATCCACCCATGCAGGTTTACGGTAGTATCTGCTGTTCCATGTCTTATTAGTGGGATAATGGCTTTTCATGCTCCGCTGCTTATAGGCATGCTTTTGATCTCTTTTATTTGATTTATAGTCATCTTTAAAATCCCGTTGGTCCTTTTTCCGATTTTCCTTTTTTGAATACGTCGTCTTTGTGCGAACGGATTTTGTTTCACGGTTTTCCCGTACCGTCTTTTTGCCAGATTGTTTTACGATTTTATCCCTCTTTAAGGCAGTGGGCGCTGAACGTTTTTGATCACTGCTCTGCCCTCTGCGTAAAACAGTGCGCTGGGCCAGTGCATCCTGCGCCATTCCCGCCAGCAGGAAGATGATCAGTAATCTGAACAGAGTCGTTCTAATCTTTTGCATATCCATGATATCTCCTTTCCTAAAATCATACGCCTGATCTTAATCTCGATATCCTTGTCCCGAAAAGTACAACTCCCGTGCCAATGCTGTAAAACCGGCCCGAAAAACACCAATGGCTGTTGTGAGGGGTAAATTCTGTAAACGTTGTCTACAGTATAGTATACGTTGTTTACGAAAAATAGGGGATCAGGGTGAGGTCAGATCAGCATCAAGGGACACACGGATTTTCAGATCGTCAAAAGAGGCTTTTGCAACTTAAGTATTAACAAGGCTTTATATTGATATTATTAGACTTATACTTTTTTTTACTCCTGTAATGATTACGTTTGATTAGGTATGTTTACTTTAAGTAACCTGTTCATCATAAATATTTATTCACAACCAAGACAGATCACCGTCCGAATTTGTAATAATGAAGGTATTTTCGCAGGGATTTAGCTAAATTGTAAAAAATTTATGCGATCGGTTGAAAAATTTTGTAAATATACCAATCCACTTAAAAGTCACTTTGCGGCAGTCTGATAACAAATATTCAGCAGGCTGCAGAACCAGAAGTTTGTATGGAAAAAAACCGGAGTTCGCACCAATTGAGGAAACGCAGATGAAATTTGGAAAAAAAATACGGATCCCGTTCTTAATCCTGACGATTGTTACAGCCGTTGCTGTCGTTTATTCCCAGGATGCACTGGATCAGAAAATCGCACAGATGGTCATGGTCAGTTTTGCCCCCGATACGGATTTTGAGGACACCCTTTACTATGATATCGAAAACCGAAATCTTGGTGGTGTAATATTATTTGCTTATAATCTGCAGAATCCTGAACAGATCAGGACGCTCACCGCATCGCTGCAAGAGAACGCCGCAACCCCGCTTATTATTGCGACGGATCAGGAAGGGGGCATTGTCGCCCGTCTCGATGAGAACAATGGTTTTGCAGAAACACACACCGCCTATGAGTTGGGAACGGTTATCGATAATGAGGATTCGACGCGAGCGCAATCCCAAATGATGGCTGGATGGATGTATAATAGCGGCATAAACACAAATCTCGCTCCGGTCGTCGATGTCAACGTAAATCCTGAGAGTCCGGCAATAGGTCATTACGGGCGCAGTTTCTCCTCCGATCCCATGAAAGTTTTCCAGCATGCCGACTGGTTCATTTCAGAGTTTAAAAATTATAATATCATCTGCACACTCAAACATTTTCCGGGTCACGGCAGCGCCATGCAGGACTCACATCTCGGTTTCACTGATATCACGAATACCTGGGCAGATTCCGAGCTGGTTCCCTATCGTGAACTGATTTCGGAAGGGTATGCAGATATTGTCATGGCAGGGCATCTTTACAATGCCCATCTCGATTCACTTTATCCTGCATCGCTCTCCGAAAAAGTTATCACAGGTCTGCTGCGCGAAAACCTGGGTTTTCAGGGTGTCGTTGCAAGCGACGCCATGTTCATGAAAGCGATCACTGAGAATTATTCATTTGAAGAAGCGATTGTTCTTGCCATAAATGCCGGAACCGATCTGCTGCTGTATACAACAAATGAATATGAAGGCCACTCACTGGCAGCGGAAGTAATCCGTGTTATACACAGGAACATCGATGAGGGGATCATTGCAGAGAGCCGGATCGAAAAGTCCTATGAACGGATTATGGATCTTAAATCGAAAATCACAGGTCTGCCTGAAGGTTCGGGGAGCAGCGTCCCGGAGACCTTTACAATTCGTATATATCCTAATCCTTTTAATATAACCACTACTGTCGTTTTCAATATTTATAAAGCCGGTCAGGCGGAACTGCAGATATATGACATCCGAGGAAGGCGGGTGCTGAACCGGAAGTACAGCTGGCTGTCTGCCGGAACATATACGGTTAATTTCGATGCACGCAATCTGGCATCCGGTATTTATTTCCTAAGGGCGGTTGTCTCGGGTTCAGCCCGGACGGCGAAACTGACGCTGATAAAATAAGCGGATGGCCAGAAATAATTTTCCTTTCAAACTGTAAATTAATGACAACTATAATAATGACTTCCCAAAAACCTTTACTGTTAGAACGGGACATTTTGCCATACGGACTACCTTCTCAGTAACGCTACCAAGTACAAGATGCTCAATTCCTGTTAATCCATGGGTTGCAATAATTATGAGATCAGTTGACTTATCCTGGGCAAACTTCATGATCTCAGAAAAAGCCCGTCCTTCAACGACAAAAATATCTACCTCTATATCTGATCCGCCGATACTATCAATCATCTCTTTTATTGCTTCTTTAGATCTTGTTTTAAGTTGAGAATTAATTTCAAAAATAGAATTGATACCAGCCGCATAGAATGATGGATGAATTGATTCTTCTACAACATGCAGTAATTGTAGTCTAGCATTATATGTTGGAGCTATCTTTAAAGCATACTCAAGTGCTGTTTTGGAATGATTAGAGAAATCCACCGGTACCAAAATATTTTTTTTTGAGGAAATGGGTATAAGGTCGTCACCTTCTCGAATTGTCAATACAGGACATTCTGACAACCTAACTACTTCTTCAGCAACACTCCCCATAAATAAATGTCCCAATCCTCTTCGACCGTGCGTGCCGATTACGATGAGATCAATATCATTTTTCTGACAATATTCTAAAATCACCGATGCAGGAGAGAAACCACGCTCCTGAACTTTTTTTACTTTTATATTTTTAATTTCATTATCTTTTAATTCGTAATTCATTCGCTCCTTAGCGTTTTTCTTTAACAGATTAAATAGGTTATCAATGTCCGGAAAGTGATATTCCGGATTATGGGGATCATCAGCATATAATACAATTGCGTGTAACATGTGTAACTCAGCATTATATTTATTTGCCAGATAAACAGCCTGTGGTAGGACATGCGTTGAACATTTTGAAAAATCAGTTGTATACAATATCTTCTTAATTTTAATCATGTTTGTTCACCTCTTATTCATTTAATCTTCTTTATAAAAACGAGATTATTAATAGGCACAGCTCATTTTATTTTATTGATAATTATGCCTCCGTTTTACCTACTTCTTCAAACTGATCAAGGGCTTCTGAAGCCTCACAACCATATACTATTGAAGGACCAACGCCCATTATGTAATACGTCAGACCCTCCCGGACAAAATCACCCATTTGTTAAGAGATCTCAATTTCTCATAAGGCGTTTTGCCCTCGAATGATCCATGTGGTCTATTAAAGTTATAAAACTGTTCCCAGCTTTCCAATATCTTATTCAAATCTATGTCATCCGTATAGGAAAGTAATTGATAAAATTCTTGCTGATCTATGCAATGGGATCGTTCCACTTTTCCATTAATTTGAGGTGAACGTGGTTTGATATAGATATGCTTCATTACTTTATCTTCGACATGCCAGTGGAATCGGGCTTGAAATTCATGTCCATAATCGGTTCTGATAGTATGTATCCTAAATGGAAATTTGCTTTCTAGGTGACCAATAAATTCTATGGCGTTTTTTGATTATATCTCGAATATATTTTTAAAGTTCTTATTCTTATGGCGTCATTAATAGCAGTGTACTGAACATTACAGAGTTAGCCCGCGTCCCACCGCAGAAAAAATGAATGGGATATTTTTTGTTTATTCTTTATCTTTGATGTGCTATTGGAAATCTCAGTTCAATTATTAAAACAACCAATGTTGAAAATTCCTGGACTGTAAGTCTTTAGCAATAAAATTCTTGAGAACAAATAGAGGTGAGAAAATGAAACCCATAATTACGATAATAAATCTCAGTCACAAATAAACGGATAATATATTATGGGAATAACTGCCGATATTTCTATTATCGTAATAGCCGGCCTGATTGGCGGCTTGATAGCACAGCAACTGAAACAACCTTTGATACTAGGCTATATCCTGGCCGGGATTGTCGTTGGTCCTTATACAGATGGTGTTACTGTCACCGAGGTACACGATAGTGAACTGCTGGCTGAAATCGGCGTTGCGCTTTTACTCTTCGCTTTGGGGCTGGAGTTTTCGCTCAAAGATTTAAAACCTGTTCGCAAAGAATTATATGCCCCACTTTATCAAACACAGAAACAATATGGGACACTTGCCCAGTTGCAAAGTGCTATGCATTTGCTGGAATTGACCTGGATAGAATTACCTGCGGGCAGCTCCATTATAGGACAGACTATAAAAGAGCTGGCTATTCGCAGCCGAACCGGAGCTTCTGTAGTGGGCGTAATGCGCAATGGTATTTTACATCCCAATCCGGGGGCTAGTTATCTCTTTGCTAACGGCGATTTAGTAGCGGTAATGTGCGATACTCAGCAGCTTGCTGCTTTTAATAAGTTAGTAGGACAGGAAAAAACATGAGTTGTTAATTGCTATGCTTTTCAAAAGTTAAATAAAATAATTATTAACTATAAAAGGATATTAAAATTATGAAAAGAACAGAAAACAAAGTCGTCATCGTAACAGGTGGCGCATTAGGAATCGGACGAGAAACATGTCTTTTGTTAGCAAAAGAAGGTGCGAAAGTTGCAGTAACTGATTTGCTTGATAAAGAAGGTCAAGGGTTAGTTGATGAAATTACAAAGCTAGGCGGAGTAGCTAAATTTTGGCACCTTAATGTAACAAACGAAAAAGAAGTTGAAAAAGTTTATGCAGAAGTAGTCAAAGAATTTGGAAAACTTGACGCAACTGTAAATAATGCAGGAATAGCAGGCGCTGACAAACCAACTCATGAATTAACTGAAAATGAATGGAATGCAGTTATGAATGTGAATGTAAAAGGAGTTTTCTTTTGCACTAAACATGCAATTCCTCACATGCAAAAGTCAGGTGGCGGAAGTATCATAAACCTTTCTTCAATTTATGGATTAGTCGGAGCTGGAGATATACCTCATTATCATGCTTCAAAAGGTGCTGTTAGATTAATGGCTAAAAATGATGCATTAATCTATGCAAAAGACAATATAAGAGTGAACTCTGTGCATCCCGGATTTATTTGGACACCCTTAGTAGAAGAATTGGGTAAAAAAGATCCAGGATTCAGAAAGCATCTTGATAGCCTACATCCGATAGGACATGTTGGAGAATCAATAGATATTGCTTATGGAATACTTTATCTTGTATCTGATGAATCAAAATTTGTTACTGGAAGTGAATTAGTTATTGATGGCGGCTATACTTGTAAATGATGAGTCTATAAAAAAAACAAGAGATAACAACAGCACATAGGTAATTTGGGGTTTAGTGGGTATTCAAGCATTCTGCCCCGCTCAAATTTCGGTATCGACAGACAGAGAAGCAGCCCGCAATCCCTTACTGCATATAGTCTCAGCCGCTTTGCCCAATTTAAAGAAGACAAAAAATAACAGAATTATATGAATGAATTATTACAATACTCATTATCCGTATTTATTGGTTTTTTTGCCATAATGAATCCTATTGCCAATGTTCCAATCTTTTTGTCTTTAGTTCAAGATGCAGATAATTCCACAAAAAAGAAGATTAATAAAAAAGCTACATTCACCGCATTTATAATAGTGTTTATATTTGCAATACTTGGGAAATTTATTTTTGAGATATTTGGAATTACTATCCCCGCTTTTAAAATAGCAGGAGGTCTTTTAGTTTTTTACGTTGGTTTTGAAATGCTTCAATCTAAAAAATCCACAGTGAAGCATTTGCAGCATATTGAAGTCGATGAAAATATTGCCGTATCACCCCTAGCAATACCGATTCTTTCTGGACCAGGAACGATTGTAACCGCTATGAATTATGTAACAAATGCAGATTATTTACATATTGGTATTGTTATTCTCATTTTTGCAATTATGTGTTATCTTACATACGTAGCTTTTCACTTAAGTGAATTTATTGTTGAAAAAACAGGTAATAATATTATTACCGTAATTGGTAAGATTATGGGATTAATCATTGCTATAATTGGCGTAAATATGATAATAGAAGGAATAAAAATGGCATTCATTTTTGTAAATTGATATACTAAAATGTCGGGGGGCACTCAAAATGTGCCACCCGGCGAAAATAAGGTGCCCACCGAGGGGCGGCACATTTTGAGTGCCCCCTGACAAATCTCTTGCAGCGACAGAACTTTTCACTGATCGATTTAAAGGGACAAAGCCTAAAAGTATTTTTAATTAATATTTTTGTTCTTTCTATTCCAAATAATCCTGGCCAAAAGTATGTTGCAGGGAATATCCCGCCCGCTTCTATCCCACTCCGCTACGGTTACCCAGCTTTCCAGTGGAGACACATCACGAATGTTAAAATTTCCAATGGGCATGCCCTTATTAGGAAAAATGACGCGTTCAGACGCGCGAACCAGACATATTTTTTGGGCATCAACCCGGGCGATAAATAACGGCGCACGGTTGCGAAACACATTATCATTGTCACCGGTTATTCGGGTATAAACCAGATAGAGACTGTCTGAATGGGTGAGGAATTTGGTCATCGTCTGGTTCATCGCTATTGGCGTACCATCATCCCAGGACCATGGCTGTGGATCACGCCAGTCCATTCCGTCATTGCTGGCAGTAACATGACTGAAGCCATCCTCTGCTCGCAGCGTCATGTAAAATTTCCCATTATAAGACGTCATGCTTGGCTCAGCAAATCCGCGGGGAACCGGATTAGTAAATAGTTCGCTTATTTTTTCAGGTTTTAAAATTTTTCCATTAAAGGTACAGTAGGCAGCGCCGCTCCATCTCAGCGAATTTCTTCCTGTGAACTCTCTTACGGCAGAAAAAGGAAGCAGGATATCTCCGTTTTCCAAATCGACGCGTTGTCCATAAGCCACACAGGGCTTTTCAACATTATCGATGTGTATGCGAAACGATTTCCAGGGTGTAAATGATTCTGAATCTGCATCATAAACGGACCAGGTTATGGCTAAATGTTCGACGTGATGATCAAGACGTTTATCCTTATGACGAAGCAAATGCCCTATCCCAAGCCATTTGCCACTCTTCTTATGATACTTCCAGTTAAATGTTGGCACCCACTCATAGCCGTCGTCATCCGTTTTCCCAAGCAGCGCTTCAGGCCAGGGATGCGCCTCCCACTGCTTCCACCAGTCAGCAATGAGTTCTTTTTTTCCCGGGAACGAATCGACTGTAAAATATCGTTTTTTTTGAATCGAATCGCCACCCTTTCGATCGCTCTCGCTAAAAAAGATATGAAAACTTCGCGGCCGTTCAGATGGTATGCAAAAAAGTCCCGGTCCCAACCACAATCCTGAATGCGATTCACCCGGGACAAGAATATGGGTTTGGATTTCTGAGATAAGAGGTGAATTTGTTTTAGCGCAGCCAAACACCAGACTGAACAACGGGATCGTTGCCGTCAACAGGAGCCATTTTCGGATCATTTTTTAAACTTTCCAGTCATATTTATCACTTGCCTTCATTT
>Ga0307424_1001333_pt1 | contig 13032 bp, 12 predicted proteins | sample SalMarWE160320MG_FD_202157 | JGI IMG/M metagenome (GOLD analysis project Ga0307424, IMG submission 202157) | Salt marsh sediment microbial communities from the Plum Island Ecosystem LTER, Massachusetts, United States - WE1603-20 | ecosystem: Environmental > Aquatic > Marine > Intertidal zone >... | reverse complement strand
CGTCAACTCTACTTTTTTCTTGTTTGCATTCTCCAGAAACTCGAGAGCATGAAAGACGCCGTTTAGTTCTTCGCCGTCAATCCCGAGCGTCATCTCTTTATGGGCGCCTGTAGCTACAAAAACGGCGTTATAGCCTTGCTGTAGAGGCTTTTTTATTGTCAGATTTTTGCCGATAGCCACGTTGGTCTTGATTTTGACTCCTAAATCGGTTATGCGCTCAACATCAAAGTCAACTATTTCCTTAGGAATACGATAGTCTGGAATGCATCTTCTTAACAGTCCACCAGCTGAAGATGATTTCTCGAAAACAGTTACCGAGTACCCTTTTTTGGCTAAATCGTGGGCTGCCGAAAGCCCAGCAGGACCTGAGCCGATGATGGCAACTTTCTCGCCATGAAGAGGAACAAACGGTTTTTCTTTAGTTTCTTTGGCGCCATAATCAAGAATAGCGTGTTGAATAGAATCTTTCACCACTTTTTTGGTGGCTATTACACGTTCTGGATGAAAACAAACATAGCAGCATGAAGCGGCGAGTGGAATCTTTTCTCTAACTACTTCTAAGGCTTTAGCGAAACCTTTCATGTAACCTTGTTCAACTGCGAAATGTCTTACGGCTTGAAAAATTTCTGGAAGCTCAAGACCTTGCGGACACCGCCTATAGCAGCGATAACACCAAGCACAAAGCCACAGTTCGGCTGAGTTCAGGAGTTTATCATCGCCATGTGGTAGACTGCGAAGCAGTATTCTTGGATTATAGTTTTCTGGGAGTAATTCTGCAACTGGACAACTTGCAGTGCAGATACCGCATTCAAAGCAGTATTTCAGCTTTTCAAAATCAAGAATGTGATCCAAAGCCTTTTCTAAACTTGGCACGGTTCGCATTTCCAGATGTTTCTACGCGGTAAGTTTGGTTAAGGAATCAGAATGAATCAAGATTCTTTGAAGTTTAAAATCTAATCCGGCGCAATGAGCGCTGGTTCTTTCTCGAAAACTGGAATTAAGATTCGTTGGCTTCATTGGTGTTTTCCCGCGTCAAATTAAATGATGTAGCTTTGGTTAACGTTTATTCATCAGCATGAGAGATAATTTGAGAATACAGTCACATCCAATGTTACTTGCAGATTGTTGTTTTATCATCATTTTCCAAGCATCAGATACTACTTACAAAAATTGTAACATATCTCCATAAAGGAAGTAACATGTGTTACCTTCTGGGCTGTTATTTAGGCATCAAATGCAGCATCTTTTACATTGATGTGACACATGAACAGATTAATGGGTGTGCACGAAAAAAGATTGGACATAATTTATAACGACAATTTAGAATTTGACCAATACAGCAATTACATCTTTTGGAATGGAACCATAATTGAACCATAACTTTAAGGTCACACGTTTTCTTAGTAACATTTATTGAGTTTAGCAGTATAGAACTTTGGTGAAGCAGCATGATTGTTGGCATATGCGGGAGCCCTAGGAACGGTGCAACAGAACATGTTCTAAAAGAAGCCCTAAACATACTAGAAAAGATGGGCTTCGAAACAGAGTTTTTTACTGTCCGAAACAAAAAAATCGGATTCTGCCTCCACTGCGACCACTGTTTGACACACAAAGAATGCATAATAAAGGACGACATGAACACAGTCTACAGTCTGCTAAAAGAGGCTAGAGGCATAATTTTTGCCACCCCAGTCTATAATGGGGGAATAAGTGCCCAAACAAAAGCGGTCATGGACAGATGTAGAGCACTCTTAGCCGCAGACATCAACGCCTTGAAATACAAAATAGGTGCGGCTATCACTGTTGGGGGAGACAGAATTGGAGGACAGGAACCTGCAATCCAGCAAATCCATGCATTTTATGTCTTAAATGGGGTCATACCCATCAGTGGCGGTCCCTTTGGAGCAAACTTGGGAGCAAACTTCTGGTCAAAAGACACGTTAGAAGGCGTAAAAGAGGACAGGGAAGGCTTTAGGAGTTTGAAAAAAACCATCAAAAGATTATCTGAAGCCCTGAACAAAATTGAGACAAAAAAGTGATGAAAAAATGGCTGGTGAGAGTATGGAAATTGGAAAAAAGACTAAAAGGGTTGCTTGGGGAATCACAGGCAGCGGAGACAGGCTGCTTGAAGTATTTGATGTTATGAAACAAGTCAAAAAACAACACAAAGATGACGTCAGAATAACAGTTTACCTTTCCAAGGCAGGAGACCTTGTCGTAAAATATTATCACCTGTTTAAAGTGCTGCAGGAAGAATTTGACAAAACCCGAGTTGAAGTTAACTCTAACCTGCCAACCCTTGCGGTTCAGTTGCAAAGTGGAAAAATAGAGTTTCTGCTGATTGCCCCCGTCACCTCGAACACAGTTGCAAAACTCGCAACAGGAATAGCGGATACGCTGCTGACTAACGCGGCGATAATGGCTCTGAAAGCCTTTGTTCCCGTCTACATACTACCCTGCGACTACAAGGAAGGAACAACAGTCACGCAGCTTCCCGACGGCAGCGAAATGAAGATACGCGTAAGAAAAGAAGACGCTGAACACGTCAAAAAATTGGCTGCCATGGACGGCATCTTCATACTTAAAAAACCAGAAGAAATCAGTCAGGTCTTCCAGAAACATTTCAAAGAAGAGGTAACATAATAAAAACTCGTTTGTCAATTCTTATCGGGTCTATTCAAAATGTGTAGGCTTGATTGAGGCTAGTTTTCGGGTGTTTCAGCCAAAAAAGGTAAAGTTTATCTGTGATCGCGCTACAGGAAATTACGAGAGGTCGTATTTTGTGAGTAATCGTAATTTCAGGCAGGTGAAACCTGTGAGCACTAAAGAAAAAATAGTCTCTAACCAAGCCGAAGAATATCTTGAGGCAATCTACCGCTTAGAAAGCAAAGTAGGCTTCGCCAGAACCATGGACCTTTCCAGAGAATTGGGAGTAGTTCCGGGTTCGATCACAAACACTATCGAGAACTTGGAGAGAAAAGGACTGGTCATTCATGAACCCTACAAGGGAGTGAAGCTAACGGATAATGGACAAAAAATTGCTTCAAGCATCCTGCGGAGACATCGCCTAGCAGAAAGGCTATTGACGGATTTTCTACATCTGGACTGGAGCGAGGTTCACGATCCCGCCTGCAAGTTAGAACATGCCCTTTCACAAGAAATACTCAAGCCATTAGAGAAAGCCTTAGGACACCCGAAAAGATGTCCTCATGGGAACCCGATACCAACCAATTGTGGAGGAATCATTGAAGAAGAAACAGTAGCTCTCACTGAACTCGACGCCAAAACAAGTGGAGTTATCGTCAAGATAACCGAGGAGAAAGCTGAGACACTAAAAAAGCTTACTGAACTGAAACTTACACCTGGAGAACGAGTAGAAGTTGAAGAAAAAACAGTTTCTGGCGGTTCTTTGACTGTCTGGGTTGGAAACAAAAGCTGCACAATTGACCATGAGGTGGCATCGATAATCTACGTTAAGAAAGATGAAGAGATGAAAAGCTGATGGAGCTGCCCCTAACCGCTTTGAGGAACGGCGAAACTGGAGTCATAACCTCCACAGACCCCAGTGTAGAACAACGGATGTGTAAGCATAGAGCACGAAAAGGCTGGAAAAAAAAGGTTACGACCGAACTCTGCATCAAAAGACTCACTGACTTGGGGTTAACCCCCGGCACAGACGTTACTGTGGTAAAGTCAGCGCCCTTCAATGGACCCCTAGAAATAACCGTTAGGGGTTCAAGGCTGGCAATAGGCAGAGGAATGGCAAGCAGAATACTCGTGGACGTCGAACGATGAGCAACAAACATTTCACGATTGCCTTAGCAGGAAACGCCAACGTAGGCAAATCTGTCATATTCAATCAATTGACGGGACTGCATCAGCATATTGGAAACTGGCACGGAAAAACAGTTGAAAAAGCTGAAGGAACACTCCACTTCAAAGGCTACACCATAGACATCATTGACTTGCCGGGAATCTATTCTTTGTCAACATACTCCATAGAGGAACTGGTCTCACGGGAGTACATCGCCACCGAAAAACCTGACTTAGTGATAAATGTTGTAGATGCTTCTCTTCTCGAAAGAAACCTGTTCTTTACGTTGCAGCTTCTTGAACTGGAAGCTCCACTGCTCATAGCCCTAAACCAGATAGACATGGCAAAGAAAAAGGGAATCAAAATCGATTACGAAAAAGCAGAGAAAACATTAGGAGTACCCGTTATTCCGACAGTTGCGGTCAGCGGAAAGGGTGTCTACAAGATGCTAGAAACCGCCATCGAAGTCATCGAGAAACAAAGAAAAATCGAGCTCCTAAAGCCACGATACGGAAAAGAGATTGAGGAAAGAATCGAAAAACTGGTCAAACTTCTGGACAAAACCCAGTTGAAGTATCCTGCCCGATGGGCTGCAATAAAACTGTTGGATGAAGACAAGGAAGTTGAAAAAGAGGTTCGTGAAGTAAGCCCAAAAATTGTTGGAGTTGCTGAAGAGCTTAGAGCTGAACTTGAGGAGATTCACGGTCACTCCTGCCCAACCGTTGTTACTTCTGAACGATACAATGTTGCAAGCAGGATCGCGAAGGAAATTCAGGAGATAACAACGCCACTGAAGACGCCCATGCGCGAAAAATTACACACTGCAACAACACACAAAATTTTTGGATACCCCATAATGTTAACAACGGTTCTTGCAGTTTTCATTGCAATATTCACTTTCGGAGACTTCACATCTACTCTCTTAGGCGACTTCTTTTTCGGTTTGAAGCCAGCCTTTGACAATGTTCTCGGAACCGGAATCGTCGGACAACTTGTCTGGGGAGGAGCCATAGAAGGAGTTGTTGGCGGCATCACCGTTGCTTTGCCTTACATTCTTCCGTTCTACTTCATCCTCTATATCTTCGAAGACTCAGGATACCTAAGCAGAATCGCATTTCTTATGGACAACCTAATGCACAAGATGGGTCTGCACGGAAAAGCCTTCATTCCAGTCATGCTCAGCTTCGGCTGCAACGTTCCAGGGTGCCTAGGATGCAGAATAATGGAAACAACACGAGAACGGCTCCTAACTGCGTTTGTTGTTACTCTTGTTCCCTGCGCCGCAACATCAGTCATCATCCTTGGATTGGTTGGAAACTACGTGGGCATCCAATGGGCGCTCGCGCTATACATCATCAATCTGATCATCATCTTTGTTCTCGGAAGGATAGCATTCAAAGCACTTCCCGGTGAACCAACCGAACTGATAATGGAGATGAGCGACTACCGAGTACCCCACATCAAAACGGTTGCCAAACAAACATGGTTCAGGCTACGAGAATTCATAGTGATGGCTTTTCCCCTCATAATCGCAGGCAGTTTCGTAATCAAAATCGCAGAAGTCGCAAACCTGCTAGAGCCAATCGCTAACATATTCAGCCCGGTAACAGTTACGTGGCTGGGGCTGCCAGCAGTTACCGGAATAGCCCTAATCTTCGGTGTTCTGCGAAAGGAGTTAACTTTGATAATGCTTGCATCATTATTGGGCACAACAAACTTTGCGTTGGTCATGACTCCGGCTCAGATGATTGTCTTCACCCTGGTGGTTATGCTATACATACCATGCGTAGCCACGATAAGCGCCTTGGTCAAAGAGTTCGGCTGGAAAAAAGCAGGAACAATCACTGTAATCGAAATCTTGCTTGCCATTTTACTGGGAGGTATAGCCTTCAGGCTATTAACAATCTAAAAAAACAAAAAAACTTAGAAAAAAGGGGATAAAGGCGCAGAGTTTCCGCCTAGAGACTATCTGGCGGCACTCTTACGCATTTGCTTATCCCGTGTAAGTTGAGCGAGTCATTGTCTTTGGGTAGGAAATCTGAGTCCAGAATGGATACCCTGAGATCTTCTTTGAGATTGCTTTAGGCGTTATCGCGTTTGTTGGACAGTAGTGGGCGCATGCCAAGCAGTGTGCACAGTCAGTGTTGCCGAAGGGTTCGTTTAATCCAGTGACTGTAACAGTGGTGCTTCCGCGGTTAGCAAAGTCTATGACTTTCTGACCTGACAGATTGGCGCAGGCACGAACACATCTTCCACATAGGATACAGCGGTTGGGATCTTTGATGAGCACCGCGTTGGAGTCATCGATGAATTCATCCTTTTTAGGAAGCTTGAATCGGTTCTCTGTTATTTTGTATCTGCGCATCCAGTAGCGTATGTCCCGGCTTTGCTGTATGTCCTCTCCGCATTCGGAGATGATCATCTGCAGAACCGATTTTCGAATGGTATTTAGCTCCTCGTCTTCGGTTGTGACATTCATTCCTTCTTCTATTTGAGTGCAGCATGATGGGATTAAGCCTCGTTTGCCTTCAATTTTCACTAGACACATTCGGCATGCTCCGATAGAGCCTAAACTGGAGACGTAGCACAGATGGGGAATTTTTATACGGTTAGCTTCCAGCTCATCCAGCAAAATGGCATCTTTCTTTACTTCAAGAGGTTTGCCGTCCACAGTGATTGTGATCTTTATGGGGTTAGGCACTTTGTCAGCATCGAAGAACTTGGGATACAGATTGAACTCTTCCACTAGCTTGTTGAGAGTATAACCTTCTGGGTCCAACGCTAAACCTGTAGTAGGTAGAGGCGAAGTTAGAATAGGCCCTTTTTTATTGCTGAAGTTTCCTGATCCGAATGTTTTCGCAGTAGCTATTACCTTCATGCGAGGAAACACTGTTGTAACACATTGATAACCAATTTCGCATGTGAGAAGGATTATTGCAGTGGCTTCGTTGAAGATGTCTTCGTTGGCTGCCTTGTGTTTCTTGGCGAGGTTAACTTGGCAAGATTCGCTTACGAGCTCCTTTTTGAGGACAGTGTAGCCGTCTTCTTTGAGCAGGTCTTCTAAGGCAATCATCTTTTCCATTCCGGCGATGCCACAGTGCTTCACACACGTGTCGCAGCTCCAGATCACGATTTTGTCGTCGTGGTTCAAGTTTCGTTTAAGTTCATCATATGATAGTGAACGAACAGAGATTATCATTATACACACCTCACTTTGATTTTTTCGCCAACAAGTGGCTCTCCAGTGTTTATCCGGTACTCTTTACCCATCTCGGATTCATGATTCTTGTAGGGCATCACAACTTTGAAGATTTCTTTGTCTGTGTCAGTTAGGACCAAGCCAATGTCATCTGTGACCTTCACTACTTTCTTGTCAGCAAAGTTCCTCGTGAAGCAGGCCCAACCTGCAGAACATGAGAGAACGATTATCGTGTTAGCGTCTAGATCGAGCTTCGCTTCTCTGAGTATAGGTTCTGAGCAGGCATATAATATGACCACTTCGTCGGTTACATAGTAGCCGTCCCGTATCAATCTTAGACCCAGCTCATTGAGTTTGTTTAGTCCGCCATTTCCACATGTTCTGGCACAAGTATTGCAGCTGATTATAGCTATCTTGTCTTCTTTTTTATCCAGTTTCTTGATTATTTCCTCATATGCTTCAATTTTCGCAAAGATCATTGACAGCAACCCTCCTCCAGTTTCACAGACTTTTCATATATCCTTCCGGGTACCTTCGTGATTGCATCAAAGGGACATGCATCTGCGCAGGTTCCACATTTGATACACATAGTCCGATCTATAGTGGGCGTGGAGCCTTTCTCGCCTGAAATCGCCTGCACAGGACAGCTCTTGACACATACCATGCAGCCTTTACATTTCTCAGAGTCCATACAATAGGTTACAAGCGGCTTGCAGACTAACGCTTCACATTTCTTAGCTTCAATGTGGTCAGCGTATTCTTTCTCGAAGTATCTGAGCGTTGTCAGTACCGGGTTTGATGCGGTTCTGCCCAGCGCACACAAACAGGCTTGCTGCATCACGTCACTGGTTTCCTTCAGTAATTCGATGTCATCAGCAGTGCCTTCGCCGTTAGTAATCCGCTTCAGTGTCTCATGCATCAGCCGTGTTCCTATTCGTCCAACAGAGCATTTACCACATGACTCGGCAGTCGTGAATGACAGGAAGAAACGTGCCATGTCCACCATGCAGTTTGTGTTATCCAGCACCACCATACCACCAGAACCCATAATGGCTCCTGCACTTTGGAGACTATCATAATCCATCTGCAAGTCAAACATGCCTGCGGGAACACAGCCACCGCTAGGTCCACCAAGCTGAACTGCTTTGATATGTTTGCCCTTCGGTGGTCCTCCAGCAAGGTCATACAACAGCGTCTTTATTGGAGTCCCAACTGGAACCTCATATGCTCCAGTTCTCGTTACAGCACCAGTTACACAGTACATTTTTGTTCCTTTGCTCTTCTCGGTGCCTAACGCAGCGAATTTTTCCCATCCTTCAGTCATGATTGTTGCTACATGAGCGAGTGTTTCAACGTTGTTGATTATTGTGGGCATTCCCCATAGACCCTTAACAGCTGGAAACGGAGGTCTCTGGATAGGGTTAGCTCTTTGACCCTGTATTGCGGCAATCATTGCAGTTTCTTCACCGCAAACGAATGCGCCGGCACTCAGGAAAACTTCTATGTCAAAACAGTAGCCGCTGCCAAGAATGTTCCCGCCTAGGAAACCTTTCGCTCTGGCGTCTTCCGCTGCTTTCAGTAGCCGTTTTGCAGCTAGGGGCTTCTCTGCGCGTACAAAGATGAAGCCTTTGTGAGCCCCGATTGTGTGTCCGGCTATGATTAGCCCTTCCAGGATTCTGTGGGGGTCAGATTCTGCTAGAAGACGGTTCATGAATGCGCCGGGGTCACCTTCGTCACAGTTTGCGATTACGTATTTTATGTCACCTGGCTGTTCTTTGCAGATGTTCCATTTTATCCATGTTGGAAAACCTGCGCCTCCTCTGCCTCTGAGGTTGGCTTTCTTCAGTTCCTCGATTGTTTCTTCTTGTGTCAGGTTCAAGCATTTCTTGAGTCCTTGATAGCCCCCAACGGCTACGTATTCGTCTATTGATTCAGGGTTAATTATTCCGCATTTTCCAGAAATCCATCTGACCTGATTCTTCCACACATCAAGTTCATCTAATGAAGGAACATTTTTTTCGTCTGTTTTTCCGAACCTGAATGCGTAAGCACTTGAGAAGTCTCGATCTAAATATTCGCGGATGATTTGTTCAACCATATCAGGCGTTACGTTAGCGTAAATTGTGGATGGATAACCCTTCTTTGTCAGTTCAATCCAAGGATCAATAAAGTCCAGACCCATACAACCTACTGGAGTTACCTCAACATCTAAACTCAATGATTTGACAACATAGTTTATGCTTTGTAGAACTTCGTTGGATCCCGCAGCAATTGTGCAACTAGCCTGGGGTACCCTGATTTTGAATCCGGTCTTACCGTAGATTATTTCTTCTGGCAAATTATCATTTCGCGTTTTGGTTCACTCTCCTGTTGTTTAGCTTTCTCTTTATATTCAGCCAAAATTTTCTTCAACACCTTCTGGTCAACCTGACCGTAAAGTCGCCGGTAGTTGCCCGTGCTATCAGTCACCATGACTACAGGCGCTAAACTACAGCATCCGAAGCATCTTGCAGATTCAAGACTGAAAACCTTGTCTTTGGTAAGGTGCTGATCAGGCTTCAAATCAAGAAGCAACTTGAGATGCTCGAAGTTGTCCGCGTTTCCTTTTGCATGGCAACCTGTTCCCATACAAACCTGAATCACATACATTCCAGGAGGTTGAAGCCTAAATTGATGATAAAATGTGGCAACACCATAGACCTCACTGAAAGAGACTCCCAGATTAACTGCGATCAGTCTCATGCTTTCTTTGGGTAAATAGCCATATCTTTCTTGAACTGCCTGAAGCACCTGAATTAAATCCTTCCGAGCAGCATCTGTTGTAATCTTCAAGACGAACTGCTTCAGTTCAGTCTCTGCAGCAGATGGAAGAACTATAGAGTTCTGCATTTGGGGAGCCTCCTAGATTTTTCGGTATCACAGGACCCTGAAGGGAGACTTTTCCTGTTTTTCAAGCAACTTTTTGTATGCTGTTGCGGTGATGAGTTGACTTAAGTCACTCTTAGTTTTAGGGGCAACAGCTACTATCCAACCGTCATCATAAGGACTGGCATTTATGACATCGGGGGTTTCCATTATGCGCTGGTTTATTTCCACTATTTTGCCGCTAATAGGGGCTATGAGGTCAAATGCAACGTACTCGCATCGCATCTCGTCAAGGTTTGCGCATGGTCGTCCATAGATGGTGCCGAAGACTTCTCCGACTTCAACTTCTTCTCCGACCGTGGTGTTCTTGAAAATCTCTACTAGACCCACTTTTTCCCTTAGATGCAGCTGTGCATAATCGGTTATTCCGATTTTTTGGTTGCCTTCAAGAGTGTTCTTTATCCACATGTGAGTTTTAGTGTAGTCTCTGTTAGTTTTAACACAGACATCTTTTCCTTCACACTGGACAACGTAGTCGTTCTTTGTTGTGCCGTTTTCGTCCGTTTTTAACATTGATACGTTCTTATACATTTTAATCGCCTGAGAATAATAACATCAGAGCGTTTAGTATATACATTACGTGATTAAAGTAACAATGTATATATATGTAATATTACTGTAAATACAAATAAGATAAGAGGGAGATAATGTGGAATCCAGAAAAGTACAACGCGTCGGATCTTCCAGCCTAGCTGTTTCACTTCCTAACGAATGGGTCAAAGAAGTGGGTTTAAAAAAGGGTCAACTTGTCTTCTTTAAAGAAGATGAAGGCAACACACTCAAAATAATGACCCCGGAACAGATAGAAAAACAGCCTGACTCAACAGTGGAACTGAACGGAGATTTCTGTAAAGACCCTGAAATGCTGGGCAGGGCTCTGATGGGTGTCTATTCGCGTGGATATGACAGCATAAAGATAGTTTCATCAAGCAGGCTGAGCAGCGAGCAGGTGAACAAAATCAGGAGCGTTACACGTGAACTGATGGGCATGGGAATAATGGAGGAAACCCCCAATTCGCTTCTGATTCAATGTTCTATTGATACAACAAAATTTCCGATAAACACTCTGCTTAGAAGACTGTTCATAATCAGCTCCACAATGCACAGGGAAATGATAGATTCTCTGCAGAATTTCGATGTGGAGCTTGCAGGTGAGGCAATACGTAGAGATAAAGAAGCTTATACAATGTTCTGGGTAATAGTTCGCCTATTGAACAGTTGCCAACGAGACAAAGGCATAGCCCATCAGATGGAAATAGACACTCCTTCTTTGATTATCTGGTATCGGTTAATAGCCCAATATTTACGGCTTATCGCAGACTGGGCTCATCAAACCTCAGAGAAAGTTATTGCCTTGAACCAATCCAAAGAAAGGATTGGAGAAGAATTAATACAGAAATTAATTGAGATTAACGAACGCTCATATGGAATGTGCCACGAGGCAATAAACAGCTTCTTCTCCAGTGACATCCAACTGGCAAACAAGGCAATAGAAACATACCATGAAATTCAGCAAACTGAAGAGATGCTACAGGAAAGGGTGTGCAGTTCCGCCTATCTGCATGGAAAAAATTTCTCTGTAAGCAAATATTTTAAGGGCAAAAAGCCGATAGAAGCGTGTGCTGTTGCTCAAATAAGCTTCCTTATTTGGGGTGCCCGAAGAATAGCAGAAATAGGGGCAGAAATAGCAGAAACGGCAATACATAGAGTTCTATGTAAAGACACAAAACTGTGTAAAGCTCTAAAATAAACACAGTAATCTAGGCGGCTACGGGTTCCTCAGCAACAAAAAGGGAGTTCGTGCCCACAAAACAACCACAAATTCTAGGCGACGCAGCACACATTCACAATTTGAGTGGCCCTTTATAATAGCTCAAGGTGGGGCATCCAACACATTTCTGATCTTGAAAGGATGGACAGCCGCTACACTGGACGCCACATGGAGTGGTATCATCTTTCGCGCGTAAGGCGTCTGCTTTCAACGGCAAGAACGGGTAAGGGTGAACTCTTCCTATCAAATATACCTCGGACCTTCGTACTCCTTTACCGTTTCTCAACGCGCACTTTTCCATACATTCGCTCTCAAGAGTGGCTTGGTCCTCGGCCATCACTAAGGCGATGAGATTATAGCCACCCATGGTTGTGAAGAAGTTGATGACTCGGGGACATTTACTGTAACGATCTATGATACCTCTCATGGTTTCCACATTTTCAATCTCGAGTAGAATCAGTGCTAGGCGCAGGTCTAGAGCATCTGTGTTTACGAGAGCTGAGATGTGAATGATTCCCTTTTTAAGCAGTTTATCAACTCTTTTTTTTGCGCCAAGACTTGTAAAGCCAATGGTCTCCCCTAATTCCTTGAATGTTTTTCTCCCATTAGACCGTAGGTGCATGATTAGTTTCCAGTCAATGTCATCCAACGTCAATTTCCATCAGCAGTTATTCTAGTAAACGAAACGTTTATTAAATGTTTTGATTTATAAACAATATGAAGTTCGATAGTTTAATGAGTGATTGAGATGGAGAACCAAGCTGCTGCCGAGAAAAGAATCGCAGAGTTCACTGAAAAGGACCAGAAACTCAAAACGAACATGAGCCGCATCAAACACAAAATTGCAGTAATCAGCGGAAAGGGAGGCGTTGGCAAAAGTACCGTAGCAGCAAATCTGGCAATGGCTTTTGCATTGCATGGCTACAAGGACCGTGTTGGAATACTAGACGTTGACATACATGGACCTTGCATACCAAAATTGCTTGGCGTGAAAGGAAAAAAAGTCCAGATTTCGCCATTAGGCGCTTTACCAGTGACTGGCCCAGAGGGAATCAAAGTAGTATCCATGGATTTCCTCGTACAAAGCCAAGAAACCCCAATCATCTGGCGCGGTCCATTAAAGATGCAAGTGATTAAGCAGTTCCTATCAGACTTCATGTGGGGTGAACTTGATTTTCTGTTCATCGACGCCCCTCCAGGCACCGGCGACGAATCTCTAAGCGTCATGCAGCTCATGCCCGAAATGGATGGTACCATCATAGTTACCATACCCTCAGAGGTTTCTGAGGATGTAGTAAAGAAGGCAGTGACTTTCTCCAAACA